>Ga0115013_10000638_pt1 | contig 21004 bp, 21 predicted proteins | sample SouAtlMetagenome_2_FD_88686 | JGI IMG/M metagenome (GOLD analysis project Ga0115013, IMG submission 88686) | Marine eukaryotic phytoplankton communities from Atlantic Ocean - South Atlantic ANT15 Metagenome | ecosystem: Environmental > Aquatic > Marine > Oceanic | place: South Atlantic Ocean...
CTTTTTTATGTACAGTTTAAAATTCAGTCATTGTTTCTTCCAGAAGAATCGAAATGAGGAAATCCCCAACTCTAATGAGTCCAAAATAATTCAAATTCAAATTCATCAGTTTCAGAATTTGCCATCGATATTTATCAGGGCATGTCGCATAAACCTTCTGCAACAAACGTATTCATTTCTTGAGCAGTTGTTGCAATCAGTCGTATCGATTGCATTACTTAGAATTTTGTTGCTGTAGCAATTATTATTGATAATATCTGCTGTCGTATTTGACAAAGATTTAATTGCAAACTCATCGCAACCACGACGTCAAGGTTGAAAACACAACAATCGAGAAACCCATCAATACCAATCGGATTGCATTGCTCAACTATTGAACGTGTATCATGGCAGCTGCTCTACCGTAAGTGAAAAAACGATGAAGAAAGAAATCGTGTTTCTAAGTTTTGTTGCTCTTGATATCCTTGTCGAATATTGCGCCAACGTGTTGAATTCGTGCCGTAGCCAACCTCACTCAACACGATCGCACCTTATCAACACTCGTAATAAATCTTTATGAACTAAGAGTAACAAAATTGGCAGGTCTGTTTGTCAAGACTTTGGCCAAGGTGAGTCGTCGTGACAAGTAGTTTTTGTGGATAAAACCCTTATTCCATGGTATCTTCGCACCATATGCTAAACGGATATTTTTCCCGTCCTTTGTTGATTGGTGCCAATACTTTTTACTATTGATGAAGCCCTTATCAAAAAGTATCAAGAATAGACTAGGGAGGTATGATGCTGCTAAAAATCTTCTTGTAAATATCGGTCAAACTAACAACACAGTAACATCGTATATGACTATATGGGCTTCAGGGTATCGAGTGAAAAGTATCAAACCTATTGAAGAGGAAAAGGCTGTGCGTATACATGTGACCATTTGTGTTGTTCAATGTGGTACGAGTTCAAATTTATAAATGAGACATGTCTTACAAACTTTTGATGTTTTCAACGTTATCGTCTATTCATGTCAGATGAAAGATGGTGCCGAATTTGTAGGTGAAGGGTTTGTTCTAGCCGTGAGTGCCGCTGTTGTCGTCTACGAATACAAACGCAGTGCCAAAAGTGCGGCGAGAAAGGCTGAAGAAAAACGAGAAAGAATAAAGTCGACGCAAGAGAAATTGCAGGCGAAGTTGATTGCATTGGATATAAGGATCAAGGCCGTCGAGGATTTGGTTAAGCAGCAACAACAAATAGAGGAGAATTCTACTATATTGAACCGTGTAGTACCAGTAGTTGGAGCAGAAAAACCAAAATACATCGAGCCACCGAAAGAAAAACTGGTGCCTATTGTCGACAATAACGAAGATGACTTAGTAAGCATCGCTTCTTCGGAAAGCAAACAAGACACAGCTAATGGTCCTGATAAGATAGCGGACAAACACGAAAAACGACAGAAATCATCGTGGTGGAAACTCTGGTAAAGTAGTAACGCGGTACTGTAGTAGAGCCTTCCATTACTTTGCATTGTGAAACCAAACTCTTGGATAAAATATTAGTTTTTCTTTTTTTTTTGGTTTAGGTGTTCCCATCCCTATTTGATATTCCTAACGCAAATGTGTAAACAACAACATATCTAGCCATACTTCCAGGGTTTTCGATCAGCAATTCTTTTCTCAATTCATTTTAGTACTTTCTTTTCGTTTGCCACGAAGAGAAACAAAAAGAATTGCGAGCACAAGGAACATGACTACGGGAGTAATGAGATTTTGGGAATCAACTTTTTCACCAATCCTTCTGGTAGTCGCATGTATCAATCCTGATCGTATGACTTTTGCTTCTTCTTGCTGTTCCAATTTCATCTCAGCTTGTGCCATCTCTTTCTGATCCTTAATTTCTTGTTGCATATCGTCAGTATCTTCGATACCATCATCGTTACTACTTCCGGAAGCTTCTCCCTCGGCCTCAGCTTTACCTCCGATCCTTTCTACGCTGCATTCTAAAAACTTATCGATTAAGGGAAAATTATTTTCGATGTATTGGGGCCCATTGTAGATTTTTCCTTGAACAGGTCCCTTGCCCCATGCTTTCAGAAAAATATTTTCGTTTCGGCGAAATGTAAAGAAGTAATGTTAGAAGTAGAAACCCATGCAATTTTCACTTTCCATTTGTGTCTACCTATGGCAAGCTATTGAGCTACATCCGATCAACTTACGTGGCATGTCACCATACGAATAAAATTGTTCGACATTTTCCATTCCTTCAATGACTTTCCCGATCGGAGTCTCCCACAATTGTGTCCCGAGATTGGGATTACTGCCATAACTAAAAAACAATTGAGCAGTTCGAGAGTTCGGTCCACTCCCTGCGTACGAAATGATGCCCGGTTCAAATTTGATGGGAGGATCGAGTTGGGGATCGTCTGAAATTTTTGTCCTTCCCATTGCCTGAAGCTCTTTGTCATGACTGTAGGTTATTCCAAATTGTACCAAGAAGTTTGGAACAGCCCGAAAGAAATGGGAATGATCGTAAAAATGGCGCTCGAATAGCTCCACGGCTCTATCATATCCATTCGGAGACCATTTCTTGTTTTGCAAACAAAAGGAGGCGAGGTACAATGGCAAGTGCGATAAAATCAATTTGAGCAAGTTGGTTATGCGAAACAATTCAATACAACATCAGCCAAACATCGTCAAAAGAAGAAGGCATCGCCATGTCTTGGTCCAAAAGGATCGATAGACGCAGCCCACATTAAATGCACTCACTCGAACTAATTTCAACTTAATGTCTCCCTTGGTTGTCCCGCAGCTAACTATGGCTTCTTCGCCGTCGGGTGATACCATCTTATGATTGCTATTGTCTTCTGTGAGCCGGTGATTGCAGGTTGGTAGAGTTTGTTCGCCTTTAATAGTCGTCTCGAAATTATCACCTCGTCGGAGCATAAAATTACGGCATTGAGAATCTTCGGAGAAAAATGTCTTTTCAATCGTGAATCGAGTCACAAATATATTATCACTTTTGTGAAAATAATTTTAGAATGATACAACTGCTAGTATTTACAACACCGGCACGAAAGATTCGAGCATGGCAGTGCTCGTCGGATAAAATGTTTTCTGTTCCAGCATTACGATGTATGATGGCATTCTCCGAATGTGATTGTTAGATATATATGTACTAGGAAGTTGTGTCTTTCGCTTAATATAATTCTTCTTTTAAAATCTAAAAATACCAATGTTGTTAGCAATCTATCAATGCAACAAGACTATCTAGCTTAGCATTGCCATGCTTTCGAGATAATTTCCTTCGCTTCTTTTACCTCTTTGAACTTCCTTGCGGCTCTCTTCTTGTTTCCCTTGTATTTGTCCGGGTGATATTTGCGAACAAGTGTCTTAAATTGCTTCTTCAACCATGCACATCTGATCTCCTTGCTTCGTTCATTGAGATCAATAGGAAGTTGCAGAATCTTCGCATGATCACGCTCCGGTGGTCGACCATCTGGGTAACCAGTGTTCTCGTTGAATCGCATGTCCTTCACACCACCATTCCACAAATCTTGTTGGCGTTGAGTTTGTTGTAATTTATGTTGGAGCTCACGTTTTTCTTGCATGTTATGTTGATCCTCTGGCACAAGGTCAAACGCAGCCCTGAAATCCTGAACGGCTTCGTCGTAGTCCATGTCCAACAGTAGAGCCTCACCACGAACTAAATATGCCTCTTTCTTTGATGCATTTGACACAGAATCATGTCCAGTCAGTTGCTCCACGGCAGAATCGCAGTGATTAAGCGCTTCTTCGTATTTGCCCATGCCACTTAAAATCGTACACTGCTTGAGTTGGATTTTGCTTCGAAATAGTGGCGAGTCAACGTCCAAGCCGCGCATTGCCGAAAGGCAATCCTCGACGTGCTCGGCTGCAGCTTTGTTGTAACCCTTTTCTATCTGTTCGTCAGCTTTGCCCATGAGTTTGACAACTTTCTTGAGACCTCTGTACTGCTTCCTCGTTTTGGCTTGTTCTGGATCGAACTTGAGAACAGTTTGGTAGAACGAGAGAGCATTGTTAGATAGACCTAATTGCATGGCAGCGTTCGCTCCCAGTGTAACAGCAATCATTCTTGGACTGTCATTGATCCATGGTGTGTATGAAGCAGCCTTTTGAATAAGGCGACCAGCGGCTGACAAAGCACTCTTGTGATCTCCCAGCATTTCATGACATCGGGCTTCGATGAGAAGAATATCAGTGGTCTTGTCAGCCGGACGCATTTTCTTGATGAATTGTAGCGTCTCGGCCCAGTTACCACCTTGTGGGCCTGCCCCAACAAAAGAATTTTTGATGTTCAAAATCAGATCTTTAACATCATTCTCTGTTTCATTTTCAACAGTACCATCTGCTCCAACGGAAGCGGATTCTGTCGTAATGTCCGCATTTTTAATAGACTCCTGGATCTTTTCTCCGAATTTTAAGAAATCTCCTTCATATTCCTTCTTTCGTTCGAGGGCCTCCTCCATCGCTGCCCGCTCCTCCTCTTTCCGAGCCTCCAGCTTGGCCTCCTCTATCGCCTCTCTTTTCTCTCTTTCGCGCTGACGCTGGATGCTCCCGAATGCCCATTGCAAGGAACGCTTACAGCGCTCTATGAAGTCAACCTCGATTCCAGTTTTCAGCAAGGCTCTGATCAAATCAGCCCCTGCGTCATCGTGCATGTCGGCCTTTCGCATTTCTTCGGCCCGTTTCCAAAGCTTACCTGCACTACATGGGCGTTTCCCACAATGAGTCAATTCTTTCGGAGGCTCATACTTTTGCTCCTCCAAGAGTTCTTGCAATTGATGGGCTACTTTCATAACCACATCCTGGGTTTCTGCGCTTGACTTGAAGTCACCCGAATGTTCTTCCACGAAACGGAACGCTGCTATGCCAACATCCTCCCCGTCGTAAACTTCGACCTTAGCTTTTCGAGACGAGTTGCACGAAGCGGCGCAGTTTTCGTTCATGTACTTGGGATTCTTTTTGCATTCTCCTTGGGCAGCCCACTCCTCGCATTTTGGTTCCTCGCCGTTACTATCGACTTCCTTGTTGACTAATCCTGCATTCGCATTTGGATTCAATTCAACTTCGAGAGACGCCACAATTTTTTGTTCACTTGCTGACTTTGTCGCTTCGGAAGTTGCATCTACACGATACGAAGCAAAAAGGGCCACCAGCCATACTAGCAATATGGAACGGTTCAAATGTTTTGCCACCGTCATCATAACTCTACAACCTTTTTATGAAATTCGTCTTTTCTCTCTGTGGTCATAATAAAATGCGTTAGATGAGAATGTTGCCTCGCGAAAGAAAAAAACGTAACTTTAAGTAACGAAATCTGCGGTTCTCGATTAGTCCCGCATGATTCGGTTTTCACAAGAAAAATAAGAACCTGAAGTCCGATTCACCAAACAAGACACTTCATCCCTCTGATATAGTGGGTTGGAAATCGGGTAAAATTATGATGTAGGACAAAGACGATCACGCATTCGTGTGCCAGATGGATCGAGCAATGTACAATGAATGAAAAATTCAATGATTGGTTGTCATCACGGCAACTGGGAAACAGATTAGTAACGAATCTATTCCTGCTGCGAGAATGAAATTTTCGAAAATACAATACATTGGAACTCAGACCGGTGGAGCAATGAACGCTGTGATGTTATTTTTCATCCTAATTTGCAGACTCTGAATATAAGTACTTCGAATCGAATTTATGGTGCAAAAACATCAGTAAACAAGTCGCAGTGGTTTTCAATTTATTTTTTCTAAATAGTCCCATCGATCTCGTGAAGGAGATTTACCTCTCCAAAAATTTGAAGACAAAACCATGGTCGCCTCGATAAAGTTCATCGACTATTCTCATTCTACAGGTTGCATTTCATAATCTGTCTTGAAAGTTATGGCGACAGTGGCTACGCTTCGTTGCCAGCATTGGTATCTATTTGTTCTTGACGCGCTTTCCGTTCTCTGTACTTGAGCCTATTGATAACTCGTTTTTTGGTTTTGAGACCTTCTCCCGACACAATGTGCTTACTCGTTAGGAGGTAATTGTCCAACCCACCGTATTTGTCGATGGAACGCAGCGTCGATGTGGTCAGGTGAAATCGTACCATTTCGTCGAGTATTTCCGAATAAACTCGTTTGATAAACACGTTTGGCTTGAATTTTCTCTTGGTGTGTTTCATCGAGAAGGAAAGATTGTTTCCCGATCGGATATCCTTTCCGTCGTACAAACCCCGGCGAGATCGATTGGAACGAAACCGACGCTGATCGTCACAGTCCTTTGATTGTTGCGGTTGAGCGCTGCCGCTGGCTCTATTGCTGGTCAGGAAAGACGATAAACAAGTAGCCGATGAGGATATCGATCTGGAAGCACAAACCATCAAAGCACGATTGGTGATTTCTCCATTTAGAGGGCGGCGAGGTAAACTCGTCGACGGGATGATATTGCCCGTCATCCTCCGAGCGACAGTCGTCATCAAACGAGCAGTTGCATTCATTTTCGCCTGTTATTCTTTCTAGGCTCCAATCTATCAGAGATTGTTTTACAACGAGATTGTGTCTAGTATACTTTGGATCAGGAAACGTTGTCAGCGGCAATAGCAATACAGACTGGCTGTTTTGTGCTGATCGTTTGTTTGCTGCGTGAGAGCATTCCGAGATAGACCGGCGACTACCAGACGATGATTTCTCGTGCAACGCGCGGACAAAAGGCTGCGCGAATCGGAAATAAAATCTTGCGAAAAGTCATCTCTAGTAGAGCAGCAGCAGACTCCTCTGTATCTTCTTATCGATGTCAATGCATCATTTGGCAGTATTGTACTATCTCATGAAACATTAGAAATCCATTTTTATCACATCACAACGACACAAGATTCATTGACACGATAACTACGGCCATAATGGGTAAATTTTCGGAGACGTTCCCGAGCTCGGACTTTGCAGCAGAGGCTGCGCCATTGAGAAAGGAAGACCAAGAGATTTTTGATCCTCTCAAGACCAACTTTATCTGGTATAAACCACCCCTCGCGTCGGAGGTCTCCCACACAACCGGTGGTCAGCAGTGGTGTGTCACCGGACACGACATGCAGGTTCTGAGCATGACGGTTCCTCCGGGCGAAACGATCGTGACAGAAGTCGGTTCCTTCATGTACATGCACCCCGGAATGGAAACCAAGGTCGAACTTACTCTTTGTAGTGCAAAGGGATGCGGAGAAGGATGGAGACGAATTTGCGGCGGAGAATCTTGTGTTAAGGTCCTATTACTCAACGAGACCAATAACCAGGGATACGTTGGGTTGACTCCAAATTTTCCGGCCAAGGTAAGAAAAAGGTTGGGGAAAGAGTTCATATGATCAGCTGTGAATGGTACGAATCACACAGGTTTATTAGTTACTGAAAGTTCTTTGTTTCGTGTTTCTGATGCACTAATCACGATAACATCATTCGACAAAAGGTAATCCCCGTAAAATTCGGTTCCCACGTGGAATCGGGCAGGAGCTTGATCGCAAAAGGCGGTTCATATATGTCCGAATTGGGAGACGTAGATGTCGGATGCAATCTAGACTGTAGTCTTCCCACGCTTTGTTGTGTCGGTATTGGGTGCTGCCGACAAAAGTTGTCGGGCTCATACGGCAGCATCGCCTTTCTCAATGCCGGCGGTACCATTGTGTTCAAGAATTTGAAAGCCGGCGAAACGATAACCGTCGATTCTGGTAGCATTGTTGGGTTCGAAGATTCTGCTGACCTGGGTATGCGTTTCAACGGGGGCTTCGGGACTTGTTGTTGTGGAGGAGAAGGTTGCTTCTCCGCCACTCTGACCGGCCCAGGAAAAGTTTATCTTCAATCGTAAGTCAGCTGTCGTTGTGTAACATGTCTGAGACAATTTTTATCAAATACACGATGCGTTGACTGTTCTGACCACTGTTTTTCATTTGTACCTAGCATGAGTTTCGCGAGATTCCAAGCGGCTGTGAAACAAACTATAACCGAAGACGAAAGAGGAGGTGCCGCTGGAGCTGCTGGTGTCGCTGGTATCGCAACAGAATTTCTTTGATCGTTGTTTCTGGTGCAGTAGATATGTGTCAGCTGTGTGGCCTTTGTATTTGTTTACTCGTAACACAAGAAAATCATTTTTTCCAAAACTTTTTCGCTACTATGAAATCCAACACAAACTTGAGATTCAGACTAATTTATTAAAGTGTAATATTTATAAAAAACAATCCAGTCAAAGTATACTCTAGTTCTTCGCAAAGGAGAATACTAGTATGACATTCGATGGTTAGCTACAACATTACCGAATAGTTCGTATGATGTTAGGGTAATCAAAGGCCACGTTATCTTGAAATAAGAAATCACCAATTGGAGCAATGGCAGTTCCTAATTGCCCAATGCCAGAGATCACATGCACCCAAATCATAGGAGTCTCCTTATTTCGACGCCACTACCCCAGATCTTACCCATTAGGTAGGGTTTGCAAATTGGAGCCACACATTTGAGCGAGCTCCCAATGCTCCAAAGCAACAGTGCAGATGCAGTGGTGTGCTGCTGCTGCTGCTGCTGGGGGCCCTCAATCCATTGACAACACATATCATAACTTTCATAATGTGATGTGTGCGACTCATATGTAGATTTTACTTAAGGTCTATGTTCCCGCGTTGCATAAGTATTCCAGTCCACGATCTTCCATGACAACAGAAGTGCGTTAAGTAACTTTCGTCGATAGAGAATGCAATGTAGTCTTTTTTCACAAGGGCTGCTTTAACTCTTTTTGATAATTAAACATCCGATAATTGAAAAATACATGGTCGTATTTAAATCGAAATTACTTAGTATTACTGGATTCCTTGTTCAATGAGTTCACATTTCCCACCACCCTTCAAGTATTATTTAATGTGATTTTGATTTGCATTTGTTTTCAGCATTTGTTCTCCTTTTTTGGTGAACTATAATTGCTTGTTTTTGGGAGGGGTCATGCTTTCTCAGGGACAAGAATGATAGGGAGCATCTCACATTCCCCGCTTGTATATAACAGTAAAAAGCAGGCGTCGCATTATTCTTAGTTGGGGAATCCCATATCAACTCGTTATTACACAATTTTACATCGCAGCGCTTGGAAAAAATTGCAACGACACGTTTATCTCAACTGTCGTGCAGGTGAGCAGCGCATTAAATCAAGCTGTACCACTCCATCGTCACATCCGACACGACTAGCGATTGGGAACCATCAATATGTCGAAATCGAAGGTCGGAAAGGAGGTTTATGTTAGTAACAATAGCCGGAATGTAATAATAGGCACGCTAGCAGATGCACAAAAACCAGACTCGCGGAAGAGCGGCAAAGGAAGTGATACCGACGGAGATGGTTCTAAAAAGGATCGCTACATTTACTGCGATTTTGCTCAAATAGAAGAGGAAGAGTACGATGTGGACTACGAAATCGACCAAGAGGGGCTTCTACAGGCTCTTGATGAATCTACCACAATGGCGGCTGCCCAAACTGTTCAGCATCAATCAATTTCTCATTTACAGCAGCCACCTCCGGTGTTGCGTGCATCAGGATGGGTCCGATCACAGCGTTTTCCAACTAAGCTGTACGCTTTGCTATCTCAACCTCAGTTATCAACTATAATAACGTGGATGCCACATGGACGCAGCTGGAAAGTTCTGAAACCTCGTGTCTTCGAAACATCAGTTTTGCCAGGTAAGAAGCGATAGATAGGGTGAAAGATCGAGTGTGTTATTCAATTTTTTTTCATTCGAAAACTCTATCCACTCGTTGCTGAAAGTAAATATTTTCCTCTGTGTTTTTTTTGCTGTACCCCAGTCTTCTTTGAAAGTGATAACTATCATTCCTTCAATCGCGTTATCAATGCATGGAGTTTTCGACGAAAGTCGACGGGTCCTGATCGGGGATCATATTTTCACGAGCTTTTCTTGCGAGGGAAGCCTCATTTACAAAAGTACATGCGCCGATTGCCTAGAACACACAAGAAATTGGCAATGACAAAATCCGAAGAGCCAGATTTCTTCGAGCTAAATAACACAAGTCCTTTACCCACTCTGGAACAAGCACAAGCAAATTTAGAATCTCGTAAATACTTGCGACTTCGACAGCATATGCAAAAGGAGTCAGCTGCTCAAGGAGGGATGCCTAGCACGGCAAGATCCCCACTTTCTGGTGTTACCCAAGATACCACTTTGCTTGAACAAAACGCTCAAAATCAAGCTATGTTTACGCAAACGGCAGCTATTCAAAATGGGCGACAACAAACAACGAAAGAACGCGGGGATCAATCAGCGATCGGAATCAATAAAGCGCCAACGGTTCCAAATGGTATGAAGGTTCCAGAATCATATTTCCAAATGCAGCCAAACGAATGGATTAAAGACGAACTCGACTTACAATCTCGGATGTCCGGTCAATCTATCCTTCGACAACCACAGCAGCAGCAACAGCAACATCATCATCAACAACAACAACAGCTACTGGCAGCTCACAGTCAACAACAACAGCTACTCGCTAGGCACCATCGAGCTCAAATGATGCAACAAATGGAACAGGGACAATTCCTTCGGACCCAGGGTGCCGGTCAGGTTGGGCTTGCTCATCAGCAGCAGATTAATTTACTGCGTCAGATGGAACTTCTTCAGCAGCAGCAACAGCAGCAGCAGCAGCAACAACAACAACAGCAACAACACCATCAACGGCCAAATTTATAATCTTTCGATGAATCTGATAAGAACTAGAACAAAAATGAAGATAAAAGGGGAAATAAAAAATGATGTCATTTTCATTGTTCAATATAGAAACCTTAGATGAATGAAAAGTTTTTTCTTAATAACTTGTGTGCTTCTGAACTCAGTATTTATTCAATGCCGTCTTAAATAGAACTAGTTTCCAATAGATGCAATAAGATTAAATGCATCCCTGCTCGTCGTTGAACCATGGCAGAATCCATTATGACATTGGAAGGATTTGGCGAGCAACACTCACAACAAATTCGTGCGACTTTCGCTGCAGTCAAACCATTTCTTTCCCTGTAGAGCAAAACTTCCCGAAAGAAGGATACTACATACACCAATACATTATAGTGTACCGGTGGAAGAACCTCCAAGAATTTCCTGGACATGGATTGAATATTTTCGGAATTAATTTCAACCATTGGAAACAAATTGGGGGATATCACGGGCGAGGAAAGGGACGACAATAGTTTCTTGAAACAATCCACATACGAGTGAATCGAAAATGGAGTGCCAAAAGCAGCCCCAGTGTCGAGCGCTTCTCGAATTTGTGCCACGTCTGCGGGGCTTCCTGGCGTTGAAAAGAGATCTGGCGTTTGTAATCCTTTTTCGTAGATTGCGTCTACAATTCGCCACAACTCTTTTGGAATACATAGCGCGTTGCTAGGGCTTATCGCGGATTCATTGGGAAACTTTTCCGCACGCTCGATGACATCGAGAGGAATTGTGCGGATTGGATCTTTGTAGAGAACCATCTCCTCGAGACTCATTCCGAAGCATGACCTTGCGTAAGATCCCTTGACAGTAATATAGTAATCGCGGCCGTTTTCTAATCTGAGAATAAGGATATCATCCACAACTTCTCGTCCTCCATTCAGCAATTGAGCTGTTTTGTTGTCAATGTTCACCGTTACATTAATCGTAGCAGGCGCATCTCCTGGAATCAACATACCATAAGTGGGTGACACAGTCATCCAAGATTTGCACAAATTGTTCTAATCAAGCGATGCCAATCATTGTATCGTTGCAGAAATAAATTACAAGAAATCGTGAGTATATGATTAAGTGATAAGTAAATATACTCATGGTGTGGCCAACATTTTTGATAAATAAAACGTACCTCATCGAGCTTTGGAACGAATCTGAATTGTGCGCAAACATTTCCGGTGTTGGTAATCTGAATGGGCAAAGTCATAGATTGATCGTATCGAATCGGCCCGAAGTCCAACTCTACGGTATCCAGCCCAACTGTAGGAAGAGATTGATTTTCGAAACGATCAAGCAAACTCAATAATTCTTTGTAAATTGCCTCGCGCCTTTCTACTACGACGTCTTTTACGGTAACTCGTAGAGTTGAATACACCGGCTTGTGATCGGAGCAATTTGGCGTCTCACTTCTGTTGTAGGTAAGCTGTTGGACGTGCTGGGGGTTGCCTTGTGTCATCCACAAGATTCGATCACACCAAGCTGGAGCACGCAATTTCTTTTCCGGACGCTGCTCAAATACATCTGTGCCTGGTTGGTACTTGTAAGTTGGAACAAAGTTTAAAACTCCTTCCTGAAAGCCGCGAAAGGCCCGCCCTTCTTGGCGTTCTATGTTGAGTTGATCGAGGACACGCAAGGGTTCCAAATTTTTCCGCACCGCTAGATCCAAGACTTTCTCGGTTGGCATACTCTCATCGATTCGATAGTTCAAGTCGCCAAGCCAGAAAACAATGTCGTGATCTGAAGCTCCGACGGTGGAACTTCCAAGAGCCCACTGGCTCATAGATCCATTGCGAATGGTTTCGCGGACAACATCTTCTCCGATTACAAAAGAAGTCTTCTGAAGGACGTTGAGGAAATCAGCATTTCTCCCTGATACGTTTTCTCGGTGAGCAGCCAAGTGACTACAAATAAAACATATATTTGAATCGTAAAATTGGAGTCGAACACTGACACCACCCTTATTACCCATCATCCCCATGACACCAACCCCTACCGAATCACTGGCAATCGCTTTACAACGGTGACGATGCTGAACTTTCACAAAAAGGCAAATGAGCAATCCAACAAGACTTCGTTGCATAACGAGATTGTACTGCGGATTCATTGGCTGTCCCTGTTGGTTGTGCGAAGGGTTCAAGGTTCTAAGTAGTTGGTCGACCCAGTACTGACTTCTTTGCTCGGTCTTGTTTCCAACGGCAACATTTACGGCATTAAGGTCTACAATTTCTTGGAAACCAACAGCAACAATGTCTGGCATAAGATTGTGGCGACTCCAATCGCCACAAATCCATTCCTGCAAGGATTCTTCCTTGCCCTTCGCATTCACGTTCCAGGTACCTACGAAAATAGATGACTACAAATATAAAGTTCATTTTCAGAATGTGTTTGTCATGCAGAATGTTTTTGTATGCAACGCAGAGACGTCAAAGGTCAGTGCGATTGTGTTTACGTGCCGATACGTAGAAAATGCAACGAGGAGAGACTATCGAGATGGAGGCTATTTATTTTTCAATCTTACTCACCTGACGATATTCGGTAAATTCTCCGACCCGCTCACGGACTTGCTTGTAAACCCATGCATCGCGAATTTTAGCCATTGCCTCTCGATTGCGGATTCGACCATCTTCGGTTTCCTCGTCAGCCATTCGGGTGACCAAAACCTTGTTGGCGACTTCGTCCCCGTGTCTGCCATCGGCACGGCTAGTTACTCGATTAGTATTGGCGCTTCCCACATTGGTGTTCGCGGCCTGGGTTGGAGTCAGAGCTGTTGGCACCGCAGCAGCCACCGGGGATGCCAACCCACCGGAATGAGGCGGCGTCACCGTGGTGGTTCCCCGAGGAGTGGATGCTTGTGGCTGGTGTTGTGGATTCATTGCAGCAGCACTCTGAGGCATTCCCTGATTGAACTGTTGTTGTGTTGGCGGTCGTTGTTGGTACTGCTGTTGCTGTTGCTGGTGGTATTGGTGTTGTTGATAATGTTGTTGGTGCTGCGGCGGTTGTGCAACTTGTGGGTGTGCAACTTGTGGTTGACGAGGCATGTGCTGCTGCGGCTGCTGTTGGGAAGGTGGGACAGCCCAATTGGGAACACTCGCATTGTTGTTAGTGTTAGACATTATTGATATTCAGTAGAAACTCCAATGAAATATCGTTTACTTGAGCTGATTCTTGAGGGGAATCGAGGATGGTTTGTCCGGTCTGTTTCCTGCTTTTTTTGCCGTTCCAAGCTTTCTTTGTGTATACGTTTTTGTGATTGATTTGTCTTCCGTGCACGTCTTCTCTGTGATGTGGAATCGTGATGATTCGTTTGCTACTGTCCCAAACGGAGGAACTTTCGAAGCAGATCAATAGTATCTCAACCTTGGGTGTCCGATGCTTGGAATCCTGCCTTTTGTGTGAGAACGTAAAGCGATATAATTTACCGTTAGCGTCATTTGCGTTGCTTGGGGTGCAATAATATCTTCGTGGAATAACTCAGAATGTCCCTCCACTTCGGGGGATGTTCGTTCAGCCCGAAATGTGGCATGCGGGAAACCGAAAACTTCCGATGCGAGAGTCATACAAGACAAGCACAGAATGTCCCTGCCACTTCGGGGGATGGTATGTTTCGTTCAGCCCGAAATGTGGGGACACCGAAGAAGAGAAAAAACATCCAATGCGAGAGCTCACACAACAAGACAAGCACGTTTTGTGATGAGATCACACTCTGACAAAATCAGCCGAGTTTGGTCGCCACAGTTTTGGAATCGGTCTGTAAGCTGTGTTTGGTTGCAACAGCAATGAGCTGCCATGGGCACAACTCACGCCGGCTCCAGATCGCAAGAGCTTGCTATTGTCCCCTGCGCAAGCAACACCAGCAGCAGTGGCCATGACAAAGACCACCAAACAAGAACAAGAAGAGCGACCAAAAGAAGGCCAAACAGGGCAAGAGTGATGAGAGGACCAAGGGCAATGGCAAGGGCAGGAGTGGCACCGCAGCTGCCAGCAGCAGCGCAGCCAGGGCGCTGGGTGTGGGCCCCCACCCTCACTTTGGCGCTGGCGACAACCCCAAGGTGCCGTCTACCAACCAGTGATAATCACGAGTATGGTCAACTTAATGCCACCACTACTTCCCTGAAAGTGAGGCCTGGGTGGGGCAAAGCAATTGGCTCCACTCCAGCATTGGGAATCAGGAGTTTTTCGATCTTGCCTAATTTTCCTCAGTTCAAATTTCGCGGGATTCACCGCGTGCCAACACGTAATAATTCTCAACGGTCAAGAATCCGAAAATTAGTAGAATGCTTTCTACTGCACTATCGTGTAAAGTGAGTGCGTACGAGGTCACAAGGAAGTGACCACTACGTTCTCGCAAGATATGCTATGTGGATAAAAAGGTGACTTTAAAAAGTCACACCTACGCATACCACCAACACTATAGCAGAGAACGGAAGCGCACCATTGCCCTTCGCCTCTCTTTAGTTTGCAAGTGATTGTCTATACCCTTCTACTTTCACATCGTCTTGGTATTTGCACTGAATCATGTCTGCCGCACAGAATCCTTTTGATTTTGCTGCGCCTCCTGCCGGCTATCCAGCACCGCAACAGCCCCAGTATGCTCAGCCAAATCCCCCTTATCCGATGCAGCAGCAACCACAGCAGCAACAATATGCGCAACCGCAGCAGCAGCAATATGTGCAGCCATCTCAGCCTCCACAGCAGCAGCAGCAACTGGTAGTGGCGACCCAGCCCTCCAATCCATACGCCGGATTTGTGGCACCCCAGCAGCAGCCGGTGGCGCAGCAACAACAAGCTTCTCCGTGGAATGCACCAGCTGTCCCGAGTCCCGCTCCTCCCCCTCCCGTGGCTTTGACGGCATCTGCGGCTTCCTTTGATCCTTTTGCCGCTCCGCCGCCACCAGCCCCTGCTCCAGAGCCCGTCCAGGCTCCACCACAGCAGGCGTATAACGCTGCTCCAAACCCTCCAGCCCAGGACCCTTGGGCTTCGGCAGCACCGACGCAGGACCCTTGGGCTTCGGCAGCACAGTCGCAGAGTGTCTCGGCTCCTCCTCCGCAGCAGCAATATCAGGCTCCTGCTCCACCACCAACCGAAACGCAAATCGTTCCTGCGCAGCCACCTCAGGGTTATCAAAATCAGGGACAATCGTACGGGAACAGCAACAGTCAGATTGTGCCGGCTGGGTCTAAAAAAGAAAATAACCGAGACAAAAATTGGGAAGAGAATAGAGATCCTCGCAACCCGTACAGTGCTGCGTTATCGCAACAGGTACAGGGAACGAAGGCTTCGGGACTTCCCAAGGCTGAACTTGTCGGCAAAAAGGGACATGTTTTGTCGCGAATTTCTTTCCGGACAATTGTTATGAAAAAATGGAAGCAATCCTTTTGGGTCCAATACGGCGGGCACACCATGCTATGGTTTCGAAATCAGGCCGATTTTGACGATTGGCTCAACAACCCGTACCACACCCAGTTGCAGCGCAATTTCTTGATCAAGCTTGCCATCAATTTTGTTCATGATCTTTACAAGCCAAATGTGAGGGGTTACCAGGTCACCCAATGCCGGACGAAACCCTATGGTAAAGGGGGCAAGGTAGTGCGACAGTTTAAGCTGGAACGCTGGATGGATTACGGTCCGACAATTGCGGCTGCATTTGGAAGCTATGATCCAAAAGAAGTCGACGCTTGCCGCGAAGCCATTGTGGAATGTATGAAGAACACACCTCTTGACAACGGAATTCGTGCTACGGGAGCAGTCAAGGAACACCACGAACGTAAACAACAAGAAGAATGGCAAAAATCTCAAAGCGAACGTCAAATGCAATTTTCTAAAAACGGGGGACAGCAACAAAATGGTGGTAGCAACGGTTACAACAATTATGCGGTCGACGATATCAATGCGAACAAAGCGTCAGTGCCCGACTTTGATCTGTTGGGAACTAGTAATGATGATTCTGCTTCAGTGCCACCGGCATCCTATGCTAGCGCACCCATGGGAGGTGTCAACCCTGGAGCGTTGGTTCCAGCTGTGAATCCTAATGCGGCTTATCCTGGAGCACCACCTGCTCCTTCCGGTAATTTTGCACAACCTGCCTTTTATCCGTCAGCTCCAGCTCCGCCGCCTATGCATCAACCACAATACCCAGCCCAGCATCAAGCGACTGATCCATATGCGTACGGTGCCCAGGCTGCCACCTCTCAGGGCTACCCTGCACAATCGCAGACTCAGCAACAACCGCAATACCAGCAACAGCAGCAAGCACAATATCCGGTACAAGCTCCAGCTCCTGCGTTTGCTCAGCAACCACAGCCTCAGTCGAATTACAACAGCTATTCCTATCCACCTCAGCCCCCAGCGCAGCAACCGCCTGCTGGTGGCTATGCTGCGACATACCCGCCTGTACCTACTCAGCAATTCTAGAAGCCACTTTGTGCCGAGCTTCGATACAAAGTTAAAGCAGTATTTTTTGCATAGGTAACACCAATAATTAATTTCTCTTTTAAAATTCGAATGCAAACTTAGCGTACGACTGGCATTAGACATCTATCGTTTCAATATTTTAGAATGTGTTAAGGGAGTGTTGATGATGTGATCAACCAAAAAATTCGCATTCTTGTCGATACATTCTACCATTCTTTGCAAAAATCTTTTTAGAAAGGCTGTTTCTTTATTATGGTTTTCGATTGTACCATCATGTCTACGAGGGCCCACAATCTGAGTTCCTCAGGCGATTTTTCAGCAATCTTTTCTTCTGACGAGGCAGAGGATTCTGTGGTCAGACTGTCCTCAACGATGCCGTCTTTGACGTCTGCGGTAGCTTGCTCCGAATACTTTTTCCTAGCTTCATTTTGCACATTTTCGCCGACCTGGGTGAGTACTCTCTGGAACAAATGCGCAAACCGTTTCGGTCCTCCGTTTGGTCCTGCTAGACCTACCTCCATGATTTGTTGAAGGCGTGATCTTCTAGCTTCATCGTTCGATTCTTTGCTCAGCGACACTATCACGTCTTCCATTTTGGAAATCTCGTCGGATGTGTAGTCATCGTAATTGTTATCATCTTGACCGGAGAGTGGCGGAGGAACGGAATACAACCATTGTGTATGTTGCTCGCTTCGTTGGAAAGGTGCATTCAAGGAATTCCTTCCATTCAAAATCGCGGAGGAATGCGGTGGTATTATTGTCGAAAACGCCGTCGCAGGATGAAAACGTGTGATAAATCCTGAAGCAACCACAAGCCACAAAAGCAACTTTAAAAAAAAGTGTGTGATCATTGGAACGTTCTTGTGCGACGTTGAGCGGTACTTTTGATGATTTTTTTGTTCGTTGCTCGATTTGTCGGCAGAAAAATGGAAGCAACAGAGGTGATGCTCAGGATGGTTCACCACTGACGTCTCAATTCTCGAACTTCTTTTAAACCTCATCGCGACTGGCTGGAAGGACTTGCCAAGGGGAGGTATTTTTTCATCATGTTTGGGGATAGCCCGACATCCCCCGAAATTTTTTCCGTTGAAAAATTAACTTTATTTTTAGGACTATCCAAATGGAAAAGTCATTAATAGTAACGACGTAATGCCGCATGGAATCTAACTTCTGTGCCCATATGCTGCACGAAGCCAATCTCAACGCTTGGGCTTGGATTCAAGAGCGCTCATTCCGAAACAAACGTTTATGTTGTATAGCTCAATGCACAAGTCGCTGATAGCATAACATCATCATTACGATACAGAAAGCTGCCGAATTTCGAATCTGGTGGTGTCAAACAAAGATCTTCCGATTTCGTAGAAAACAGGATCAAACTGCTTTTAAGAAATTTATCGTTGTAGGACAGCTGGGTTGAATAATTTGGATTGCACGCCTCATCTCTGTTTGGATAAGGGCACTGATAATTATACAGAAACTTTAAAGGCAACTTAGCAAAGATGATGGACCTTATCCAAGAAGAAGACTGGCCGAAAGAGGCCGAAAAGATGTACGAACGGATTGAGGTTTTGGGAAAGGGCAGCTTTGGATTGGTGTGGATGTGCCAACGCCGAACCAAGCAAGAAGACGAATTCGACGATGAGTTTGTAGCCGTAAAAAACATCGAAATCAAAGAAGAAAAAGGGAAAGTGTACGCGCAGCGAGAAATTTCAATCTTGTCCGAACTGAAACATCCGAATGTTATCAGGCTTATTCGTGCGTTTCCTGTATACAACGATATCAGCCGTTTAGTCTCTCTCCAGTTGGCCAGAGGACCTAATCTTCAACGAGTAGTTGGCAAACGAGGTGCTGTGGGACTACCTCTCTGTAGATTAATTTCAAGGGAGCTAGTCGCGGCCGTGTCGTACTTGCACGGCCGGGGTGTTTTGCATCGGGATATCAAACCAACGAATCTCATTTTGGAAAACACTGAAATTCGCCCCGTAGAGTATTATGATTACAGCCACGATGCCTCGATCTGGAGTGACGGAGAAGATGCCGAGGAAATGGTCAAACGAAATAAATGGAGGGTTATGCTTGTAGATTTTGGCTTTGCTCGAGCCCTAGAACAAAGCGAAGTCTCTCTTGAAGATGCTGATGGTGAACCAAAGAAAATGTCGCGCCGCATGCGCAATAGTATTACACTAGAAAGGAAAGGGCCTCTCAGCGCGTCTCAACAGTCGGCAGCAGCTGAAGATGAAACGACAGCATCAAAAGATTTGAGACATGACAAGATGATCGATGAAGACAAGATGGTCGATGAGGAGGGCAAACGTCCGAAGAGAAGAACCTCCAATGTATCCAAATTGGATGATATTAAGAGACAACAATCGAATGATGACGATTCAGATGAACTTGGGGATTTAGCTTTGATCAAAATGGCAGCAAATTCTTTGAGAAATATCTCGGTTGACGAAGCTCCACCTACGCGTAGCAGCAAGAGAAGAACTTCGAAGTTGATGGCTAATACCATCCCAGAAGGCGAGGAAGCAGATCATGGAGAAGCAACTCTGAATCATTCCTCCGAGGTTCCCCAAACAAAGCCCAAGCGCAGCGATAGACGCATTTCTTTCGCACGAAATAAGGTGCGGTCCATGAGTGCTTTGGGTACCAAAGCTTACGCGGCTCCGGAAATTAAACACAAACTTCGGAACAAGACTAAAGAAGATATCGAAAAGACAAATGCAGCACTGACGGAATGCGTTGCCGATTATGGAATGATTGTTGATGCCTATTCGGTCGGCTGGACACTTCGTGTTGTCTTGACAGGTGTTCCTCCCAATTCCACAATTTCAAAGTATATGAACAAATACAATGGCCAAGAAGCTTCGGCAGAAATGTATGACGAAGTAGTTTGTTGCTGTCCGTTTTTGTTTGGCTCTTCGGGCAATAATGATGATCAGGCGCCGAAAAAGTCAAAGCCTAACTTCAGAGTCCGAGATACTGATCAAATGCCAAGGGATGCGACTCTTTTCATTTCCGCGCTAACCAAAAAGGATCCCGAAGAAAGAATGAGTATTCGCCAGGCGCAGCTGCATCCTTGGATCAGGGGCGACGAAAAACTTGGAGAAGTACCGTACGTTGTACCGCAGGGCGATTATCCTTCGCATCACGGAGATCCTGTTGTTCCCTTGAAGTGTGCGGGAGAGCTCACAAGGGCTGTTGAGAAACACAATGTTACAAAGAAGAAAGGAGAAGAGTAATAATAATAATATGTGGAAACCGACAACATACCCTATTGATTTTGTCCATTTAATAGAATGAAAAGTTGAAGTCCAATCAAATCGTAATGCTCTGCAAAGATTGAGAAACAAACATTATATCTTTTTATTACTAGGGTATTTGTTGAGAAAGGCATTGCATTAGTACTAACAACAGAGGGATTGCCTTGCCCGTATTTTGTTGTGATCGAAGTGATAAATTTTGTAGCTCAAATTCTGAAAGTGTTTTCCGTCAGTCATTCGTACGCGCGAAAATTAATCTTGCTCTTTTCCACCCATTTTGCATTCCAACTCTCTCGTCAGGTTTCCAAATTTTGCTGCGTCGAAAAATTTTTTGAAGCATCCCTTGTTTAGTGACAGAGTGAACAATAGGTGGGATAGATACACATCCGCTTTCACCTGCTAAAACAAACGAGAGTTTTTAGATTCTACTTCAAGATACAACTGTTTTATATCAACTATGGCAAGGAATCGACAACAGAAAAATTCTGGCAAAAAATCGAAGCCAGAAAAGGAGGAGGAGGAATCCGTAGAAGAGGAAAATGTCGAGAATGAAATCGAATCTGATGAACCAGACAGTAACAGCGACGATGATTCTTCTGA
>Ga0115013_10000640_pt1 | contig 20982 bp, 8 predicted proteins | sample SouAtlMetagenome_2_FD_88686 | JGI IMG/M metagenome (GOLD analysis project Ga0115013, IMG submission 88686) | Marine eukaryotic phytoplankton communities from Atlantic Ocean - South Atlantic ANT15 Metagenome | ecosystem: Environmental > Aquatic > Marine > Oceanic | place: South Atlantic Ocean...
ACCTAGAATCACACCATTAGATACATATTAGACTTATAGACAATCATGATTCGCATTAAGAACTATGTGTCATAGAGTACGATTCACAATCTTCTTCTTCGTTCTGTCGAACATATCAATTTACCCTAACCTTATACAGGTGAGAAGCTCGAAGAATTGAGAACCTACCTGGATTTTATCTACATTCTCTGTCCACTCCCTATTAACATAACTTTATAATCTGACTAGTTACATCAACATGACCATTGTTTAGCTAACTCTGCAAGAGCCTAACTCTGCAAGAGCAAGTGTGCTTGCCCCCCATGCCACCCCCAGCCCCCCAGCATGTGTAGCTGCCGCAGTTGGTGCAAAACAGTTGGCTGCTGTGCAGACAACCATGTGGCCCCAGGCTGTGCCAGCACAGCCCTTGGGGCTGCAGCTGATGCTATGCTGCACAATAGGTGGTGCCTTGGGCCAGGGTGGCAGGCAGGCCTGCACTGGCACAGCCTACTCCCACACTGGCAAGCTGCACCAAAGCATGGGGCCTCTGTAGAGAGCAACAAGCCCAAGAGCGCAGACTAGGAGGTGCATGCCACATTGCTATGGAGCTGCAATTGCACACTTAGCCAGGAGAGCCAAACCCCAGGGTTATTGGGCAAGGGACGGACACGAGACAGCACAGCCACAACAAATACAACACCTTGGCATCTTGGCAACACACATGCATCCCCACCCCCCTGGGGGTCGCAGTGCCAGTGCACTCGACCACCTGCACAATGGTGGGTGGTAGCATAGGGAGTGGGCCCGTGGGGTTTTTGTCTGGATTGGATGGAAGCAAAACGGTGGTATTCAGACCGCCATGGTCACGTCCGACACGAAAAAGGAGGAATGAGGAGAATGGATAAGTTCAGTGTTGACACTTTTGTACAATTTAGTACTGTGTTTTGTGTAGGAAATTGACATAGAAATTCAGTGGACTTGGTTCCTTTTAATCAAATATTGACCAGTTTCAATTGTTACGCAACTGTGTGATTTTACAGATTACCATAGAAACGGCCATCGTGGAGGTTTTTGGATGAAGAAAAAAGAAAAAATTTCAACGATTACGTTTTTTTCCCGCAAACACCAATAGAAAAAGCTTTCAAAATCTCAATTTTTCGAAACTCTTCGAAACTTTTCTTTTCTCGGCATCTGCTACGTTATCTGCTACGTTATCTGCTACAAGTCTATATATTCTGCTATGTGTACCGCAACAAAAAAGCCAGAAAACCATCGAGAGAGTCATTCCTTCACTCTCTCATTAGGTCAATCTATAACTTGACAAGATCAATCTAATATGTCTTCGGACGACGAATTGAAATTGAAGGAGGCAGTTGCCAAGTATAAGAACAATCTTTGTAATGCTAACACTCAAATCCTTGTAGACGAATTCCATAGCTTGTATTACAGGGACCGGGACTTTGGAGACATCAAAGACTCAATAGTCCAATCACATGAGTTGGAATTAAAGAAGAACCTCAAAGCAGCCGCGGCTTCCATCCAGACGATCCTGAAGATTGCCTCTGAAGCCATCGGCAATGAGGGCCACGACGACGTGGACCTGGATGGCATCATCGATGAGGAAGACATCGAGATATGTGTCAAGGAAGCCCTTCGCGAAAATTTGATATCAGCAAATGCAAGATACGCCATGATTCTCAAGCACTCGGAGCAACGAGATGATGCTATTCAAGAATTGGCAGAATCAAACAAGCAGTTCTCTGAAACAACTGAAAGCACAAGCAACAAAGAAGAGAACAAAACTGATAAATACACGAAAAGCACCCGCAATGATTGGATCCATACTCGAGCCAATGACAGTAACATTGCCAAAAACAAGAAAGAGCCACGCGTTTCATGGAAAGAAGATTCGAAGCTCGAAACCTTCTACTTCATCGATGATGATTCGGGTCCACCACTCGTCGGTGCGAAGAAAAGAAAACGTTGCGAAGAAGAAGAAGAAGATTCGCAGCAAGGCATTCCAAAACGAAGGCGTTGTGATCTCCATCAGAAAGTTGTGCAACTGGACGCTCAAAGAAAAGCTATCGTGGAGGAATTGAGAAATAAGTTTCGGAAGAAAGAATTGGATCAATACAAGAAACGTCTTCTTCGAAAGCACGCCGCCGATTCGACCCAATGCAGCGGAAGACCGAACCAGAAGCTGGGAACCCATGGTTTTGATAGTCTGGCGAAAGTCACACGGTCAGGTATGGGATCATCAGATGATGGATCGAGTTTGCGCTCCCTTGGTAACGATGACGCGGCTATCGGGCATCGTGAAGATCTGTCAGAAGCCAAATCACCCGATTACGAATCCGTCGATTCGACCCAATGTAGCGGAAGCCCGAACCAGAAGCTGGGAACCCATGGTTTTGATAGTCTGGCGAAAGTCACACGGTCAGGTATGGGATCATCAGACGATGGATCGAGTTTGCGTCCCCTTGGTAACGATGACGCGGTGAGCGGATCTCAAGGCACTTCCTGCACAAATCCTACGGAAAATTCTACGATTACCGCTGCTCCGAGCATTAGGATGAATCAGTCCCATGCTGGTCCTCCTTCCACGGGTACTTTGGACAATACTGTTATCACCGCTGCTTCGGGTGTGGCCAAGAAGAAAACGCCGCAGTATCGATCGAATGTGAGAAATATAGGAAGGATCAGCTTCAGGAACGGTGCCGCCAAAATTTCTTGGGCAAAGGCATGTTTAACAAGAAATAAAGGCGGAGAAAAAGCGACATGTGTTGCAGATGCTGCTTGGCGATGTTGCCACCATTTTGATAAATCTCAACGTTTATGTGACTTCAGAAACGGGATTCCAGAATGGGCTAAGAATAAGGAATGGAAAGACTTCTTGAATAAGAAAGGATTCGATTCAACCATGCTTAGAGGCAAGAAGCGAAATGCCTTACGTCTTCTATTTCTTCGAGAGGAAGGTGCTTTTCTGATCGAACTAAGAATGAAACGAAGAGGTGAAGTACATAATCACGTAATGGCATACATTGCTGGAAGTTCCCTCCTCATCGACAACACATCTGGTCAAAAACCTGTCAAGATTGAAAATGACGATCGAGATAGGATGCGCGAGAACAACAGGGAAGATGCAAATGGTTGTGCCACAAAAATAGTTTTAGATGCTCTTCCTAAGGGCTGCAGTTGTCCAGATACACTACGAATTTATGAAATCAGTCTTCGGTTGTGAGAGCTTACAAATGCCTACAAATAATATCATGGTACCGGTTGAAGTCTTCGAATACATTTCGTTGGAAGTTGTCCAGTTTTATCTCCGACGTCTTCAATCGTTCGGCTCTATTCAATCCTTCATCATTCAAGTTTAATTATTATCGTCAACGAGAGTCGACGCAATCAATCGACGTTTTCAAGATCATTCTTTTCGATAGTCGACGTCTTCAATGGTTTGGCTCCCTTGACCAAACGTCCGCATCTCTCATTTATTTTCTACATCGCGAATGCCGACTCAATTCATCTGTCATCAGCTTCGCTTCATCTTTGATTCAAGGATTTCAAGACGTCGGTGCCAACAGGCTCCCTCTTTGATTAGACGTCGATGTCATCGCAGCTCCGTCTCTCTTCAATTCTTTTTCTATGTCAAGCTACGTATAGTGTTCATTTTCAAGTAAAAATGAACGCCATCACAGTTCCTTTGTTCAAGTCCCTCTATTCAGAGCCGGCGTTATCGTCCGTTCCGATATCATCATGCAAACGCTAAATTACTCTCGTATTCGTGCTTGAGAGGAAGGTCTAAAACCACATCATCTTTTAATTCCAAGCGAGATCCTATGTCATTCGATCCCCTGCATCTTCTCATTCATGAAACTTCTCTCTCTAATGAGGAGGAGACTGCCCTTCTAGGACACCTAGTGCATCTCCGTCTGATGTTCCTAGTGGATCACCATCTGGAAGTCTTAGTGGATCACCAAGTACCTCTCCATCTGGTAGCGTCGAGAATGCCGACGGCGCGGCCCGTACCGCGGTGGTGAAAACTAGAGGCAGGGTGTACATGCCCACACCGCTTCTCTCTTACGTACTGGAGAACAACCTGACTGCCAAGCAAGCCTTCGAGACCCTTATGCCGCTAATCGAAGATCACGGCCTTCTCCAAGCCGCAACGCCGTTAGTGAATTTCTTACTGGTGGCCACCACCTTCCACCACTGTAAGAAAGGACCAACTTCTCGATCAAATCGGAAATTGAGATGTGATACAATTCCGTCGCCAAACTCTCCTATACCAGCACCTTCCGGGTCTGGTACCAACGATGGGAGTCCAAAGTGACCCTGCGCTCGTCGGCATCTTGAATGTCGCGTGAGAGAGACGAAATGCCACCCTAGAAGATTTAGCAGATCGCCGAACCAAACGCGAGCGTTGGAGAACACCCAAAACCGTGAAGTAGAAGTGGTCTGGATACGTAGACAGACTCTGCAAGCTCTGCAACGTCGACGACGTGAATGACTTACCGAAATACTGGCGCCTACGTCCCTGTGAATTTCGACGAAACGGAAGCAGATTTGAAAAGCGTAAGGAGCCCTACTCGGGGCGATTCTGGGAGTCGCACATCCCACTACAAAAGCCTACCTCGAGTCCCTAGTTTATTATGAGCAGGTGAAACAACAACTCAAGCAGATTCTGATTAATCAGTTCGGAGAACAGGAAGTCCATCTGGAAGCCCTAGTGGATCACCAAGTGGGTCACCAAGTCGGTCACCAAGTTCTTCACTATCTGGAAGTCCAAGTGCACATTCATCGAGTGGTCCAAGTGTATCATCATCTGAATCTCCTTCTGGATCTCCGTCTAGCAGTCCTAGTGTATCTCCTACTGAGACCATTGCACCTAAATCAACGTTATTGTCGTTGACAATGGCGGTGAGAAATGCAATAATTCTAGCGCCATGGTTGAATGAGACGATCTATCGTTTTTATGAATTCCCTTTTCGAGAGTGAAAAGGGAATCTTTGAAATTCTTTTGCTACCGATGAAAAAAGTTGAATACATCGCGACCTCTGATTCCATGATTTTTTTGTTCAAAATCTGGTACTAAATCTAGACGAGATCCGAGTCGATTTAGTCAAGTAGAAGTCTAGTTTGGTGATTTTCGGGAAGCTCTCATTTACTAGTATACTACAACTAGTCTATCAGAATGTCAAAGATTGAGGCGAGTATACTTGAAGCCCTCGCTAGCAATATCTGCATCGAATTGAATTTTAATTGAATAAAGTAATATGGATAATTGGATGCGTCGAAAGCTTCCTCCTAGACGTCAATACGAGCCTTCTTGCTGGTCTTCTTGTCCAACAAGCGCTGCCTCTGCTTCCAGCATCCTCATTCTATGGTAAGTCGTTGTTTATATGGAGAGCGCGGTTTTGTCTTCTGGGAACACTGCGTATGCCAACCCGAGAGCAATGACAATGTCTAACAAGTTCGTAGCTAAATATAGCTTGATGATACCGCTTTTCACAGCACCTTCCCAAAGTTCTTTGATGCTAGTACTGGCCCCAATCCCAACAAAAGCGATAGAAAACCACCATTTGTTCAATGTAGACACGGCTCGTTGAAGGGCACTACCCTCCGCGGTTCCTTCGAGGATCGGCAAGACAACCGTAAGAATCCCCGAGCAAAGCAGGTAGCCCAGAACAAATTTCGGGAATTTGTCCCAGATGAAGAGAAGATCGATTCTTTTTTTCTCTTCGTTGCTTTCGCGTCTGGTTTGCCACCAGCAGGCAATGATGGTGGCCAGTATTCCGAGTCCCGAATTCAGCACAATCTTGACAATTCCTGCAATTTCGGTGGCTTCCTCCGAAATAATTGCTGCAGAAGCAATCACGTTGCCAGTCTGATCGACGGATCCTCCAATCCAGGCTCCAGCAACGTTGTCGGGCATACCTGTTCCCATGGCGATGTAGGCCTGGACGAAAGTGAACACGACGGTAAAAAAGGCCACCACCGAGATACTGAGAGAAATGTCTGCGCTCGAGGAGCCAACAATAGCGGCTACTGCGCTAATTGCACTAGCACCACACCACGTCGAACCCACTGCTACAAGGAGCGTAATATCCGCATCCATCTTGAACAGGCGGGTTCCCATGAGGAAACCCGATACAAGCGCCACCGGTGAACCTATCCATGCCACAATAATGGCTTCGACCCCGACCCTTTTAAGCACCACGAATTCCACAGCTAGTAGAACAAGCGAGCTCTTGATGAAGAATTCTCCGTCTTTTGAAACCAGCTTGAGCCAGGGAAGCCGATCGGGAATTCGATCACCATTGCCTAGTGGTATATTGGCAATAATCATCCCAAAGACAATGGCGAAAATTGCGTACCCAAATCCATTTCTCGCACACCATTCCTGCCGACCCAACCAGAAGGAGACTACGGCAACGAGACCGATTGCAAGAAATCCCTTGGCGTACATGGAAAATGGCTTTTCTGCGTCGATTTTTCCCATGAAATACTTTGCCATAAGATACCATGCACCAAACAAGTGAAGCAACAAAATAATTCCTACCGTTCCGTACAAGTCCCACGCATCAAACGGGTTGCTATTCCATGGCATGGGCTGCGGGATGACATACTTGGCTCTATCGGTATTGATTTTGAAGGGAACGATAAAGACTATCGCAGTCGCGAGACCAAAGGACAAAAGGCCGATCCATAATGTCCACCAATCCGCTGTCGTATACATATCTCGCACACGCTTTGGTAGTATACGCGGAGTTTCTTCGGCTACACTTTCTTCTGCTCTCTTTGTTTGAGTAGAGCCTGTTGTAGAGCCTGTATCTTCCGAATCGGTTCGTTCTGTATCACCAGTTTCCTCGTCGTCAAGGGATTGCCTCCCTGTTGTTGCTTTGGTGGTATCGATATCGACTTCTTCTTTCTCGTCCATGTCCGTTGTGATTTCAAGTTTGTCTTGCTTAGTTTCGGTGTCCGTAAACTCGAGCGAAATATCGCATGTTTTGTCACTCATTTTGTTGAAACTGTAGATATCTATTGTAGATATCGATTGTTGAGAATGTGTTTTGGATAATTTTATGGGATATAGTAATCGATTTCGAAAATCTCTCTTCACAACAAGCAAGTGTAAAATTTACACACGAATGTTGTTACAAATCATCACAGATAAATTCGATGATTTGTGTGACTCCCGCTTCCCCATTCACACATATATTCGGGATCGAATAAATCCGGTCATTTTCAAAAATCCCCAATTTCACAATTCTGTGATTTCAAACGCCTAAAGGCTCCAAGAGCACGAACAAAGGGCTGTAGTATGGAGTGGATTTCCGAATTGTTTTGATAAATCTCCTCGGACAATATACTTCGTAGGCACTTCCAGTGATATAGCCATCGCGGAGAGGTACGATAAATGCCAAGACGGTTGTTCTCTCGAGGGATCATATACTTCCAAAGATAATCCGTTACAGGTTTGATTGGGAATCTTGTTTGCCTCATCGAAAATATATTCGAAAATATAATCGGCTGGGGATTCAGCTATTGCAAATACCAGAAAGTTGCATGCATAGCTAAAATGTACGGCGAACCGCTGGACACAGTTGTAGGAACGAATTGAAGTAGGTATGGAATCTCGTTAGGCCCGAACGACGCGTCCAAAGAAGGCCTGGATCTTGCTCAAACGTGACGTTTGGTGTGCCCAGGCTTACCACTCAAAACGAGAGCGTCGTATTGTGTGGGATCTTGATGGGTCTACTTCGTAATCAGGAATACCATCGCCCACAAGTTCGGTTGTATAAATGCCTGGATACTTGTTGCAGCTGCTGAGCAATATAAAATAAAAGGGCGCGCCATCTAACGGACGGCGGACGGACCATTCCCGCGTGATTAAATTATTTTTTGCAAAATGAAAAGTGACGTACTACCGATCATCCTCAACAAAAGGTATGCTTTGTCTCCTGACAAGAAAGGAAGACACCACAAACAAAAAGGAAAGGCACCGAATGAGGGGATCGAACCCTCGACCACACGATATTTCTAGCTTTAAGAGTCGTGCGCTCTACCAAACTGAGCTAATTCGGCTTTGGACTTGATTCGCCAAAAGTGTCGGGAACAAGGTATTTCATCTGCATGTAATTGCCATCCATGACATTGACACCAACGACGACGGTGATATCCTCAATGAAACCATCAAGACGTTCCCCAGCAACACAAACGGCCACAGGTTTGATGACAGCGACACTGGCTTCTTATTTCCAGAACAAAGGCGGCGATCGGTGCTCTCGATGTTTCCGAAAACGTTTCGAGCGTTACAAAGTGAGAATGAAATCGAGCCATGCTAGCCAATATAGTTTTAAACGCAGGAGCAGTTGTATACAAAATTTTTTCGTGGAATAAAATACAAGATGCATAGTAGAGAGAATAAATTGTAAATTTAATGTAAAAGTAATTCCAAAATATTTCGCAAAATATTTCAAGATCATCGTACAGATCATCACGCTAGAAAGAGTTCGTACGATCGTCGATTGTGATATACAGCAGCAGCAGCAGCAGCAGCTTCCTCCTTTGGCTTGCCTGTTTCTTCTTCTTTGTTGGTAGTGCTTGTAGTCTGTTTTTCCAGTTCCACCGTAACCCATCCGTTTCTCCACCACACAACTGTTCCAATCTTGGATTTATGGGGGCCTTTGGAAATGACGACTTTTCGATTCTTCCACATGTCGGTGGATAGATTGCTAAGAGCTGTTGGTGGCCTTGTCGCTGTTGTTGTCGTTGCTGTTGCTGCTGTTGTAGTATGTCCCAGCGCGTTGTTAATGGTACCATTGGTTTCGTTGGCTTGCAGTTTTTGCGGCTGCTCGAGTACTTGTCGTTGCTGTTGCTGCTGTGTTGTAACGGGAGAAGCACCGGCCACGTAAAACGACGAGTGTCGGTGGCAGTAGTGATTGCCATTAGCATCCACTGCGGCGTAGCAACATCGCTTGCCACGGGTAGAGATTGCCAGGCATCGAGTCTCGGCCTGTGTTCCCCGATAAAGCCTGTCACGGGGTGTGCGTCGTCTTTTATTGTTATGGGAGGGCAATGCCGAGGGCAATACCGAGGGCAATGCCGAGGGTAATGCCATCGTTTCAATAGGTTGACTCTTCGGGTCAATAATTTTGATTCTTGTCCCCGATACAGCAGCAGCAGCGGTGGTAATTTCAGTAGTATCCTTGTCACTACTGCAGTTATCACTATTCTTGTTGCTCTCGTTGGTGTTGTTTGGCTGGTTCGATTTAAGTTTTTGCGCCGCAGCAGCGGCATCAGCGGCAATCGCTGATTGGAATCGAGGATCGAAATAGTGTAGCTTGCAATAGTTGCTTCCATTGTAGTTGGGTCCCCTCCGACAGTACGATTGGGTTCGGTTCGATTGACCGTGGCATCCGTTGGGCAGTGGAGATGTCAGCTTGGGATGAATGATCCTCTTTCCGACAGTAAGAGCGGGAGGAGAAACAACGGCCGTTGTGGAATGGTTGGCGCTGTTTCTTCGGCTCGTTTGCCGAGTCTTCATGGGCTCGGGAACCGCTGCGCTTGCCAAGAATGTCAGCGCGGCGGTGGCTGCTGCTGCCTGAGAGGCCTTGGCAGTATCATTAGCATCATCATGATCATCATCATGATCATCATCATGATCATCATCATGATCATGGGTGGGTGTTTCCTCATCGCTTGTCGATGATGGCTTGTCAGCCACGAGCAATTTGTTTGGTATAGCAGTAGTGTTTGGAGTAGAAATGGATCGATGCTTCGGTGTGCCCGGAACGGGAGTGATGCAGGCAATAATGTGATTCGTCCCCTCCACCGTCGAAGGGGAGAGAGACGATCCTCTCGGGCTCACAATGCTCAAGGCATGTGCTGATGTGGTAGTCGAAGAGGAAGAACTGTGATCGAGTTCTTCAGATGATGTCGATGACGAAAACGCTGGAACAATCAGAGAATGTTCTTCGTTTGTAGAATTCTTGGTGCCCTCATCCTCTCCATAGTCCATGTCAATAAGAACAAATCGTCGTTTCTTGAAGGGCAGCGAGAACTTTTGGTACGATGTTGATGAATAATCAGACGAAAGAGACCACGATCTTCGCTTGAGAGAGAGCCCACCCGGTAGGGTGGATGCAGGAAGACGTGTCGTGCTTGTGTTGAAATGCTGCTGGTGCGATAACATGGTTTTGGCGATGTTTGGTTCTAATTGGTGGTTTGCGAAAAGTGGCGTGGTGATTTGTTGATAAATTGCTTCTGGGGTATAGTCTTGAGTTATCAAGAAAGAGATAGTTGAGGTCCTATCGGATATTCAGGCACGAAGTATGTACGCGCTATCACAGAGGCTTTTCTTTGAAGAATCTCGCTTTGCTTGTCAACGAGTTGATTGTATCGAAAGGAAAGGGGAACAATGAAGTTTTTGTTCCTGTAGCTTCGTTCTATTGGTTAATGTGTGGTTGGTGTCAATTGTATTGATAGAATATAGCTTTATTGTTGTACTTATCCGGTATTGATAATCGGTAAGGCCTTAAAACTTTTGCATAATTTTTGTGCAGGCATCAATCGCGGAATTTTTCCTTTAAAATTCTTGTATGCAGGAATTAACAGTGCTGCATCAGCAGCATCAGTGATGCTGCGGCGGTGATAAATCTCGCAATCAAAATACTTGATAGATTTATGGGTCACGTGGTTGACATTCCTCAAGATTCGCACAGAACATGTCTTCTCATATTATACCAATTCCACCAATTAGAAGGTCTCCAAGATGAGAATGGATTCTTTAGAACGTTCAGTGCTTGAAGCACGAAACACGTGCTTTTGGCATGTCCTTGAGTCCCAGATGATTTGTTCACGGTTCAGAATACTGGATTTATTTAAAGATCGCGCAGAACAAAAATGACCAAAGCACGATCAACAGAATCACTGCCACGAAAATGCCAGCAAGACAAAAAGAACAGTGCAATCAATCAACGCAAGTTTTGTAAAATAGCACGCGCCTATTCTGTCAATGACGACACGACATTTCGCCCTAGAGTGGCATTGGCTCCCATACTTGGCATCCCATGCTTGGTATCCCATCCCTGCCATCCATCCGCTTGTTTGTGAGGTGATAAACCAATCTGGCACCCGTCTTTGCAAGGAGATTCAAACAAGACAATCAGCCGTGGCGATAATAATATGAAACTTAAAAAAATTCGTCATCTGGCATTTATTATAGTAATTATTGTATGAAGCCTACTACTACTTCTTCTACTGTTGTTGCTCCCCTAATGTTGTTTGGATTCAAATGATTTCTTGGCCAGCTGGCGGAGAGCCTTGCTACTTTCGGCACCCGTAGCATCGACTAGTTGCGAAAAGATCCCCTCATCATTTTCCAGAAGCTTTGCTGGTGCGTCGAATTCTGCAGCCCTTCCGGCATCCATCACCAGGACACAATCGTAGTCCATAATTGTATTCAATCGATGCGCTATCGTCAACAACGTTGTCTGCGGGAAGCGAGTTCGGAGCATCTTTTGGATAAAGGCATCGGTTTCGCCGTCGATGGATGCTGTGGCCTCATCCAGTACCAAGACCTTGGGCTGCGATAGTAGGGCCCGAGCTAAGTTCAGCAGCTGTCTCTCCCCAACACTGTAATTACTTCCACCCTCCTCCAGTTTGGTTGCTAGCAATTGCTCCGCGTTGTAGGCAATATCACTCCCACCAACCGAAGTAGTCTTTGTATTCGAAAGTCCCATGCGAACCGATTCGAGGGCTTCGAGGATCTCAGCGTCTGTCCTCTGCTCGAAGGGATCGAGGCACTCGCGGAGGTTGGCACCAGCCAAGAAGGGATCCTGGGGAATGATGGACATTCCACGACCCCGAACGTCTGACAACCCGAGCTTGGTGAGATCGATTCCATCCAACAGGATGCTCCCAAGAGCTGATTCGATCTCGACCAGTCGAAAGAGGGCCACGGTAATACTGGATTTTCCAGCTCCTGTTCTGCCAACAATCCCACATGTTTTCCCAGCTGGAATAGAAAAAGACAAATCGTTCAACGCCAGGGGCAATCCCTCACGATACCGAAGCGAAACGTTACGGAATTCCAGAGAACCGTTTTGGGGCCACTCGGGAGGTGGCGTGAGTTCTTTCGGAGTTTCCATGGTTTTTTCGGTGGGGAGTTCCGCCATGGCGTCTACTCGCTCGATGGCTGTAATTGCGGCCTCTGTGTCGGAAAAGGTCTGGACCAAGAAATTGAGAGTGATTGTGAAATTCGAACTCCAAACAATGAGCAATCCTGCCAGTCCAGCCGATGTTTGAAGTCGTTCGTTCAGACACACCACCAGAACAGAGGTTGTCATGACCACCAAGGACCCCAGTACTTCCATACGGACGCTCAGCCATCGCTGTACTGAGACATAATTCAGCAGAGCGCTGCTGTTAACATCTACAATGCCCTCGAAACGGCGAACAAAATTGGGATCTTGGTTAAAGACACGAATGCTCGTTGACCCTTCCAGGCACTCGCTAATCATGGATTGCATCGGTGATCGACTCAGAGCATCGATTCGCTGCAGATCTGGTCCCGTCATTCGATAGTAGTTCATAAAGAACAGGTAGGATGCTGAAACCGGGATGAGCACCAATGCCGACAAGGGCAAGATGGTGATCTGGACGGAAATGCTTGCCACGTACCAACTGCAGCTGATCATGAACATGGATATCTTTTGAGTCAATGTAACGTCATTGACATCTGTGTCATAGGTAAATCGATTCAAAATCCGACCCATTGGGACAGTTTCAAAGTAAGACATGGGTGCTCGGAGAACGCTTTCCAACATGCTGTTGAAGACGTTCTTCGTTGCACGAACACCACCAGTGACTGCAAATTCGGAACGAATCGCCGTCGCAAGAATAGAAACGAAATTGATTGCAAAATATACCTTCAAATACAAAGATTGGGCAGAATAACCTTCGATTTGGGCTGGGAATGTCACCCCAAGGACAGTCACTGGTTCATAGGCACCCGTTGTCCAAACAGCCAGGAACCATTCCACAACGACGTAAAAGAATCTATCAATGGTCATCAAAATCACAATTGTGGCTCCAAACCAGAGACCTCCCGCCCTTTGGAACCACAAGAGCCACGTCTTCATGCTGGACAAGCCGTGTTCTCGAAGCTCCTTTTTCATTATTTTCTTATCATTAGAAAAATCATCTTTATGCCCGTGCTTTGCGGTTGCATCTTTGGTGCTAGCATCCTTGTCAACGTTATGTTCGTCCTTAGCCTTGTTGGTGGAATTTTGGCTACTCGAGCTTTTCTTGTTTGCCTTGTCTTCCTCGTCGTTTGTATTTTCACGAACCTGCGACTGGATGTGATCCACAGCCCGCTTGGTCTGTTCGTTGTGTTCCTCGTCGTTAAAGGTGGTCAGTTCTTCCCACGTTCCCAAGAATTCGTTCTTTCCATTGACCATGAGCAATATCTTGTCGACGGCCTTGTGGCTGATGAAATGCGAGGCGTGGGTAACCAAAAGAACGGCAGAATTTTTGAGAAGGGCGTTGGGTGCCGCAATCAATCGCTCAAAGACAATTTTGCCCGTTCCGCTATCTAGTGCCGAAAAGGGATCATCCAAAATGACACAGGCTGATTCGTCCTCCTTATAGGCAGCCCTGGCTAAGGAGACCCGCTGGCGTTGTCCCCCGCTCAGTGTGACACCTCGTTCCCCAATCTGAACTAGATCGGATCCTCCCAGCTGCTCAATATCGGGGCGGAGCGCACAGGCATCCAAAACACGGTTGTATCGCTCCTTGTCCATTGCAGATCCAAACAAAATGTTTTCCCGGAGGGACTGGTTGAGAATGAAGGGATCCTGGGGGGCGTAGGAAATTCGTCCGCCCCTTTGTACCATGGGAATCGCTCTTGTCAGCGAAGAAGCGGCTATCGAAAGGGGAAGTGGTTCGGCTTCTTCTAAAATTCCATTGAGGAGGGTTGATTTTCCAGACCCTACAGGTCCACAGACAACCATGACCTCGCCCCTTTTCAACTCAAAATCAAAGGCACCAACCGTAAATGACAAATTATCGCGACTTCCACCGTTTTCAATGGCGCTGGAAATAGTTTCGGTAGTGGGAGAAACGCCTACAGTCATGCTCTCCGCAATTTCGGTATTTTTCTCTAGAGGGGCTGATAAAGTTGTCTTTGTACCTGGAATTCCGACACGAAATCGCGCCCTGGTCAAGACTAGTGGAATGTTATCGGTATCATTCGTTTCGTCATCGCTCGAAGCTTCGGTGGATGCGTTCCCCAGCAAGAGGGGAGTATCTCGCAGGTCTCGCTCCAAAAAGAAAGCAATTCTTCGCAAAGCGCTCAATGCCTGAGCGGCATCTCCAATGAGCTTTCCGGCAAAGTTGATTGGAAATCGCAAGGCTCCAAACAGCAAGAGAACCCCAAAGGTATCGGCCGCCGTCAAAATGTTGGGCTTGTCTTCCGTAGAAGTGAGGACATACGTGGCAAGAGTCATAGCCATTGCCAACACGGGAGATGAGACTGTCATTAACAGAGTAGACGCCCACCAGGCTTGTTCCTTGGCCAATAACTTGAGTTCCCTTTTGCGAACCTCTTGGAGTCGTTCCTTATATTTCGATTCGTACCCATTCAGCTTGGTCGTTCGCATCCCCAACAGCATGCTCACGGTAATTTCGACCCGTTCGTCAGCCAATTTCACACGCTGAGCCCGAACCTCCGTCATGCGCTTAGTCACCAGCTTGATCAGGGGCAAGAACGCCACCAACACCAAAACACCCACTAAGGTCGACGGTCCCATGACTTGGCACAAAAATCCCGTCACCAACGCCACCGACAGAGGCAATGCCCAAATCAGGTGTGCCTCTTGGGTCACCTCGTATAGTTTTTGTGCATCTACTGCCACCAAGTTGTTGATTTCACCCGAGGTCAATCCCCGTTTTCCGGAGGGAGACAATCCCAGAACCCGTCGATAAATCATGTTGACGACCACACCCCTTAGCGCAACACCCGTCTTCATAGACTGGTGTCGATAACGTTGCGTGGCCAGTCCGTTGACGAAAGTCATGGCCGTCAATAGCAAAGCCCACTTGAGTCCCAAATCTATGACATTCACGCTGTCTTGGTCCTCCAAGACTTCCAACAATCGTCGAACAACGAGGGGAGAACAGGACACCACGACTACCGAAACGAATTGAAAAATCCCGGCAGGCAAAAATGTGGGAATGGCAACCTTCCACAAGGATTTGAGCAACCGGCGTTTGGTAAAGGACAAGGAGTCGGTGTTGGAGTCGATATTCGTGGTAGTGTCATGATCTGCTATGTTTCCAATTTTGTTCCACTTGGATTCGAAATTTCGCACCAATCGAATCGATGTCATTTGTCGTGGAACGGAATACAAATCATCGGATGTCAAGTGAAGCCTATCGTCCTCGTCCTCATCGTCCTTGTATTCACCTCTAGTAGCCTTTTTCTTTTTCGTTTTTTCTTGTTTGGCCAATGCCTTGTTTTGTTGGGCCCCCAGTTTGAGAATTGGATTCATAAAGGAATACGTCCAATTGTTGTAGACTCGGATGGCCCATCGTCCCAAACCACATCCAGTGGCCTCTCGATCGATATCTTCCGGCCAGGATTGTGGTTTGTTTGAATTCACAGGAACCATAGCAGAAGAAGCTGCAGATGCAGTTGATGTCTCCAAGTGTTCTTTCGTGTGGATCTCGATCTCCTCCAGAGCAGCACCCTCATCATCTACGATAAGGCGTTCTTTGGGTTCGTCTTCTGGCATTATTTTTATTCTTGTTTCTATATATTGTTGTCGTTGTTTTCTCTTGGTCAAAGACAATTGCTAACTCGAGAGACTCTTTTTCTATTACAGCTCTTTATGGGATCAAAATTGAGCAGCGTGTATGGAGAGAAGAGTTCTATCAAAAACGAGATCGCTTTGTGTGTATGTTTCAAAATTTGTTGTTCATGAGGTATTTTTTGCAATGGATGGTTGTCGTTGCTGCTATTATGAATCTAAATGGTTGCATGTTTCGACCTATATATCTCGCCGATGAGAAACGATGATTACAACTTCACGTTTCAATCCCACGCAATGAACACACTCAGGAGTTGCAATTACTTGGCTGTACTGTATTTCATAATAGGTTTGGATGGAGTGCGTCGTACTGTTTGTAGCGAAGTTGGTGCGGCGATTTGCTGACTCAATGAACATTATTTTTCCCCCAAAACTCATTTTGGGTTTTCCGAATTGGGTGTCATTTTCTGTCAAAACTCAACGCTCAAGAAAATCCATGAGTTTCTATTTTCATTTTTCGCTTCCAAAATCACCACTATGAAAGACATAGCTTGAGAGACAGACTTGTGTTGATTCGACTGCATGGAAACAAACTGTGAAATACTCCAAGATAACTGTCGATCCATCCAGAATTTCGATATTGTTTCGAATCCATCGGGTGGCACACAACCATGACAGCTGCTGCTGCTGCTGCGTTGGAACACCATCGTTCGGCGGGAATGAGAACCAGTAATAGAAAAGGCAAGGTTGTCAGATCTTTCCGTTCTGCTGCGGTGATTCCATTGGTAGCGATTTTCGGTTTGGTAGCATGGAGTCTTGGTTGGGCCGAACACGCGACAATTGCGCAATATAGACTGCTACGAAACAAGACAATTGCCGTCGTTGTCGTGGGAGCAGCCACCAATACCACAACGCCACGGGTGCTAGAGAAGAAAGAGGTAGTGGATAAGAAACGAAACGGATATCCCAAAACGGAACAACAGCAGCACCAGCAGCAGAAATTCAAGGATCTAGCAAACAAGGCGCTTGCATTTTCGGAAGCAAGAAAGCAATCGTACCAGGAGGAAGGCCGGATCGGCCACTGGAAATTGAGAGGAACCGGGTATCTCTTTGCTCAGAAACACATCTTGTTGGCAACAACCCTACCAGAGGATGACAAAAGCAACATCCAGAACCAAAGAACAACAACAGCGACAACAACAACATTAGTTCGAAAGGTCGTTCGAATCGATAATGTCCTGCCCCTAATCATCGACGACGCAAAGATGCCAACAGGCGGCAACAGCTCTTTGAACATTTGGAAGGAGAAAGATTACTGTTCTCGTTTGACGATTTGGGTGAGAGTGAATGGTCCAGAGATTTTCGCCGGCAGGGCCCTGCCCGTGGTGGACGACAACGACGACAATAATCCTAAACAAACTGCTGCGTGTCACTGGCAATTTGCCTTTGATCTGCGTGTCCCCGGTGACTACCAGGTCGATGCAAAGGTTTTGGTTTGGAACGGGAGCACAGATTCGGTAGAAATGCCCAATCAGGGAGATACTGTGCGACAACGGTGTCGGCAAAAGAAGGGAGGTCCCGAGGCGGTCACCGAAGATGTTCTTCGAAAAGCGGCTGCTGCTGCTACAGCTGCTGCTACAAATTCCCGTTCGAAATCCAATCTTTTCTATGCAACAACAAAGATGCAAGATTCACAATTGAATGTCGTCAGTGGGGGATTCATTGGGTTTAAATTCTACTACCCTTCTCGGAGTTGTTGCGAGATTTGTTCCCGGACACCAGCTTGTATTCACTGGGCGACTCCACCAAGATCCCTTTTGGAAGCGCAAACGTGGAAAAATGGGTGCGAGCTCTATTTTGACAAAGATCATAATGGTTTCGATCCAGATCTCGTACCCTCCAATCTACAATCTGGACTTTTGCCAACAACAATAGTTGACGCCACCAACAATGGTACTAAAAACAAAGTGGGAAGATACCACGGGAATCCAGCTTCGAATAGAATTACAACAGACGAGATTGCCTATTACCTAGGATGTGGATGGAGTTATTGGTTCGCCTTAGACTTTCCCTGTGTTTCAGGAGACCTAGATGATCGTATCTACAGCAATCGAAACAGCTTCTCCTTTGGAGCTTCACGGAATGAGGGTAGCAATGACAAAAATCCCGACCAAAATTACAGGGAGGATAAAAGACTGAGCACCGCAAGGGCCCTGCCTCTGTGTTCTGCTAAAAATGAAGGTTTCGAACGCCACAAGGGACGATGGATTCGTTTGCCCTTTCCCAGCGAAGAAGTTTGTCCCAACCAAACCCAAATCGAATCCAAATCATGGAAGGTTACTAGATTCGAACCGGAGCAACCCTCCTGCTGGTACTGGGACGACATGACATCATTTGGGAGGACCTGCCGCGAGTTGAACTGCAAATATTTACGACGAAATACGACAGATTGGATATCATCTCTGCACAAGGAAAAGAAATGGTTCGGATATTGGCAGAACGATGACTGTGATTATCAAGAGTTTACCTTTTCGCAGCTACAGCAATGCATTACCGAACGAAAGATCTCCTCCATCGATTACCAAGGTGCTTCTGTGTCTGGCATTCTCAAGAAATATGTGACACATCGAACGGGAGAAGATCAGAAGCAATCTACGGACGAAAAAGAAGGAGGTCGAAAGAAACAACGCAATCGCAAACGCCGTCGAAATGAAAGGCGCCGTAAGGATGGCAGTGGGACGCCAAGTATAATATTTTACAACTCGAGTTTATCAGACCACAAAACCGTCACGGTTTCCACCCTAGGATTGCTCCATATAACTCCAGATAACCACGAGAACCTAGTGAGGACGTTTCAAAGCCTCCCAAATTCTAACAGCTCTCACGAGTACTACTTCATGTCGACGTTCTTTCTGAGCAGCGAGCGGGAACCTCTGCTGTATCACGATTACCAATACAACATGAGTGTCTTGTCGGATAGCATTCTACGAGATAAAGGATGGACCATGCTCAATGCTTACGATCCTAGCGCTGCCTTTACCTACGATAGCGCCGGCCAGAATGACGGCATGCACCTCCTAGGGCCCCCCATGAAGTTGGTGGTGACCAAGCTCTTTCACTACATGTGCTCCAACAGCACGGTGATCGGCTCCCGCGCTGGGCAAATCGTTCTTTCGACAACTGCTGGTGTGGTTGCGGCATCCTAGTAGGATTGTGAATGAAATTGTGGCGAGTCAACTCCAATTGCCACCATGGCATCCTCGTCTCTAGCAGGCATGGCATCCTCGTCTCTAGCAGGGATAGAGTCCAACCCTGATGGCCTTAACAAAGGAAGACATCTGGCTGGATTCTCAGGGTTTCGCAAACAACTCAGGCCTTGATTTTGTTGGTAAACGACAAATCAATTTTTATTTTCTTTCGTTTACTTCTAGAGTGGGCTAGATCTTGGCTTTCTTGGACTGAATTTCGGCCCAAGCGATTAGCCAAATTAAAAAAATTGGGTTGAAATTTTAGTTGAAATCTCGTGCTTTAAAGCACTTTAAAAATATTAAGGTTAGAGTTCCTTTTAGCGATTGATGGAACAACATTATTTTTTACTTGAGCATGAAATCGCCATCTGTGCCTTTTTTGTGGGGCAAAAGATGATACTCATGCCCAAATCATTTTCACAAGAGACACAACAACATATAATAAGTCATGGTATTCTTTCTTCGGCTCGGACGTTGTCGCAACATCGTATTGTCGTCGCAACAACGGGCATTTTCCTTTAACATTAACCACGCGTTGAAAAAGGCTGAAGAAGGCGAATCTTTTCGAGAATTGGCCGAGAAACCCGTTCAAATACTCCAGGGAATTGGTCCGAAGCACGCAGAAGAATTGGAAGCCCTTGGTCTTAAAACCATCCAACAGCTTGCCGATTACAAGTTTTTCCATTTGGCAAGGACTGTCACGGTATTAGCCGAGACCGAAGAAGAAAGTTTCGAGAGAGATGCTGATGCAACGAAAATGAACCTATTTAAGGGCATCGACAAAGAATTCCAATCATCGTCTTTAAACGAGCTTGTGAAACTTCCGGTGCATGCACTCAAGGGAATTGCACCCGATACGGGAGGAAAGGCTCTCAAATTGTTGGGCGTCAAGACAATTGCAGATCTGGCTGAATTCAAGTACTGTCGGTGGTCCGAAGCGATCGTGGCGGCGGCCAAATTCGAAAATTGAGTGTGGCCAAGAGTAATGCGCCATACCACGAAAGGAAGGAACTATGATCGTGTGCGATGATAGAGTCACGGACGATGCAACCAGCAGTCATAATATGGATGATAGATGTTGGCACTTCAGCATCTTACAAATCTCGGAAAGGTCTCTATATCACCAACTAGTGACCCAAAGTAGTGAATGTTAGTGCGCAAGGACAAGATAATTTTGTATCATTAACTTTATTGTAGTTGTTTATTATTCGGAATCTACTACTTCCTTATCTAGAAACCACGGCTCGATCACAAACGGCCGTGCGATGAGCAAACGTGCATTGTACGTTCACTATCAGCCCAAATGCCGGTTGGAAACGAGCATTGGGGTGGAAAGGTAGACCACGCTTGCGCCAGCCAAAAGGTGATAACATCGCTAAGACTGCATGGTGATTATCTCACTCCCCCATACTGCCACCGCTTCTGATTGGGTTCTCCATGTGCTGCCACTTCCTCCCCTACTTTTGCACCACCACTGTCCTTGCAGGGCAAATTGCGATACATGAGGACACGGGTGATCACCTCATCTGTGTAAATTCTTTTTTCACACTTATAATGCGCAGCATGGTACCAAATTCAATCGATTGGAGCGATTTTCGTAGCGACTTACTTCTGAAGGCTCAAAAAATCAAAAGCAATAGTAGCCCTATGCAAATAACGAAAGGAAGAACGAAACTGCACTCGAGGAAAATATAATTGCTGGCCGGTTGACTGGCGGAATGCTAGTAAGAATAGGCATATTGTTCAGCTCCAGTCAGGCGTAGATGTGTCGTTCTTGCTGCTGCTCCCATTGTGGGTGATTTTTTTGCCAACAATTCGAATCCTTCGGTAATCTGCTGTCCACTGGCGTTCTTTGCTATCGTACAAGTTTGTTGTCCTACGAAGCCGCTCCACCACGGCATCAATCGTTGTGTCCTTCTCCGATTCCGGTATATCTTTAA
>Ga0115013_10000641_pt1 | contig 20981 bp, 19 predicted proteins | sample SouAtlMetagenome_2_FD_88686 | JGI IMG/M metagenome (GOLD analysis project Ga0115013, IMG submission 88686) | Marine eukaryotic phytoplankton communities from Atlantic Ocean - South Atlantic ANT15 Metagenome | ecosystem: Environmental > Aquatic > Marine > Oceanic | place: South Atlantic Ocean...
AGAGAGATGATAATGATGTGTGCCTTCTCCACACATCAATCCACACATCGACTGATTTTTCGGTCATTCCAAGGAGCACAACACCGCGCGAAGCCTGCGCGATCGAATAGTCTCTCTCACTGAAACTAGAACAGATTTCAACAAGAAGGCTTTCAGATTGACAAAAATAAATGAAATTGTAATTTTGACATCGCATCCAATGAAGATTGTACGAGTAAGAGGAAGACTACGAAAAGATCTCTTGGGTTGTCGTCATCGATGGCAATTTGAACGCATCGCCTTTTGTGTCCATGTTCTGGTGTTCATGATTTCCCTCTCGTTGCCGATAGCATGGGGTCTAGCACGGTCTGCAACGTCGTCGGCAAATGGCATGAACAATCGATCTAGATTGGAAAACTTTTTTCTTCGGTCTCGGCCGGAAAGAATTAAGACTAGCATCCAGAAAGAATATTCGTCACAGGTCGCTTCGGTTATGGCTGAGTCCGACGCCGAAACAACAAATGCGGGCACACCAACCTTTATCTTCCCCGGAGCCGGTGGGGTAGATGAGTTGGTCCTGGAACTGCAATCATGCACTCCAAATTCGAGAATCATTGACTGGAAAGATCAACGGGGATCGGTTTTGACCGCTGGTTTCGATAGCGAGGCTGTGGGCGAGGCCGTTGCAGAGCTTGTCCTTGACAACATCGACAGCAGAAGCAAAGACGCGGATGATTCGAAAAACGGCTCACAACAGACATCGGCGTTGTCTGGCATAAGATTTATCGGAATCTCGGTGGGCGGCTTTGCAGCGAACGCAGCCGCGACGGTAGTTCATCGGCAGCTAACAGGAAAGAGCAGTGACGACAGGAATCGTCGTGACGAAAGAGAAGTGCATTTGGTATTGCTTGATCCATTCTGTGGTCGCGGTATCACTGGACCAAACTATGGAAGGAAAAACTTTGGAAAGCACGCAACAACGGCTCTTCAAATTCTGAACACAGACGATCCTGTCCCGACCACCAACGATCCATTGCCCCTTTGTTATTGTATCGATGTAACGGATGCTCCAGAAAGGAAAGATTTTGTGCCACTTCCTGGGGACTCGATGCACTCTTGGCCGCTTGCGTACTTTGCACGACATTATGGCAGCAATCACGACACGACAGTGTTGCCCCGTGGCAAAGTTGAAAAAGTATCATGATGGTGGACTTTTGGGAAAAGGTTTCTCAAATTTTTCCTTGAAAGTATGCGAGTTTAAAAGTTCTAGATCGATTTCTGTCTTGAGATATTGAATGAAGATCGACACCATCTATTTGCTATTGTGATGAAGATAACAGAAAGAAATACACATTTATTCGAATAGCACGCAAATTAACATCAACAATATTGTCTAGTAGCAACATAATACAGAAAGCGATACAATTACATTGAAAGTGGACAAGCGAACATTGGGAAAACTTTCATCGCCCGGGATAGATTCACATTCTCAATTTGCTGGTCTAGGTGTTCTCTGGGAGCATTTTGCTAGAATCTATCCTATTCAGTGGCATCAAAAAAGTTCTTTGCGATACACCCTGCAAATGGATAGCTCGCCACTGAGCTGTAGATAATCTATCTATCAATAAACACAATCTAGGTTGCAAAGATATTGTAGTTTGGTGAAAAAATCGATTCTATAGATTTAGTCTTCACAAATCAAAGAGCCGAAAATTTATTGTCGAGAGTTTGCGATGCCGTTTGGCATAAGGCAGGCCAAGCAAAAATGATTGCCCAAAAACAATCATAAAGTCGAGGCAGTTGTGTGCATAATTTTCTGCCATTAATGTATTTCGTAAAAAGATGACCCCTTCATTTTATCAATCCTGCGCCATGAGTTCTGCCCGCAAATTCTTTGTGAAATCGTCGTCCATGTCATCAACATCCCAGTTATCTTGCCATTGCTGTGTGTCTTCTGCGTCTTCTTCTCCAGCACCCCAATTGGCAGCCTGGAACTCTTCGAATTCGTCGTCCTCTTCGATGGCTTCTTGGGGTTCCGGTTGTTTGGTTGCCGTGGATGCTGTTGTCGACTCCTTGGTCGTTTCGTTCTTGGAATCGTTCGATGTTTCTTTTCCGGTCATTGTGGATTATTGTATGGATTTGTGCAAGGGAGATCGGGGGAACAGGTGCTTGTAATAAGGAATAGGATCACGATGTAGTCTATGCTGTGTCAAAATTGTTGTATCGTGTCGTCCTGCCAAAGCGTCCTCGTTTATCGTCCGAAGACGAAAGAAATCAACTGAAGAAAATAATCAGCGCGCGTTGGGTTTCAAAACCTGCGCGGCTCGTTGATTTTTTTTTAAAAAATGAAACTCGCTTTCGTCTGTCTCTTTCGAGATCTCATAATTCGATGCTGCAACAATGATCAAGACCAGAAGTTGACGTTTCGAAATTTGAACTAACGATCCATCCATTCCAACAAGATGTCATCTTCATCGGGACGCAACCACTCGGCGTTCACATCTCCGGGGGCGAACACCATCAACAGTAATCACCATCAACAACACCATCATGTGCAATCACAACAGTCTATAGCAAATTCTCAAGCTCGGCTAGACCAGTTGTTCGACGAACAAGACCACAAACGATGCTCCGACGGGAACCGCAAGGCCTTGCTTGCCGAAAACTTAGACCAGTTGCGAGGACTAGTCAAGGCCCTCGAAGCGGACGATTGGAAATATCACACATCTGGTCCGAACAACAACATCGCTTGGTCAACGACGACGAGAGTTGCATCTGATGGTAACCCGGGCACCCGATAGTTGCCAGAAAAGATGATCGTCGACAAATTTATATTGTAAATATTGGTCACAGCGACGGATTTGATAAGTTGTGTCGCTATATTATGAATCCGCATCGAATGATTGAATGATGAACGACTTTGGAACGATCTCGGAATGCACCGGCACTTGCAACTCTTCAATGTGATGTGTAAAACGTCGCTGATTCCAAATTTCAGAAACATCGATTTTCTAGGTTCCACTACATCACCATGCTTGCTTTAGCGTATGGTTGGATCACAGATGTTACTTTTTAAATTTGGTTATATCCAACACCATATGCTTCTACAAAAGATGTGCTTGTGTCTTTGTGAATATTTACTTCGATATTAATAACTAGTCAAGAGATGAAAACAAATGCAATTTAATTCAGGCTTAGATTCCAAAATTTGTATTCGTTACTTCTCTCGTTGAATCGACTGCTTTTCCCACGCACAATTTAGAGTTTTCGACATTGTGGATGTATCGCTTGAAAGAAACGAACATATTTCTCTTCTTCTGTCTTTTCGTCAAGCCTTGTGCCAAGATCATCGATGACAATCGAAATCTTTCCGCTTCGAGATGTCGTCTAGAACATAAAAACGACAATTTGCTAGGAATTCATAAGAACGATAGCAAAAACAATTATGTTGACAAACAACGATGACATTGCGGTTGGTGTCAAGTAGATTACCTTTGCCTTTCACGAATACCTCTATGGTGTGGAAGAGGATGACAATATTCAGAATCCGAAGTTGAGCTTTTCAAACAAAGTAACTCAGGAGGGAAAATGATCAATAGGATACGATAGAGAAAGAATGAATAAATAGAATCGAAGTACCTTATGACGACACAAAATGTCCTATATCCCGAAGTAACTGCTCATCGCAATCTTTATCGCCATTGTGCTTTCTTAGATTATTTTTTGACCCAATACAGCTGTAAAATTTGCCTTACAAGTAGCCAAAGATAAACCTTTATTCATGTCTCATTCTGAAACCAAAGTTCATGTATTCATGGACTTTTTGCCAAATGCAGTTTCGTATTTGCAGCTTACATGGTGCGACTTGCGACATGATATGGTGATACTCATTCATAAATGCATATTGTAACATATGGTACATAATTGGATACTTGCGTAAAGCCTTTGCAAGTGTTTTATTCCATACTTATTCGACACAGGGAGTGCAACCCAAGAGTGCTGCTCCAAGCTAATCGACTCTCTGCTTGGACGCCCCAGTCTTTGGTCCATCTTCGTCATTCACATCCAAGTCCTCAATATAAGCAACGTAACAGTAGCCACCGACTATAATATTAGTTGTCAAAATGGCGGCAGCACCGGCCCAATTTTCTGGGTTCTTCTTGTCGGCAAAGACCGACATGGCGATGAAAAAGGCGATGAATGGCAGTGTAAACATAAGACCGGTCGCAATTCCAAGTTTCCGCCCCACGTCTCTGTTATGTGGGCTCAAAAGTCTTTTACCACCAGATCAAAATTTTAGAATAAAAGAAATCAAACATCGTTATTGTCCGTGGAACAGAACGTTGATACAAAACAATAATGAGCGGATGCAAAGTGAGTTGATCTACAGAAATTGACCGATCATAGTAGCAGCATTCGTTATCACTATTGTGCTTACGCAGAAAATCCCATCGTTGGTTACAATGATTGTTTGCTACTGCTTTTCTACAATAAAGGGCTTCGAAAGTTGGTTCAGATCTTACGATAACAGTGTGTTGTCTGCATTTACGCAAAGGTATGTGTCGATTCGTCATGGATGACACAATGATATTTTGAAGCGGAAATTTTTGAGTCTGTTCACTTTTTGAATTTTAACACGACGTATGAAGGACAAACATTACATTACAATCTAATCGTACGAGTCATTCGAAGATTTACTTTACTTGATCATCACAACACACAACCATCAATCATCGAGACGTGGTGTTGCAAAACCAAAGAATCAATCAGAATACCACTGTAGAATCTCAACTCTGGCACAAAAGGATCCTTTCACACCTAACCAGCATTGCAATTGTCTTTCATAATGTCGTCCATCGCTGCATTGGACGATTTTTTAAGTTCAGAAGAAGCGAACAACGGCATCAGAAGTTTTAAAGCGCGCCAGTTGGTAAGTTGCTCCGATTTTCCGAACAATAATTCCATTCGATGCATCCTAGTTTTCTCTTCGAATTGAAGGCTTCGAATACTAACAACCATAATATTGCTAAATGTCTTGCAAAGATATCGGAAATCCCAGGAGGTGAAGACGAAGCTTTCAAATATTTTGTGAACATAGTTGTTCCACGGAATATAGACTCTCCATGTGGCGAGGAGAAAGATAGCCTGGGGGACGACTCTGGCGAAATTCAGGCCGCAAAATCGTACAGAGCGATGACTATGTTGAAACAAGATATTTCATTGCCTGGTATACAACCGGTTTTGATTAAGAACCCCGAACAAGGTGAGCGGCGAAGTCTTGTTGTTGTGCGAAAAGGCTTTGTTGGAAGATCATACTATTTTGCTGTTGTGCTCACTCGATCTTCTCTATTCTCTTTCTTCCCAATCAAGCCGGTCTTTTGGCAAAGGATCTTTTCGCTGGCTTGTCGATATCGAGTAGAAAGCGATACAGCACTCTTCATATTCGAGAGCTGTTAGATGCACTTCTAGAAGCGTATCCAGAAAAAGTCATGGCAGCGGCAGCTGCCGGTGGCAAGCAGGGTATCCAAGAGCACCTCGGTCCATTGCTATCAACGGATCAAACACTCACAGTCTTGACCCACTTAGTGTGTTATGGTTGCACTGGTCGCAAGGGCATTGCGTCAGCCGAAAAGTCGGCCCAGCATACTGCAAACCTTTATCAACAAAATATGAGGAACAAGTTTAAGATTGGAATTGGACAACGGAAAAAATTCGTGAGAGCCTGCATGGACTTTCAATTGATGGATCGGCTTGCAAAAACAATATCGACGTCATCAACAGAGGCAGATATTGGGGAAGAAGCATGCGAGGCAATCCTAACAATCATAGAGCTCGTCGGTTATCCACCAGAAGATATACCACAACAGCGAATGCAACAGCAGAACAATAGCAAAGAGGAAATATCGGTCGGAGAAGAAGTTTTGCTTTCTCCTTTGGCCAACACAAGTTGGTGGTCTTCACTTCTGGAAACTTTGTGCCGACCTACCTGCACACCGCAGCAGCGATTGGCGGTATCACGCACCTGCATGCAAGCATTCTCCCTGGCGACAGGGAACTCGTCAAGAATATGCAAGTCCCATGCCCCAGCCACTGATGCTACAGAACAAACCTCCGAAAAGGTTGTCGAAGAAAAGGAAGAGAAAATAACAAATCGACTCATCGATTGGGGATTGACAGACAAGATTTATAAGGCTTTGGTCGCACAATTGCCACTTTTAATCAAAGCATTGAATCTTCCTAATCACAACATTCTCAATTATCAGGCAACTTTTTCTTCCTCTGAAGATGCCGATGTGGATGTGCCCACGATTAGCCATCCAGGCAGATACACTACAGTTCCATTAGGTTCTTGGCGACTTCAACTACTTGCGCTTTTAAAGGAAATTGTGGTTTATAGCGGAATCATCGATGGAAGAACCGAATCTAGCACAGGTGGCTCCTCTCTTAATGCTATTGATAGTCTCATGGAGTTGCCACTGCCCGTAGAATTCATCAAGTTTAAAAAGAAAGAAGAGGGGAAAGAGAGCGAAGTTAATGATACTGTTGTCATATACAATCCTTGGCCTGCACTATCGTCATACATTTGGGCGTATCCAAACAATGATTTCTATGGTATAATCTTTTTTGAGATGCTACGCTCGGTAGTGCTGGTGCACCACGAACCCACACTACGTGTTGTTTTACAAAAGTCAAAATTTTTGACGAAAGCTATCAAGTCCGCAACAAACCGCGAAGAGCAATGTAGTAGCGTGTTACTCGATTGTCTTAACCTACTCCGTTTGCGATCAAAGTCACTACCGCCAAGTGCATTTCTCCCGCAATATTTGAATTCCCACGACGGCTGGAAGGAAAATATTGACGATTTGGTAGAGTAAGTAGCATTTCTAATGGTGTGCTGTATGTGTTTTATCTTGACGTAGGTAAAAAGAAAATCACCATTACTAACACCATTTTCAATCATTGAAGGATGACAATGAATCAACAAACCCCGATTAAAAACACGGGGAAGGCAGTTGATATTGAATTGGGGAGTAGCTACGCTAATCAACTTGGGCTCACAGGTATTATCGAATACGATGGTTCAACTGATCCGAATCCATCCGATTCGGTAGAAAACCAATCTAATCAGGCCGAAAAGAGTGGCAAAAAGAAGAAAAAGAACAACAAGAAGAAGAAAAAGAAGAAATAAAAACCCAAGTAATATCATGACAACTAAATTGCTTATATATTTTTGTGTTCGTAAATCGAGGCGTTTGAGTTACATGACCAGTTTGCCGGTCATGGTCGTAATTGCAGTTCCAGATAACTTAACAGTACCATTGTCGGGAGATACTTCACATTTCACAATGCCGCTCCGTAGAGACATTTGTCGCCCAACAACCATTTTTTTGTTCAATTTCTCAGCAAAGTATGGTCCAAGACTGCAATGCGCACTCCCGGTGACAGGATCTTCGTCGATGCCTACCTTAGGACCAAAGAATCGTGATAAAAAATCCGCTTTCAAGTCATCATCGATATGACTAGATTTTGAATCTGTGGCTAAGCAGCAGACCACAATTCCTGGAATAGAGTTTCAAGAAGAATGATTTTGAAAAGATTCAATGAGTTTATAGATTCAACATGCAAGTTATCACAGCGTTGAGACAAGCCTTGGATTCTCAATTTTTACACACCCGATGCAACGTACCTCGGCTATAACCTCCATACTCCCAAAAAGCCATGAAGTTCAATGAATCATATCCAATATCACTAAATGACTCAGGAGACACTTCAACCAATAGATCTCCCATACTAGAGAGACCAACATATATAGGCTTTATATCGATCGAAAATGCGCTTGTCAGCATATTCTGAACCATCGTTTTATCCTCCCTTGTAGATATTTCTGTCGTTGGCTTTGTGGGGAACGTCATCGACACCTTAGAGATTCGTTGGGAAGACATCGTGTCTATCTTGCCATCGTTTGCCAAATTCATTGTCAATATGTCTTCGTTAGCATGAAAGACAATAGCAATACTCGCCAGGTGTACATCTGGCAGTGTCTGGTACAGAACAGCTGCGGAAGCCAAAGTGGCATGTCCACAAAGATCAACCTCGACCGTTGGTGTGAAATAGCGAATATTCCAATGGTTTTCGTTATTTATTTTTATACCAGCGCCATTATCCTTTGGCCAGCAAAAAGCAGTTTCAGAAAGATTGAATTCAGCAGCGACCTTTTGCATCCAACTGCGCTTCGTCTTTGGGTCAAAAGCCTCTGGCAATAGAACAACCGCAGCAGGATTGCCAGTGCCTGGTGCCGAAGCAAAGCTGTCAACAATGTAACATTTATGCTCGTTCTTGTTTTCAGAGGCCCCGGAATCACGTGTGTGCTCAAGCGACAATTCGAAGTAATAAGCCGGTGTTTGGTTTTTCTGTTCGTCTGTCGCGATAAAAGCTTCTGTAAAATCATCGGCTTTTTTAACCGAAAATCCATTATTGACGTAGAAAGCCAATGGTTCTTGACCTCGAAAAAGTCCTACAATAGTAAGAATCGGCTTCTTTTGAGATTTTGATGCTGTTTCTTTGTTGATTTGTCGCATTGTTTCGATGTAGTCAGTGATCATCGCCTTTCCCAATCCTTTCTTGCGATATTCACTTCCAATCACGAGGGAACGCACACCTAAGATCTTCCCATTTGGATCGTGTGGACAAACTTTGGTGAGTGCTTTTCCTAAGGCTTTGCAATCATTATCCGCCACTCCGAATCTAATTCCAGTAATGAAGCCAATAATATTGTCCTCGCCATTTTGATGATTCTCGTCTTGATAAACACAGACACGAAAGTACGGTGCAGCATAGTGCTGGCGATACTGTAGATCGTTCTTTGAAGAAAACATCACATTTGAGCCGGAGTCCCGTTCTATCATTTCCACACATTTCAAGATATCCGTTGGTGATGCCTGTCGATATTGGATTTTTGAAAAAAAATCATCGCTCTTGGGTGTAGTGGTGATCCTAGAATCGTCGTCGTCAGAATTTTCAGACAACATTTTCTTGTCCCACTAATAGAGAAGGGCGGCCTTCTGCCAGGCGATGATGCCTGATAAGATGAAAGGAAGAGTACAACACTGGTGCATGTACGAGAAGGAAAAAAATTGTATGAGACGTCAATCGAAGGAAAGAAGAAAGCTATTCCAAATCTACCATATTCAATTCAGATTACGTGTGCGCACGTTTCCGCTTTATTTTTTTTAACGAGACCTCGCCGTCTCACCGTATTTTCATCCTTTGAGTGCCTGAATAGTTGTGCGCACAAAAAACAAAAAATAGTACGTGTTCTGGATGGATCTTGATCAGACTTTTTTCATCGGAAAAGTTTGAAATCGCACAGGTGGTGGAAGTTTGTCGTGTGAGCTTCAGAAGAATGGCGGCAACTTCTTGTCGCACAAGTTCTCAGTAATTAATTACTGTATGGACAAAGGCACCTCACAAAACACTGTTTATCTTTCAGTCGATCGATAGGCATTCATATAGTATTATAGAATGTTATTTCGGGGTGCTTTCATAACAACGACTGCCCTGATTTTCTCGACAACAGTAACGACAATTGGTACAGCGATGGCCTTATCAACGACTGCAAAGACTTCCTCGGACCGTCTTCCGTCAATGAGGAATATTGATTCTACGATCTCTCATTTATCATCGTCATCGACTACGGAGCTATCTTCAAAGGCTGTCGATGAAAGAATCAAATGCATGGCAGAGCGTGCCAAAAACGGAACACCTCTGACCCAGGAAGAAATTGAGGATATTTGCAACGGACTGAAAAATTTGGCTCCGGTTGTGGAGGACAAAGATTCGAACAAAGAAATCGACTTTGAAGGCCTGAAGAGTCTTTCGAGTAAGGCCGCTCATCTTTCTCACAAGGACTGGGCTGTAACGTCTGAAAATAGTGATCAATTGTGCAGTGCCCTCCGCATTGAATCGGAGAGTGATATACCGTCCAACTCCAAAAGAAAACGTGATGAGAGCTACCCTCTTACACCGAATGCCCGACAACTCCTGGAAAGAATAATAAAAGAAGGAAACTGGGACGGTGCCGTCGAAAGTGCCACTCGCGAAGATAGGACAGAAGGTGAAAAATCATGGGCCGTGTTGGTAACAGGTGTGAACGGTATTCGAAAAACGACTAGCATGTATCAACCATGGTTTGGCGAATTGTTGTCCGAGGCTCTCGTTTGTCCAGAAGCGGAAGAAAAATCGGAGGAGAGTGTTTCGCTCAACACATTACCTACCGGTTCGAACTCATTCTTTCGACAACTTGATCATATGATTTGCACTTTGTGTAACGAGGAGTTTGCTAGGCTCTACTCATGGTCCACATCACAGTTACCGAAAGGCGAAGAAGCAAAGAACTCTGTTCCCTCTGATGAAGTGGTCGAGAAATATTCGAATTACAAGGTAAGATCTTTTCAAACGAAAGTATTTCTTCGTCGATATTGACTTTTGTGGAACAGACCTGATTCTTACACAATACTATATATTTTCGTGGATAAGGCTGCAATATTTGGTCGATATAGGACTTTATCGGAATTACTGGGAGCTCTCCTTTTGAAACAGGCTCAAAAGGTCAATATAAATTGCATGATGGAAACTAGTGGGAGAGACGTAGCAATGTTTCATTACGTTGATCACTTTTTTGGCCAGAACAAGAAGTACAACAAACTCGCCTTGCATTTCACCATTAACGATTTGACGCATGCGCAGCAATCGGTTGATCGACGCATGATCGACGAGATGCAACTCGGAGCGAAGGCAATCGAATCTGGGGACGTATTTGATATTGTGTATACGAACCAAGGCGGTCCATACGGATCGAAAGTCTTGGAGGGCGTCCAAAGAGACTCTGACAAGGTTTGGAAGAGCCAGGTTCTTTCGGGCACAGTTGGTAAGGATTGGTATAAAGCAACAATTGCAATCAATGCGCATCAGTCAGAGCCCTGGACGGCACAAGCGGTTAAACCAGACGGAAGCTTGGGTAAAAAATTCACTTTTGAACCTCGCAAATGATACGTGTAGTAGCATTGCATCGTTTTGTTCTGCATTTTAACAATGAAATGAGTAGTAACATTCAATAATATAGATCATCTACGCTTTTGCTAGAAGTAATGAAGAGCAATAGAAGAAATGGTGTTCATTTTCTATCTGAAACTTTCCTTATTTATTTGTGCTCCCTTTCGATGTGTATTTGAAACCTTTTCCTAATGTGGCATATGATAGCGTGGTAATTATCGTAGAAGTGCCAGTGACCCAAATCAAGCTTTCCAAGACGACAGGTTGTAATATTTCTGGTGACACGACCGGCGTAAGGATACCGACAGCCAGAGTTGCAAACTGTAACCCAGTATTCGCCTTTCCTAGAGTGGAAGGTGTTACAGTCAAAGGTTTTGTGTGGATACTATTAGAAAAGAAATTGATGGTGCGTTGTTCTTGGTAAAGGTAAAAGCCCATACCACCCAATAGAATGGCATCCTTGGATGCCCAGAGAAAAATGAGAGGTGTGGGAAGTGTTCCACTGTACCATAGACTGATAGCTAAGCTATTGATAAAGAATTTGTCGGCAAATGGGTCAAGGTAGGTCCCAAGCACCGTGCTTCCATTATAGTTCTTGGCAATATATCCATCGAGTACATCAGAGATTCCGGCAAGAAGACATCCAACGATTGCAAGATTGGGTTCGTCATTTATGATCCAATAGCAAAGAACTGGCGTTGAAGCTAGTCGTGATATGGTAATTATATTCGGAATTGACTTGAGTTGATCCCAAATTGTCGGGTGGTCACTCGTGTCATGGTTTCGATCGCTATTTACTTCATCTTTCTTCGGAACACGTCCACTATCTTTGGTGGAAAAGAAACGTAATCTACTTTGTTTATTGTAGAGTTGGTTTCTCATTACCACGTGGCATTTGCTACGAAGGAAATGATTAGGATTTGACGAATCGGATACACGCCGAAAGGATAGAGAATTATCCAATAACGGAGACGGAGGACAAGTCGTCTTTTGGCCTGTGTCAACGTTGGCAACCGAGGATATCCAGCGCCGCTTTCGGCTGAATTTCAGGCCACATAGCGTATTCGTTCGGAAAGATCGTATCATTTTGGCTATTTTCGATTGATTGAAGTGCTCGTCAAACAACCTAGCAGCACAAAAGTAATTCCTGGCAAAGATTTTAAATCGTCCAGATGTTTTCGGAATTGTTGGGGATCCAGCGCGTGGATTCTGTACGTCGTACGATGATCTCTTTGTGAATTGAAAAGAAACATAATCTCAGTGCGATCTCCATGGTGTTGCACAATTTTAGTACTTATCTAACAAATCTGATTTATCTTAATGTAAACAAAAGGAAAGGTGACCAGTCCCAATGAAATATAGGCCGTCGGGGTGGGTCCCCCCAGGGTCCAAAATTTAAATAGTAATGTGTGGTACATTATAGTATTGTTTAGTCTCTATTAGTTTACATCAAAGGCTCCTGTTCGATTCCAACTACTCGTGCAATCACTCTACCTCTACCCGCTCCTTTCCTTCGTGTTTGAGAAACGCTTCTTGTACCGTATCTGCGAACGCACGGGCGATTAGAAGTCGGATAATCCTCCTGTCGGACCGGAACGATGGGGCATCGGAATTCGTCCCACTAATTTCCTCTGCCTCCTTCTCCTCACCATCATCGTTATCGCTGTCATAATCGATACTTCTCTTTGCATTTCGTTCCAATAGTTTTGGTCCACCCAAAGTTTTGTGACGGAAAAGCCACTTCTCCCTCGTTTCTTCCGACGCATCTATCAAGGTGAATCCCCCTCTTCGGTCGAAAGCTAGTATTTCTTCGAAATCAATTTCTGCTCTACCCCTTCCATCCACAGGATAATTGGTGACTTTGAAATGGGCGACCTGTTCCGTAACAGCGCACAAAACTGTCCCAAAAGCGGCATGCATGTGGAATTTTCGATGCTGGAGGCGTTCCATGACTTCCGTTCGTGCCAACTGAAAAAAACGGCAGAGCCTTTGCTTGGAAAGCTCCTGAAACCAAGATTGGTATTTCTCACCATAGTCGTCCCAGAAAGATTTGTATAATTTCATATTTCCCTTACAATATTGACGCAGCCGAACTCGCTCCTTCCACACTTCGTCTTTCATCTCCTGCGGCCAGGGGAGTTTGTCCAGCGCACTAACTTCTGCGTTTGCGGCGTCCGTCTCGAATTCTGACATGGAGCGAATCAATCCAGGTGTTCCGCCAGGCATGAAGAGAAATCCGGTACAACAGGCACAAGAACCACCTTGAACATAGTCAAACATAGTTTTGTCGATCAGCCATTCGTCGCTGTATCTTGGCATGTTCAAAAGTCAAGATATCTCGGTGGATTGAGCAGAGATCTTGTGGACAAAAGTAGGATGATCCTTACGCAAAAGATTAATCAATTTACTTGGTCGATATTTCTTAGCTTATTGGTGTCTGCCTGAGTTGGGTATATCGACAAAGGAACTTGATGATTGATGTAAAGCAAAGAATCCAGGTTGTACTTGTGTGCCTTCTGAAAAAAAGATTGTCGAGTGTTCCAAAAAGTATTGAGAAGTTATCACGAGAAAGCTATTTAAGTACCACGAGAAAAGAAAAAGTCTGACTTGAAGTAGGTATGAACTATGATACCGGTATGTACATTGTGTATCAAGGTATGCATTGGATTGAATCTCATTCAAATTCTTGCCACCTCAATTGAATGATCAAGTTCAAAAGAAAGCAGCTGGCAGTGACTCAACGCGAAGTTCTTAATTAAAACGAAAACATTTTGCCGCCTTCATGTCAACGAATGCCGTTGGTAGAAACTCTGAGTGCCTCAAAACATCATTGTTGACGTCAACCAGGATCAGTAGAGACACTGATGATTCATCGTCCACGCTAAAAGGCATAAAAATTAATCACGAGATATCGTGTTGGGGCGTTGATCTATAGCAACATGATACAAGGTCTATGGAACAAGGATCAGAGGAATCTTGCACCTCTCTCTGTTCCGGGAGCTTCAAGTAAAGGTTCTATCCGGGTTGTGTCTGGGTCAGGTTTCCGGTATGTGGTGCCATTTCCATACCGGCTCCACGAGATGCTTTCAGATGAAAAGCACGATAGTTCAATTGTTTCGTGGTCGCCCAGTGGGAGACATTTCAAAGTACACGACCCTCAAAGGTTTGTTGAGTCTGTGATTCCCAGTGCTTTCAAGCAAAAGTCTCTGAAGTCGTTTCAGCGACAGCTCCACCTCTACGGATTCCAAAGAGTCCACGAGGGTGTCGAGAAAGGTGAGTTATGTTACCTCATGATAGCAAGTCGTGTTTGCTGGGCTATGATTCCATGAAATGTTCGAAATAAATAAGCTGACTCATCTTTCCATGTCTATCTTTGATTTAGGTGCATACTATCACGAGAAGTTTCGTCGCGACGATCGTGATATGTGTCTTTCGATTACAAGAACAAAGGCTCCTAAGAGAAGCCGCGCTACAGCAACAATAAGAAAGAATAACAAATTTGTTCCTAAATCGTCAATCTTTCAGTCTGGGAAGCACGATACGCAATGTGAGGAGTCAAAGAACAACAAAATCACATTTGTTGCACGAAGCATCAATATCCCGCCTGTAACAATTTCCCCAACAATCTTCGATGCCGAGCAGAAGCAGTCATCGCGAATCCCCGATACTATCCGTAGTTCGAAGGGGCCGCTGCACAAAGCAACTGTGACGCCCCCTTTTCTTCCAACTCCCGACGATCAGCTGTCTTCTTCCTCATCTCTTTACTCAAGTAGAGCACAAAATGTGTCTTTTACACAGAAAACGAGAGGAAACCAACATTCCGAGGGATCGATAGCAGATACTTGCCGATATTTACTCAATGCCGGAGTGCCAGTATCTGCCTTTGACCCTGTAGCGATAAACGATTTTTCAAAGACCCCATTCGCCGCACAGCATCTTTCAATTCCACAGCTAGTAACTTCTACACCTACTATTTCACCCGCTATTCCTCAACAAGCTACACCATGCCCTTCCAACGATTCAGCCGTTGCAGCAGAGAAAAAATCTGAACAGCTACCACCAAGTAATGAGTTTTCAACCAATGGTGACATGAACTCTCTTATTTCTGCCGAACTGCCTCTTCAAAATGCGGAGTTAATCCCTTTCGAAAACGATCCTTTGCTCAATGATCTCCTCCCGGGTGAGAATATGTCCTTTGTTGATGATTCTCTGTGGGCTCTTTAGCAACTATGGCACAATCGCATAACATAGAAAGCAACTACACACTACTTATAAGGAAACCAAACGTTTCTCTGGATCATGTCTTCCTACAGTAGAAAATTGATGTAATTATTTTTAATTGTTTCGCATTTAACATGAAGTATTTTGCGACTGTAAATACCCCTTCACAGTCGACTTGGACAACCATTAGTACACAATATCTGTAATTTGCTGTGAAAAACAAGGAAACGATGATTCTAGTAATCTAAGACCATCGTGTTGTTCCGGTATTCGAAAAGAAGCCATGACAACCCTCTTGTTATTATCGAGCGTGGTGGTTTACAGTGAAGGAAAAGCCCCCTCATCTTGCACATTGAGACCCTGTGGTTTCTTGCCGCCGCGTCCTCTTCCAGACCCTCTTCCACCCCTTCCTCCGCGGCCTCTTCCACGGCCATCTCGCCTGTCTCCTCGGCCTCTTCCACGACCATCTCTCCTGTCTCCACGTCCTCCACCATCGTTGTTAGGTTTAGCCGCTCGGAAGCCTAGATCGATGGATGCTTTCTCCACCTGCTTCTTTTTCTTATCCTTCTTCTTTTTACCACCTGCCATTTGCATGAAAGATTCTTCCTCTCCTTTTGCTGCTGCAGTAAAACCCGCAAACTCGTCTTTAGTCTCTCGCAAGACAGCCTCTTCCTTCTTGCCTTTGCTTGCCATGTAATCGGCAAATGTCATGGTGTTGTCCTCTTTGGGGGGTTCCTCCTCGGCTGCGGCATCGGCTGGGTTCTCCTCGCCATCTGCTACCGGCGCGATCTCGTCCTCTTCGTTGATGCGACCCTCTAGCTTCTTGGCCTCGTTTTTGTCCGAACCCCAGTTGCGCGCACCTCCACCGCCCTGGGATTTTATCGCACACACAAATGGAATCCTCGTGTCAGAATCGAATGTTGCAACACTAATCGATGTATATATAATTGATCGTTCAAAACATACCTTTTTGATCTCCTTTCCACGCCCGGTTCCACTGCGACGATCGTAAGCTCGCTTTCCGTCTCGAGCAACACGTCCTCCACGGCCATGCTTGGTATTACGGTCGTTGTTCTTTGGTTTGCTTTTTGGGTCTGGTTTGGAAGCAGGAGCGACGGTTTTGCTGCTACTCTTTTTCGCGGGAGCCTTGGCCTTGGGAGCTTCGTCTCCCGAATCGTCGAGTGCCGCAAATGGATTCGAAGACTTTTGAAAAGCGATGAAGCAAGACGAATGGATGGAGTTCCAAGATAGAAAGCGGTTTGAAACACATAGCAGGAAGAACGATCGTCAGAAAGAGAAATTCCCTAGCGATCCCAATATCATAGACCCACTATGAATATTCGTTAAGCTTGAAGTGGGATCTAGCCATGTAGTACTCACCATGTTGCGGAGAATGAATTACTCGATGGATATCAGTTCAAAGGTAAAGTTGTTCAAAGACGCAATGCAGTATTCAATAATACTAATATCGCAACTCGCTGTCAATTGATGAAACAGTACACTGCTTCCAACCATCATTCTATCGCGTAAATTAACGGGTATCTTGCTCGGTTACTGCTTACCGGTTCTCGTCAGTGATCAGAAAACGAGAGGTGCCAGACCAGTCCCGTATCAAGGAAAATTTTGTTCAAGTCACGATTAAAAAAGAAAAAATGCAAGTAAAAGAGCGAGAAGTAGTACAATTTATTGTTTTACATAAAATTCTATTTGGCTTTTTCATCCTTGACGATCGGGACCTCCGAATCCGTGTTGAGCACCCCCGTTGCCCCGTTGCATAGCATGTAGCAAAGCCATCGCATCAGAAACACCAGGATGCTGGAGATGATTAGGTGGTGACTGAGTGCCATCCCTTGAGTTTCCACCTCCACCATGATATAGAGGATTTCCGCTCACTCCCCCTCTTGACATTCCAAGTAATGATTGGGCATGGAGAAGCGCATTTATTTCTGATGCCTGTTGATCAGCCTGAGATTGCTGTCTATTTGCACCATTCATACTTTCCAACTGAGCAAGTAGCTCCGGTGAGATTCCAGCAGATCCTGGTGAAGCAGCGAGTCGAAGCAGCGAACTCAATTGGCTATCATGATTAGATTGTCCTAGTGCGAGCATTGGATTCTGTTGAAGTTGTTGTAGGTGTAAAAGTCTCTGTATATTGGCTAGTTCAGATTGTGAATCCGTCTTTGATCCATTCTCGTGATCAGCAGCATACTGCGAATGGTGCATTCGATTTTGTGCTTCGAGATGCTGCTGAAACGAAGGCGAAGAAAATCCATGTTGGCGAGAATAATGTTCCAATAATCTTCGTGCTTCCTCGTTCGCATGCTGTTGCGGTTGCTCTCTCTGGTGATGTCTTGCTAGGATTTCATGTAATGCTGACTGGGGAGGGTGATGTTGTTGTTGCTGCTGCCGCTGCTGCTGAAGTTGCTGCTCTCTATGTAGAAGCTGAAGTTCCAATTGCTGGTTGTGTGTATGCTGCTGGTTTAGATACTGCTGTAACACCTCTTTCGCCTTCAAAGTTCCAGGATAATCTACTGTCCTAGCTAGAAGAGAATCAACAATCCCGGAACCAGGAACCGGAGAAGTTCCACCCCTTTCAGGTTCATTTACCATGCCATTAGCATTGTGATGAAGTTGTTCAACAAGCTCTTTTTGGCGATGTAAATGTAGCAATTCTTGTTGTCGTTGCTGTTCTATCATCTGAAGGACGTCCGCAGCTTGTTGTGTTGAGCTTTCTAAATGCCGAGGAGGCGTATGTGGTTGTTGATTCAAATTAGGATCAGCACTTCCTACTGTCTCCGACACAATTGAATCGTGCTTATGGTTTTTCTCATCTTTCGAAGTTACGTCAGTTGCTTTAGATTTTTGATTAGCAGCATTCTTCTGATCGAGTTTTCCACCTAACTTGCCTGTTTGTTTCTTATTGTCATAGTAGAAATTTTTTATTTGATTGATTGATTTAGTTCCAACAGCTTTTGCCAAAATTGCCCAATTTCGACCTGTGCAAAAAACGGTAAGAAAAGGTTAATACTTGATAATCTTAATCGTTACGTATTGCAGTTATTGGAATACAACACTTACCATGCTCTTCGAGAGTTGACAAGAAGATTTTTTTCTCCTCTGGTGTCCACTTTTGTGGTGCCTTCCTTGCTGAAGCCGGAGTATCTGAATCCATTTCAGCGTTTTCATTAGATTTGTTTTTGGTACTTTGGATTGCCATTGAATCTTGAGAAGCTTGACGTAAAAACTTCATTTGCTTTTTCTCAAGAGAGAAAAGTGGATCTCTCCCCCGCTTTCGAGATTTCCATTTTGAATCTTCAGAACGACCTGTTTCGTCGTGCTCCGCAGCTGTGGCTTCGTCAATTATCATTGGATCTAAAAGTTCGCGCTTTAGGGGATGGAGCATTTGCGTGATAAATGTTAGATCATTTTTCGGTACGGTGAAAATGACAGGCTTTTCTTCGTTCTCTCCCGCGGATATTTTGGCTCCAACCGATACTGCAGCCTGGATAGAAGCATCCCAAACCTTGTAGTCTGTTTTCCGTTTCCTACGCATCATATGCTCTTTCAAGGCCCCTTTATAAGGCACTGTTTGTTTTGAATCGTAGTAAAAGGAAATGCAATCTTTTGTTGTCTTATTCTTTAGAAACGATGCTATCCTTTTGAAATCTTTTGGGAACTGCAGAAATCTGTCGAGGAAAATACACTTTTCCATATCACTCCATAAGTTTGTCGTGGCTTCTTCTTTTGCTTCGTGAACAGGGTCAAATACCCTGCGTGATGTAAAAGTATTGACATATAAAGCAGTCAACGACTGGAAAAAGTGCAAAAAGTGAGCTCAATTATCTCGTTTACGTCTGAGTAATTCACAAACATATTGTACTACTTACTCTTTCTAATGGATGTTCTTGGCGGGGGATCTTTGAACCACCATGAGTTATTCTTTTTTCCATGGCCTCTTTGGCTGCAATTTCAGCAATAATTTGTTCCTGCTCGTATTCTGATCTCACTTCATTTCCACGACGAGCTCTTCTGTAGGGATTGTTGGAAGATCTCCCTCCGGGCTCGCTATTCTTTCCTCCCTGGTCATCAGGTTTCTCTTTCTCCTTATCACCCAATATGGATTTTCGCGATGTTACTGAAACCCTTTTGGGTTTTTTGGCACGCTTCCGCTGCTGTTTTTCATAAAGACGTTTCCGAACCTCATACTCCTCGGCCAGCATCAACCAATGCTTATTCAGACGTTTCTGTTTATCGCGCACGAATTCTTTGACTAAAGGTCCAACCACAGCGTGATTTCTTTCGTTTTGTTCGAAGTACGGCGTATCTGAGGGTTGTAGAAATAAGCAGTCGGAAAGACCAGAGACCTGATTCGCCATTATTGACCATTCTTCATATGTCTTTTGATACTTTGGGTCTTTGATATCATAGGGCGTATCGTATTGGTTGGATTCTTTGAATTTATAACGATCAAGGCCAAAGTATGCATCAGTCATCGAAAGTGATAATGCGTGTGCCTCTTTCGTTTTCCTTCTGTTTTCCAAAGTGATAGAATTTATTATATCTTCAAGGGGGATACTCTCCTCCTTCATCGGTTTCTTCTTCTTCTGCTTCTTTTTCTTTTCGATTTCAGTAATTGCCTTGTGCGCTTTATCTGCTTTAGCTAGCTTTTTCGTGAGATCCTTTGCAAGCGTTTTGGCCTTTTCCATCTCACGGCGAGACCTCGCAACACTCTTGTCCATTGTAGCAGATGATTCCTTCAATTTCGCTTCTAAGGCCTTTTCACAGGATGACTTCTTTTCGTCTTTAGCTTTTGTAATTTGCTCTAACAATGACGTTTTGCGAGTTTTTAGTACTTCTTCGAATCGTATTTTACTTTGATCCTCAGCTTCCTGTTCGGCCAATATTTTAGAATGCTCCTCTTCCATTTTTCGCTCTTCTTTTTTCTTTTCGGCTTCTTGTTGCCGCTTGTTGTCCTCTTCTTCTTTTATCGTTGCTTCCCGGGCTCTCTTGGCTTCTTCTTCTTCTTTTGCCTTCTTGGTTTCGCGCTCAGCATCGTCAGATTGTGATTTTGTAGTCTTGACAAGTTTTTCAATTTCTTCTACAGCCTTCAGAATCGAGGTCTTCGATGGTAATTCCTTTGAGTCTATTTTAGCATTCACATTAGGAGCAACTTCGTGCAGATGCAACAAAACAGTCTCGGCACGTTTTACAGTATCTGCATCACCTAACGACGTTACCAGCAGTGGTGGTAAAGGTGGTTCTGGCTTGGTCTTTTTTGTAGACTCGGAATTAGGATCCCCTCCAGGTGTTGCTGAAGATGAACCTGGCACTAAAGGCTTGGCTATCGATGGAGCTATCTTTTCGTTTAATTGAGGAGACAGATGATTTGATGGTGGAAATGACTTCAGAGGTTTGTTTTTAATTGGCGAGCTTCGTGGCGGTCCATCCATGGAGAGATTTGAGTTCGAGCTTTCTGTGCGTTGAAGACGAGGGTCGCCATTTCGAATCATGCTTGATGAGTTCGGACCTGGGCCTGGGGCTTGTTGAGAGAAAGGTCGCTGCATGTCGCGCCCCCTAGCTTGAAACTGCTGGTTAGAGTTACTTCGCTCGATTTGTGACGGCCATTTCTTGTTTGAAAATTGGTTTGATGGAGAATTGCTCGTGTGATAATCTGGACGTGGACGATCACGATCGTTTCGAGTATCACTAGATGCGCGACGCATTCCCAT
>Ga0115013_10000643_pt1 | contig 20926 bp, 22 predicted proteins | sample SouAtlMetagenome_2_FD_88686 | JGI IMG/M metagenome (GOLD analysis project Ga0115013, IMG submission 88686) | Marine eukaryotic phytoplankton communities from Atlantic Ocean - South Atlantic ANT15 Metagenome | ecosystem: Environmental > Aquatic > Marine > Oceanic | place: South Atlantic Ocean...
ACAGCAGATGCCGCAAGCGCAGGAAAGGTACAGAACGTTGTTGATGGGCATGTTAAGTCTTGATTGCGAGGCCGTGAGAGCATCCGAAATACTTTCCATGAGAGATTTTGAGGAGAACCCTCATAATAATTGAATAATATTTTTTTTTAAAGTGCGTTCATCGTGTGAAAATATATATATTGCTTTCATTCAAAAAACAACCTTACCCAGTATTCCGACAGTAATAACCGCACCAAAAACAACCGCAAGATCATGTCACAAACCTTATGGGAACAATTCAACTACGATGGGATCGTTATCAAGGATCCTATCAAAAATTCCAAAGGCGGGAATACCTGCTACATGGATACGTCGGCGAGCAACAAGAGCAACCCGTCGTTTCAGATGCCAAAATGCCGCATACCGTTTGGCTTGGATCGCAACGAGCAATCCCAGTCCACAAGGTACAATTTGGAACTGTCCATCGACAATGCAGAATTTTTCAACAAGATTCGCCAATTTGACGACCGCGTCATCAGCGAAGGGGCAAAGAACGCGAAGGCATGGTTTGGCAAGTCACTCAGTGCTACTAAAATCAAGGATCAGGAGATGTACCGGTACGGGTGCCAAGGCTCTTTGGACGGGAAGTACCCTCCTTTGATGCGTATCAAAGTGGCAACGGAAGGAAAGCAAGTGCCAAGAATCTACATTTTGCACACCAACAGCAACGGCGAGCAGAGTTGGAGTAAAGGTACCATGGAAGATGTTCAACGAGGTGGGTACGTGACGCCGATTGTCCAGATGACCGGCGTATGGTTTGTGCAAAAGCAATTTGGATGCACTTACCTTGCCACCCATTTGTTGGTGGAGAAAAATGCAGAGGCAGATGCGTTCCCATTTGTTGGCGTGGATGCCACCGAACATTCCAATGAGATGGAGGTGGAAGACAATAATTCCGACCCGTACAGGGAAATCGAGTAATTGGGGAGAGTGTAAAACATAAACCGTAAATATTTTAATTTTTTTGAGTCTCGGCGTCTGAGTCTCGGCGTCTGAAGTCGGCGTCTGAAGTCGGCGTCTGAAGTCGTACGACCAGACGAAAAAAATCTAACGGGTAAAAAAAAATCTGAACACATACCAAAAATACCATGCGCCTTACCAAAAGTCAAAAAGAGATGGGAATGATGGCACTTGCAGCCATCGTAATCATTGCCCTTCTTTATGTATTTCTTCCGAAATCACCTACAGCATTAGACGCACATGAAGAAGAAATGGAAGAGGAGGAGGAGATGCAGCAACAGCCTGCTTCTGCATGCACCGATTGCGACAGCAAACAAGACATGGTGGGAGAGACCGACCCTTCCGAAATACTGAAAGGTGTCAAACAAGGCAGTATGATCACGTACCCAGAATCCACACGCTCGATTGCGGATTCGTTGTACGGCGTCAACCGTGCAGAGGGCATATGTGGACGCGACACGGCTAGCAACTTGGACGCTGCGTTGTCTCGCGCCAAAGACCAATACGAAAAACAAGATTGCCGCGTCAAACGGTACTACAACATGCCAGCCCATTTGGAAAGCGCCATCCTAGGGAAATCCAAAATAAATTAAAAATAGCATGGTGAAGTTTTCGCTCTTTTTTTACCTCGTTGACTCAAAACCATGATTCGGATGGTATCCTTGAAAAAAAACCGACCGTTCCTCCACATCGATTTGATCCGGTCGGTGCTTCACATCGACACGTTTCGCGATTGGATCGAAGAAAACATTACCCCTTGCTGTTGCATCTTTACCAGCGAAGGGTTGTTTGTGGAAGAGAGCGCGGTGTACGTCATCTTGCGATCGAAAATCGATGCGGTCCTGTTGAAGAAGTGGGACACGTTCATCACCAACAACCACTGCAAACGGAAATTAACTGAGGCCGAGAAGAAAGCCGTCGCGGCGGAGCAACGCCATCGGTGCGCCATGTGCCAGCAGGTGGTTTCGGACTACGAGGTGGACCATATCGAGCAGCAGGCGATCCGGAACAACCACCACCGGCTCAATTTGCAAATGCTGTGCGTGCAATGCCACCGAGAAAAGACCAGGCGGGATCGGCAATTCGGAGATCCCTTGTTCACAGCACCCGTTGTTACGGATCGAGTGCGTGACGAACAGGGCAACGTGTTCTCGACCTACTTCCGGAAACAATAAGTTGAGTCGCATCTTTTTTTTTGCCACCGTCTGATCAAATAACTAACTATGCCCAAAGTATTGAGTTTCGACATGGGGTACAAAAACCTCGCGTACTGCGTGCTGGACGATAAAAAAATCACCACGTGGAAGTGCGTCAACATCATCGAGGGCAAATCCAAGGCGAAGAAGCCTTCCATCGCCATCTTGTGCGAGGCACTGATCGACCACTTGCAACAAGAGGAATTGGAAGCGGACAAAGTGCTGATCGAGCAGCAGCCCGTCGGATTTCATAAACGCAGCAACACCGGGATGAAAGTGTTGAGCCATGTACTTCAAAGTTATTTTTACAACAAAGGCATCAAGGTGAGTTTCGTCAGTCCGAAGCGAAAATTGAAAGGGTGCCCGGATTGCAAAGGCAAGCCGACGAAAGAGCGGTACAAGATCCACAAGCAGTACGCAATCGACCAGGCGCGCGAGCATTTGAAGACCGAAGGGACCGAATGGGCGGACGTGTTTGAAAAAGCGGACAAGCAAGATGATTTGGCAGATTGCTTGCTACAGGGATTGTTGTAGATCGTAGATGTTTTTTTTCACCCACTTAATCAAATTTCTATGGAAGAAGGTGCTTCCTTTTGCCGCATTTGTCTGGACGGCGGTACCCTCCTGCGCCCGTTGAAAACCGCATGCGATTGCCGCGGGTCCATGGCGTTCGTCCACAAAGACTGCCTCTCCACGTGGAGGTGCCAGTTCCCGAAGTCCCACGAGAAGCATCGCAATTGCGCGGTGTGCAAGACGCCGTACAAGTGGAAAGAGCAGAAACGGATCAATTACTGGATCGTGCCTTCGTTTTTGGGAAGCCTGAGTACTTCGATCGCCTACGTCGTCCTGATGCAGTCTTGTTACCCGTACTTGAATGTGCGGCACATGTTGATCTGGTACCAGCAAATACACCCAGCCTGCATTCAACGCGCGGTGGTGGGTAGCGTATCGATGGTGTGCAAAACATTTTCACTTGTGGTGGTCTTCAATCCAAAAGAGCGACTGTACCACAACCTGTGTTGGACCGGTGGCCTCGCCGTTCCTACTCTGGGCTTGTATGCCATGTTGTTCTTCGTGGACATGACCCGGTTGATCCTACCCATTTTCTTAGGGCTGTACCTCTTGATCGAATGGGCATGCCTCTTGATCTACGTGTTGGAAGTGTAAAAAAAAAATCAGGGTCGTACTCAAAATGGAAGCATTTTTGGAAGCAAAATACCAAGCGCAGTTGGCAAAATTCAGCCCGGCCTATGCACAGTCGTCCCAGTGGTATGTAGGGCCCACGATCGTTCCGTACTTGTACAATTACTTGCACCTCCCCACGTTGTTTTTCAGCGACAAGATCATCGACCTCTACATCGACGTATGGTTGCATGAATATTATCGAACGCAATATCAAACAACCCATGGATCTTCGTGAATTCCGGCGCCACATCTTGCGATTGGAAGGCGGCATACGGAAAGACATGGAGCGGCGGCGGGCCTTCAATTTAGCAAAGGAAACCGCGACGATACCCAAAACCTACTTGCCGGAGTCGCTGTCACCGGAAGATTACAAGAAACAAAAAGCCAACATCGAGCGGCGCCGGCAAGCGTACAAAAAGAAGCAGTACGTCGACGCCCCGAAATTGAAATCGTACCGTTCGAAGGAGAGTTCGCACATCAAAAAAGCCAAAAAAATGTACGGCATAACGTCCATGGAAGACTTGGATACACTCAGCAAGGTGACCGGGTGCAGCAAACCTAGCATGGAGATGATCTTGAAGAAAGGACGAGGTGCCTACTACTCCAGCGGCAGCCGCCCGAACCAAACGGCCGAATCGTGGGCACGAGCCAGGTTGGCATCGAGTGTGACGGGGGGCAAGGCAGCGAAATATGACTACAAACACTTGAAAGAAGGCGGGTGCAACCCAAATGTGCTGTCGATGGCTCAAAAATGGATAAAAGGAGGTGCGGTGTATCCTTGGATGTCTTACGAAGAGGCACATGCATACGAAACGCAGGCAGCAGAAAAGAAGGTCAGCGAAGTGGCGCGATCTGCTGGTGGATTCATGCGTGTCTACGAAGAGCATCCGTCGCCAGAAGAGATGGAGACTACGATGTACAGTGAGACGGAATCGTGGGCCAGGCGTAGGCACAACTTTATCAAGCGGCATCTGACCCAATATCTTAAGAATCCAACCTTGAGAAGGTGGCTGGCGATGATCATGTGGGCGTACAAGCACGAGCCGTTGCACGAATCGCCTGAAGAAAAAAAAATCTAAACCCATAAGAAAAAAAAAGATGGAGCGTACGATATGGTTTAGTGTCGTCGGCGGCGTCGTCGGATTGAGTCTGTTGTCGAAAATGACCGGGGTCATGGAGAGCAAAATGAGTTTCACGGAAGAGGGGAAGAACATGATGGCGGTATCGGACCAGGATAAGAACGTGTTGATCTCGTTGATGCATATTTCGGAAGCCATCGCGTACTTGAAGATCGCCGCCGAGAATGGCGGGGGGAACGCGAACGTGCTGGGAGATGCGCTGAAAAAGCAAAAACGTGCCTTGAAATTTATTCATCGAAAATGCCCGAAATTAAAGGCGAAAGGCTGGCAATAAAAAGCGGTATACCGGTCGCATGATTAAAATATACTTTTTTTGGAACACTGTACACACATCAAACATGGATGATGCACTAAATATCCAAGATGGAGTATTTACATGTGCAACGAGCGTTTCAAAAATTATCGGTTGTGGATAAACAAAATATATTTGATAAACAAAACAAAATCCCTACATGGGAAGAAGTCCAAGTGACGTGGCATCCAACCGTGACTTGCGTTGGAACCCATTCGGTGATGTCGTCCTCTTTTTTTACACCGTTTTTGAAGACGGCCTACATCGATTTAGAAGGCCGACCAAGCGAACACTCATATTATAAATACATCATATCGGTAGAACATACGAATCCGTTCCGAGAATGGATAGCGAAAAGAAGCAAAGAAGCACTGGCACAATTGTTGGCAATTAGCAGCCACATCGACATGGCTTTGCATGACTAAGACTTCCATGTTGGAATCTGCGAATCGGGAACGTTCTTCGTTATCAAGGTATACGTAACCGACTTCAAGATGCGCTTGGGTATCGGCATCGGAAAGGGCTTTTAAATTTCCACCAACCGCTTTGAACTTCTCGCCGATGGCACTGATTGTTTGAGTACTTCCTTTATTTTATTATTTTGAAAAGCCCACTCCCCAATATGTGAAGAAAAACTTTCTTAAAAAAAATGTTCGGTACATTTTTTTTTACAAAATGCCTGCTACGATTTATTCAGAAATTGAATCGAAGAGCCATTCGTTCCGAAAAATTTTTTCTATTGTATGAATAAACAATACCCGACGAAAAAAAATCTAACAGGTAAAAAAAAAACTGAACATGCGCCTTACATATATTTATATGGTAATCATTGCCCTTGCAATAATACTAATTGTAACACCAACAAACTTATCAAGACGGGGTGCTCTATTTTCAGGTGGTCCTATTATTCCCACATCGACACACACAGATAGGGGAAATGAAGAATGGAAACAGAAAGATCAAGAAAGAAAGGCAAGAGAAGAGAAAAAAAGAAAGAAAGCAGAATCAGACAGGATTGCAAACCAGCCGTCAGTAGTACAACAGTTAGAACAAATATTCCGTCCGAGGTTTGCATGGCGATAAGGCATTCATTTTTGCGGCAAAAAAAGAGTATAGGACTTTATCAAAAAAAAAAATATTATTATTCATATAATTTTGAATCAATACTGCACCGGACATGTTTTACAACAAAGCAATGAATAATGTAATGTTCGACGATCAACCCAACCTTCGATTTACACGAAGACTCGATGCTGGTCCTCGTCCCACCGTCTGGAACGCACAACAGGTTCCGGTTGGTTGGGACAGGCGTACTTTTAAAATGTGAAATCAAAGTGCATGCATGGTTTACAAGAACAAACCAAAAGTGGGGCGTCTCCTTGAAATTAGGTGACAACATTGTGGTGCAAAAAGTATAAAATAAAATATTTACTTTTTTTTTTTTCGATAATATAATAAAAATGAGTTTGACCTTGAAATCAAGCGATCATGTATGGAAGGAACATATCCGAACACGAGAGGACGCATTAGGAAAAGAATTAAAATTGGAGCGTTCATTGTTAAAGTATTTTCATGAGAACCGGCGTTTGTTGCCGAAAACGATGCCAAAAGTCAAAAATCCAGGTATTTTCTACTCGCATGCGATGGTGTGCCATCGGTTCGGAATGCATATGAAGTTGGCGTTTGCCGTTTTCGACCGCATTTCAGAAGTCTCCAATTTACCATCCCGCGAAATCAAACAGATGCGAGATGCCTTGGAAACATTGTTTGCCGCTCCCACGTCCCTACTGCTGTTGAACATGGACAATTTCAAAGCAAATGCGATGAAGTGGATGGAAAACGAACTTCTTATGGAATTTTTCTCGACGTCGAACGACCAATGGAAAAAGATGGTGGATTTTCTAGACCAAGATAGAGTGAAAAAGAAATTATTGCGCGCGTTGAACCAACCGGCTTTGCGGGGAGGGTCGAAAAAGACATCCTCCATCTTTGACGGATTGGTGGAAGAAATGGTGGAACTCAAAGGAGGGGAGGACAAATGCAAGGGGAAAAAAAAGGAAGATTGTAAAAAAGATAAGGATTGTGAATACGTCCCAAAAAGCGAAAATGGAAAACCGTACTGCCATTCTAACTTGGAGGATCCGGTAATAACGAAAGCGCGTCTCCGCACAAATATGTGGCTTCTTTTTATAATGGCATTCTTTTTAGTAGTATTACCATGGAATATCACGGAAACGCCCTCTTTCCGAGGAAGAACAGTACCTTCTACTTATAATCCTCGAAATGTAGGTATCAATTTAAATAAAATTAACAATTTGATGTTTTTTCCAGGCGATATTGACCGGATGGTTTCAAACGTTCAAACCATTGCTTCCTATACCGCTGCTGTGTCCTCCATGATGTCTGTAGCCATGACTATGTACATGTTTGGGTTCGGTGGGTTCGCTATGGGTGGTGCTGCGCTAGGTCGAGGTGTTCTCTCCTACTATTCAAATCAGGCCAACCAACAATTACGAGTAGTACCAGAAAGAATACAATTGTATGTATCATTTTATATGGGATTGTGGGAGATTTTACAAGCAGTGGTAGAATATAATGTCATGGCGGGCCAAGAAGTCCGACGAAGAAAAGATATGATTGGACCTAAACAAGTAGCAAAAAACGCAGTTGTAGATTATATTGCGAAAGTTGGAGCATTGATCGTCCCTACCCTAAAAATAGCGAGCGAAACATCAGGCAATCTGGACGCTAAGATTGCTATGTTTTTCCTCATGTTTAGCGGTGTGGGCGGGGCATACATGTATGGCTCATACATAAAAAAGATGTTTCAAGAAAATTTCGGAAGATCAATGACTGACAAAGAGTTCAACAAGTTAGGGTCAGAAGTGGAAAAGAGCAGTCGCAGCAATCGCCAATTAGGAACAACCAAGAATACAAACACCAATTCAAACGCCTTAAGACTAGAAGACAACAACAATAATAATGTACCAAAAAAGAAAAAAACCCGACCAAAATGCAAGTGCGTAACAAACGCAGGACCGCAATGTAAGAGATACGCAGTGCGGGGTTCAGAATACTGCACACAGCATAAAAACTGTTTCATGGATATCAGGAACATGCCTGACGACGAGTCGAAAACTGGTAATTAAACTAACTTCGGCTCACCTTGTAATTCTTTTTTTCCTATGTAACAAATGTATGTGATACCTTTCTGCGCTACGATCGCTCGCAGCACCAGCCACGAGAACGAGTTGCGGCCGCTAAACCTGACCATATACGAGAAGTTGCACGAGGACTGGTGGGAACAAAAGCACCAGTCGGTGTTCCAATCCCTCGTGATCGAAGCCTTGGGATAAATTGTATGCTCATTTGACTCGGTTTTTTTCCCACCTCGTAAAAAAAAACAAGATGCAGGGCTGGGCCTTACAAACGTTTGAAGACCATATGAAGCGGACGCCGACCAACAAGGAGCGTATCGAGATCGAAAAAGCCATCAACATGGGAGCCACGAAGCAGCAGGTCCAGAGCGCGTTGCAGACGTTTCGACCGACGTTGCCCAAAGGCCTTGTCAATCTAGGCAACACGTGCTACATGAACGGCGCGTTGCAACTGCTGATGGCTTGCCCGCAATTCGTCAACAACACGCGGTTCCACTATTTCGTGAAGCAACTGGACCCGAAGATGCCGCGGAAGTGGGTGGCGAAGGAGTACCCGCAGTTCCGGAACTTTGCCCAGCACGACTCCCACGAATGGCTGCTGGCGCTGCTGGACGTCTGCAAAGACAAATTGTTCGAAGGGGAGATGGAGGTGAAGGTGACCTTCGAGGATTGCGGGCATACCAACACCCACACCGAGCCGTTCGTGACGGTGTCGTTGCCGATGGTGGGGGATTCGATGGGCTCTGCGATGGAGCACTTCTTCCAAACCCCGGAACGGGTGGTGTCCACGTGCGACACGTGCAACGACCATATCAAGCAGGCGGCCATGAAGACGATTTCGATTTCGAAACTGCCGACGTATTTCATCGTGCATTGGAAGCGGTTCGACAAGCAAGGGAACAAGATCAAGAAGCGGATGCAGACCCCGCTGCACTTGTTCGGGAAAACGATGGCTGGCACCGTGAACCACTCCGGGAGCCTGCACTCCGGGCATTACACGGCGTGCGTGTGCCACGGCGACCAGTGGCACTACATCTCCGATTCCCAGTTGATGGATTTGGAAGAGCGGCACGCGGTAAAAAGCAGTGAATTAGCGTACATGGTAGTATATAGTTAATATTCGTTCAAATATAGATAAATTTTACATCCATACTGCTTAAAAATGATAAGAAATCTGTTTAAGCGAAAAAGTTTACAGCCTAAATTAGGAAGATGACATTTTAGCGACAAAAAACATAAAGAAGTTGAAATTTGGGATGAATATTTGAAGGAAAAGAAGAAAAAAAAGAAACCTAAACCTAGTTCAAAAAAAGACGACGACGACGACGATGATTTTTATTATTATGTTCCTTATTGTTTATAACCATACGAACTAATTTTTTCAAGAAGACCTTCTTCTGGATGCGCATACTGGACCCAACTATTATCCAGATCACCACCAGATGACTTAGGAAGACATGTGTAGGTGCGTTGGCTGCAAATTTGGCCTTTTGGACATTTCGGTGCTCTAGAATCATTGTCATCGCAAGATTGTCCGACGTAGCCACGGCTAGAAAGTGATTGTTGTTCTGTTCTATGTTGTTCTTGTGCCACTTCTATTCTTGATTCGGCGGTGCTATATTTAGGAATACATGTGTAGGTGCGTTGGCTGCAAATTTGGCCTTCTGGACATTCCGGTGCTAACGGATCATTGTCATCGCAAGATTGTCCAACGTCTGTTCGAACGGAACGCGGTTCTATTGTAGGCTTTTTTTGCATCCGAGCAACCGATTGGGGAGTAATCTCTGCCATCGGTTTTCGCTGTTGCAACCCGACGGTGGTCGGCATCCCGACATGCAACAATACCAACAAGATGCAGATGACAAGAAATGGGTTCATGGGTTTTTTTCCTACCCACTGAAAAAAAACCATGCGATTTTGGCTGTTTTTGCTCGCATGCATTCCGATCCGATTGCTCATGGCATGGCTTGCCTACGTCGTACCGAACCCAATCTTCGGCCTGATGGCGTTGGCCGTCGCATGCACGTGGGTGTTGGGATCCGTGTACGGTTGGTTCAAGCCGCACGGATTTTTCGGCGGCAACGTGTGGTGGCACCACTTGAGATGGGTGCATGCCGGAATGTACCTTGGGTACGCTGTTTCCACGGTTTCCGCGCCGGTCCATGCCTACCGATGGCTGTTGATCGATGCGTTGATCGGGGGGTTGGCCGGCATGTACGTTCATACGAGACAATAAAAAAATCAGTATTGTCAATAAAACCAAAAAACCTACCGAAAAAAAAAAAGTATGCCAAAAACCAAGAAAAAGAAAGCAAGAGACCCGAACCGCCCGAAGAAGCCGATGACGGCATTTTTGCTGTTCTCCGGCGCGAATCGAGGTGCGATCAAAAGCAAGCACCCGGACATGAAGGTGACGGAGATCTCGAAAGAGTTGGGAAAACGTTGGCGTGGATCCAGTGACAAGGCAAAGAGTCCGTTTGTCAAAGAAGCGAAGAAATTGAAGAAGAAGTACGACAAAGAAAAAGCCAAGTACGACAAAGAGAAAGCGAAGCATGCGCCGCCAAAACGTCCGTGGGGGTCCTATTTCCGCTTTTGCGGGGAGGTGCGGGAGGATATTAAAAACGAGAATCCAGGGTTAAAAATCACGGAATACGCCAAGTTGCTAGGGGCAGCGTGGAGGGATTTGAGCGAGGCTGAGCAAGCGCCTTACAAGAAAGAGGCAAACAAAGAGATGGAGAAATGGAAAGCGAAGATGGGGAAGTGGCGCGCAAAGCAGCAGCAGTCTGCATAAGTGCGTCAAAGGCGGCGAAATTTTTTTTTGCCCCTGTTATAGAAAAGGCACCATGTGGAAACGCGGCCAGAAGGTGGCTCCTCCCTCCCAAAAAGCGTTTTTGGATCCCAACCAGTACCTGCCGAAGTTCGCGAAGGAACTGGTCAACGACTTCATCTCGTCGGCGTCGTATCGGGCGTCGTGGAAGAAAATCACGCAGGTGGTGCGCAGCAAAAAGCCGTTCACCGCCAGCATGCTGGTATACGGGGTGCACCAGTGCTGCGGGCACGACAAATTCAAATGCTGCCAGATGCTGCTGGACCTGATTCGCAGCGACGAGGCGCGGACCAACATCGTGAACACACCGTACGGCCGAAAAGGATACACGCCGTTGCATCGCGCTTGCTACAGCGGGAGCGAGCGCATGTTGAAATTCATGATTTGCTGCGGTGCCAAGGCGAATGTGGTCAGTCCAGAGGGAGAAACCTTGTTGCAAGTGTTAAAACAAGGGTTAGATCAGCAGGAAAAAGATAGCCAGTACACGCTGGCAAAAATACTGAGTTATAGCCCGCGCAGTCAATTTTACAAAGTGTCGATGCCGAACGGGGAAGTGAACGAGTTCAGCAGTACTTTGATCGATCATCAACGAAAATGGGTAAAGCAGGGTCACGTGTACGTGCACACGCCGTCTCGAAAAGATGATTTTATCTTTATTCGAGAACGATTCCGGAATTGCAAATATTACATACAAGGTGAGCAGGCTTTTCAAAACAAGAAAGGGGCGAAAAAGAAGAAGCGCTTGTTGTTAAAATCCCAGGCTATACGTATTATACAGCGATGGTGGCGGGGCAATGGACCAATGGGTAAAAAAAAGACTGTTCGGTCCAAGTTTGGATGGAAAGAATTTCAACAAGGAAAAGCAGTCGAAGTTGGACTGGATCGAAAGGCGGCGAAGGTGTTTTTGTTGAAGTTGATTCAGGAGGGGCGGATGGGCGACATTCGCCGGTTCCAAGCGGATATTAGGAAGAAGAGACGAACCATATATCACCAGATTATTCAAGAAGATATGGACGTAAGAGAGTATGCAACCGAGGATTGCCCGATGTTGCTGACGTTGTAAATAAAAAAAGATAAAAAGTATAGTAATAATATGTTATTGTTTTTGTTTTTTTGCACCGAAAAACCCATCTACCAGGATTGGGACTATCTTGGAATCGTTCTCCATGTCTTTGCGCACGGTTTCCAACGATTGCCCTTCTTTCACCGCCGCTACGTATGGTTTCATACGCGGATCGTAACATGCCAATATATTGTGCGTGTTGCAATCTCGGCCGCATTGGTCGCAGATGTTTTTTGCATGACTTTTCCTTTTTCTAGACTTGTTGTTTGCTTCTTTATTGGCCACGATGCTCTTTTTCATGCTGGCACCGTCGTTTCGAGGAAAGCATTCACTAGATTGGGCCCTTCCCCACCCCATGTTTTCCAATTCCAACTCCAACGCTTCGATCTCATCCACCCAAATTTCGTTCACACCTTTCTTTTCGTACGCGTCGCGATCCACTCGTTTCTTCTCCAATGCAGCCTTCAACGCCTCGATTTTATCGGAGGAGAACGTCCCTACGCTCATTTGCATGAACGTCTCCGTGTGCGCCTGTGAAAACCTGTGGGAAGAACACGCTTCCACCTTCTGGTCTCTGGTTTGTTGAAAATCCAATATCGGCAACATGCCGTTAGTGGCTAGTTCGATGAACCGTACTTTTTCCCCCAACCGTGCTATTTCGTTTGCTTTTTCGACCAACACGTGCGCTTTGCGCTTCTCGTACATGCTTTTCCGTGTGCCGTACCATTTGCGCAACACGTTTGTATATGTGCTGCGGCATGGTCGGTCGTTCTCGTCGATGACTACGATTCTTTGCGACAACAATGTTTCCAATCGAAATAGTTTGCATATTTCGCGGTACATGCGTGGATATTGCGCTTCGTCTGGATACTGGGACGTGATATCGTCTACCTTCGGGAAAAACGTGCGTAGTTGGTCGTCTTCGTTCTTGTAGTTCATAGTAATGGTCCATTTGATCGTTCGAGGCGTGCGCTCGTCTTTGTAGGTGTCGATTAAGAAACTCAAGTTGGTGTCTTTGTTGCCTTTTTTATTGTCTACTCGATTTGTCAGTGGATCCAGCACGGTTTCTTTGTACACATCGGTCCATGTACCCACCGGCACGTCCTCGATTACGAGTACGACGCAATCGTTGAATTCGAATCCATCATCGAAATCTAAGCCCGCATGTACATTGCCAAAGTGCAGCGTAAACTTTCCTTTTGAAACGTACTTTTGGTCGCCCAATGGAAGGATTTGGCCTTTGAAACCTTTGTAATAAGGAAACAAGTTGTCCGCAACGGTGTCCTCCACCTTGCCTGCCCTGATAATTTCCTTCGAAACATCGATAATGTCGCGAGGGTCGTGTGGCAAAATAGTCGTTTGAAATCCGCTGCCCACGCCAGTGGCGCCATTGATGAGCAGCAAGCACACGATAGAACTCATGTGGATTGGCTCCACTTGCTCCCCTTCGTCCACGTGATACTCGTACACGGGAAAATCGGCATTTGGGAACATATATCTGACCCAGTTTTGCAATTTGGTGGAGGGGTACCTCGCTGAGGCCGCGCCATGTTTGGTTCCGGAAATATGACGGGTTCCAAACTGCCCGTGCGCCTCGCACAGTGGCAAATTCCCCCCTGCACCCACTATATCTTGCGCGCAACGTATCAACGTATCGGCTATGGAGGTGTCGCCATGATGGTAATGCATCTCTTTGGAGATAGAGCCACACAACTGGGCCACGACTTTCGGCAATGCAATGTTGTTCTTCAGCAGGTAGAACATCAATTTTCGCACCGTCACTTTGAACCCGTCCGCGTAATGGGGCAAGGCTCGGAGATTCGCATCGTGCATGTACAGCGTGAATTCCCCTTCGAAGTACGTTTTGAACGAGGCATCCTGCATCTCGCCTTCTTGGCACGTCGCTTGTGCTTTTCTCGCTTGTTTGTGGGCTCTGGTGTCGCTAAACGCGTGCTGCAAATACACCAAATCCTCGTCTGTCGTCTTGATGTCGTAGATCAAGTCGTCGAACTTAGTTGCTATCCATTCAGCCTCCACTTCCGAATGGCTTCCTAACCCTTTGTAGTACTTTGCGCTTTGCACGTCCAATTCCTTCATTTGCTGCGCTTCCTCCACGGTGTTGTAGCACGGCACCACCACTCCATCGGTCGTCGTTATCTTCACGAGTGGCGTTTTCAACACTTTCACGAACCCCTCTTTCAACAATTCTTTCCACAAAGGATCCCCAGCGTAAAACAGTGTCGAAATGAGGCCTTTGATGTGAAACCCATCCACGTCTTGGTCGGTACACACGATCAGGCAACTGTACCGCAACTTCCGCTTCAATTCTTTCACGGAGTTGCACCCTCTGGTCAATCCCAACGCCTTTACCACGATATTGAAGGCTCGAAAATCCATCACCTCAACGCTGTTGCTCTTTTGCTGCTTCTTATTGAACTTTTCGGCCATCATCACGACGTTGTTGGGCTTCCCTTTTAACGGCATGTACCCGATTCGACTTGGATGCCATTTGGAGTTGTTGGTTTCGCGCAAACCGCTAACGATTTGACCAATCAATTGCGCTGCGGCGTCCCCTTCTGCCACGATCAACGCCAGTGGAAGTTCGTCTTTATTCTCCCAATCGTAATTATTGGCATCGACGGCGTCCACCAATTTAGGAATGTCGCAAGTTGAATACGTTCTATTGTCCCTGTTGACTTTTTTATTGGCATTTTTCTTTTTTCGGTTCACGATTTGCTTCACACTGGTTGTCACAAACTCCGATTTTACAAAGGCAGCAAATGATTTGTTTTTACCCAACGCATCCAACGCATCGTGGAATGCCTCGCATCTGAAATTCTGTACGTTTCGCTTCAAATACCCTCCCCATGTTATTCTCTCGCCTTCGTACACGCAAACATATAGAAACAATTGGTTGAGAAACGACCTGAAATCATTCTGTTTGTACGTATGGTCCAGTTTATGGCTTTTTTTTACAAGTTCTACGATTCGATACTCCACGTCAGACACGTGCTTGCCACCATCATGCGTGTACGCTCCATTCATGAACGATTGGCGCACCTTCGATCCTTCCTTCAATATTCCAATAAGTAGGTGTAATTGTGGTTTGGAGTAGTTTACCGTAGTAGAATCCGTCAACAATGGCGCCATTAATATTTCCGGAACGATAGGTTCCAAATCGTTGCCGTTCAACGTAATTCGTAAATCTGGAAACAGCATTTTTGCATAGTATACGTTGCGACGCATCATGTGGTACGTTCCTAATGGGATCTGATCGCATGCCTTCTTCATCGGTTCTCGCTTGCCCCAGCAATGCTCTTTGGTAAAATAGTCGGTACGAACCGTTGCGGATACTTTCGTAGAATCTTTCGGATTCGTGGCATCAGTATCAACATCCACTCCTTTCACAACGTAGCGCTCACGCAAATCAACAAACGTATCTTCGTTTTCAAACTTCCACACCACGTGGTTCTTTTTACCCTTATACATTGTTTCAACTTCGAATTTTTCCGAGAACAAATTGGTCACTTTTGCCCCGATTCCATTTTTCGCTACGGAACCACTTTTTTCCCTCGCGGTTTGATCATACGAAGACGACGTATTTGCATACGAAAATGCCTGCACAACCACTGGGACATCTTTATATTGTTCGGACATGCCACCAATCGATTGGCCATCGTTTTTGACACTGAAAGAATGAGAATCAGGATGAATTACTACATCAATTGTTTTTGTTCCATACCCTTTGTTGTATCGATCCAGTGCATTGTCCAGTAATTCTTTAAACATGATATAAATGGTTTGAATATATTCAACATTTGCGTCAAAGTCTTTCCATACCAACTGGTCATTTTCCAACTGGTCATTTTCCAATAAAAATGTATTGCATATGCTATTTACGTATCTTGAACCAGCACCATTGGTCTTTGGGTCGAAAAACGTTTTTTCAGTCAGTGATATGGTCCGAATCGTATCTCTTGTGGTCGTTGTGGTCGTTGAATTATTATTACTTGACGACGACATTTCAGTCTTTTTTCAATAACTAAAAAATGTTTAAAATAAACTAAAAATATGTAAATGTTCAATATTTTTTTTATTGTTTCTATATTTGTATTTATATGTATTAATATGTTTAGATGTATTTATATATGATTGTTATATATTGCATATATATATTATATATAATTGTATATTGTGTATATATATTTATATATTTTAGTTATATATTTATATATATTTAGTTATATATATTATATATATATTAGTTATATTTATATTTATTCATTATTCATTATTTTCGCCATAAATAATGCGTTTTTTTTTTGGATGTTATTCGGTATACCGCAAAAAATTAAAAATGAAGTGTATTATTCATTTTAACTATTATTCTCAAAACAAATTAAAAAAACTCAAAAAAATAAGAAAAATAGCAATAAAACGATAAAACAATGGCGTCCAAAACAACGGAATATATTGGCAATGGTACCATGGGATATTGTGGCCATGCATGCCGTCAATTCATAAAATCGTTACCATTAAACGAGTCAACGGAATGGACGATGATGAACATTCGAGGATTTACAAAAACCAATTCTTCTATTTATTTACAGGATGTCAGAGGGCCGCGTGTAACACCGAGTCATGTAATGATGATCAATACCCGGCTTCTACCAAAATGGAAACTAGACAACGAACAGCAATTCTGTCATGTTATAACCAAGTTCAAAGTATACGATCCGTTGTATGACATGGAATTTGAGAACATGTTGTACTATTGCTGTTTTCTCTACACCAAACTTGATTGTACGGATATCAATATCGGCGATACCGTTGATTTCGAAATGCAACAGCAGCATGATTACAGCCATACCTTCTGGCACTCTGTTGGTCCAGGACGTGCCCATTGGCCAACAGGGTGTTTGGGATTTAAGCCAAGTGATGCGAAGCAATTAACTGGTATTGACGTAGTCCAAAACGCAAAAAAAGCAATGGAAACATTTAACAAAGAGAAAATGAAGAGAGTAAATTAATATATATCTAATTTATTTATACCTTGCTTATTTCTTCAAGGCGCGTATGATGTGCTCGATCACTGGCACGCACACCGCGTTCCCTAGTGCACCCATCCGGTGGCATTTCGCCACGCCTTCGGTATAGTTGTCGGGAAACCCTTGCAATCGTTCCACTTCGATCGGTAATATTCGCCGCAACAAAGGCGGCTCCACACGCCGGTCAATCAGCGCCGTGTACGGGACATTCTTGTACATGCAATGCAACGCACACTTCGACTTTGGCGCCTTCGTGTCGTTGTGGTAGTTGCGCTCCCACCTTGTTTTTTGCTCTTTTCCCGATCGGCGATCCATGTACGCTTTTGCCCGCTCGCTCAATTCGTGGTTCCGCGCCTCTGTCAGCGGCACCAGCACGTCCACGAAGGCCAGAGAGGGAAGGTTTTCTTCCAATGGTGGAATGAAAAAATTCGCCCAGAAGTACCGTTTCCGGCTTTGCGCGGTGACATGCCTTGCATCCAACATGATACTCCGGACCCCGAAGAGCGCATCGATCTTTGCACGGTCGGTGGCTCGCATGGAAGCGACGTTTTCGCACACGAATCGGACGGATGGATTGTGCTGCTGCACGGACCGCATGACGCGCACATAATCGTACATCAACCTGGATTTGGGACCGTTCAAGCCTAGTTGGGAGAGGGGCACGGGGTCTTTGCCCAGCCCCATGAAGGATCCGTTGCACCGCATCCCAGATAAATCTTGGCAAGGCGGACCACCCACTACCAGATCAATCGGCCCGTGCACCTCCGGATCGTACACAAAATCACCAATGTCGTGGGCTAAGCAAGGGGTATTAGGGTAATGGCGTTGGTAAACAGTTCGGCACGGTGCGTGGATCTCGACGTAGCCAGCGCATTCCGCATGGGGAAAGACGCGGTGAATGGCCACCTCGAAGCCTCCGATGCCAGTGAAGAGGGAGAGGTACCGCATATTTTTGTTTGCATGTATGTTTTTTAGTTTGGCAATATTACCGTACAATAATCAAGTATATAACCTTCCTTTTTTAGTCTACACCCCAGTTTCCTATATCATTGTAGCAGGCACAGAACAAGTGTTATCTGAAAAAACATTTTTTTTACCTTAATAAAGTCGTACTTATTTTTTTGTACTTGTTTGTAGTGTCCTTCCCTAGCAACTGACCTTAAAAAAATGTTTTTTCGCGTAGTCCTCGGTGTGTACCTGCTATTTTTTGAAAAAACATTTTGTTTCGGTCTCAAATGAGTTTCCAATCGAAATTTCAAAATTTTTTTTTTTTTTTTACATCCATAAAAATTTTGGGGGTCTCGTGAAAAAAAATGTTTTTTAGTCGTTGGAAATGCAGACTTACAACAAACCACAAGACCGGTATACCGGGATCTAAAAATGAATATAAATATATATATGTAATATTCAAAATAAAAATAAATAAAAATAAATAAAAATAATATGGAATCGATACGCACCGAATTGCAAAACGCGTTTCCAGATGCCGAAGGGCCAATGATGCAAATACGAGTCAGTACCTGCGAAGCATTGTTGGATTCCCGTGACAAATTGAAACAATGGAACGAATTTTCGAATTTAGAAGACATTGACGACATTACCCTGCTCTACCAATCGTTTAAAGAATTGCAGGAAAAGACGTTGCTAGGGCACGCATGGTTGTACGACAAACCGATACACGAACAGTTGGCGTGGCTGTTTCAAAAAGCAAAAGGAAACGACGATTACGAGGACAAAATCGCGTGCATGGATTTGTACGGCGTGAACTCCCAACTCTACGACCATTGCAAGACGGAACACCTGAAGTATTTGAAGGCGGGGAAGCAGACGGATTTTGCATTGTGGATGGAGCGCGCCCACATCCTGCAAAAAGTCGAAGTTCCGTGGTTTCACAAAGTGTGCAAGGTGATGCAAGTGCCAGATGTTGAAGTCGAGTTTTTCCATTTGATTTATAAATTTGCAAGGCCGTTCGGTAGCGCGCGATGCCGCAAGTTGGTCATGACCCATTTGGCGTGCCGCTCGTCGGAAATGCACCAGTTGAATTTATTGACAAAGGACGACGTGGACCCTATGGTCCGATTGAAAAAAGGCGAGACCTACTATAGCGCGATGATTTCTCGGGGAGACTTGAAAGTGGAAGCCAATCGAGAAGGCTTGAAGCAGATGTTTTCGTTTTTGTGGCAGCGGCGATCGGGTTCAATTGAAGGGAAAAAAAATTCTTCCCCTTGAATAAAATGAAACTTGAGATCTGCTCCCGTTTGCCATATACCATCGACGACATCCTCAACGGCCTGCTGCTACTCCGAAACGAACAAGCCGAGCCGCGAGTCACGTACATCAAACGAAAGCATGCGAGCGACCACATCGTCCACGAAATGCAATACCAGACCCACCTGTTGCTGGTGCCGTTCGTCGGGCAGCAGATCGTCATGCGGGAAGACATGGTAGTGAGCGGGAATACCTTGGTGGTGAAGACGTACGGGGAGAATTACCAAACGAAGGCATACCCGTACATGATCACGGAGGCGAGGTATGTTCAAGGGCCTCAAGGTACGGATTGCACCTTGACCGTGGAGTGGGCCATCAGCAAGCACAAGTTGAGCAAGATGATCGAGGATCGCTTGAATAATTTCGGTAGGAAGCAACAGGCGGAGATCCAGCAGCGCGAGTTGGCGTACATTCAACAATACGTGTCCAACAAACAGTAAAATTTATTACGTAACAAGTATATTTATTATATTTTTATAATTTTTTTAAAGGTGGCTGCTTCGGGCAGCGTCGTTTTGGTCTCTACGATGCATTGGTGTGCGGTGAACAGCCGGTGCTTGGAACAGAAACTTTTGTTGCATTTGCACACGATGGTTTGCTCCACCAAACTCAATTTTTTCTTGCAATGGGCGCATTTGGGTTTCTTCGGCATGTCTGTCTTATATTTGATTTTATCCAGAGAAAAAAAAACACCTACCTCCAACATGGCAAAAAATAAAATCGGACAATACATCAAATGCACTGGCAAAAGTACCGCCACCCGAATCACTTCCGGCCCTTCTTCGAGTCCTTCGAGGACGACGACGGTTGGGAATACTGTTCCAACACTTTAGCCTTGAATGCCCCGAGCAGTTGCTCTTCACTACCTCCTTCTAAAATTCGGCGTTTCACGTCGATCATCTCCAGCACGTTCCTGAATTCCTTTATCCCCGCATTTAACCGGGTCAAGTGATCAAAAATCGGCTTGTGGGTGTACGTGCAGAACCGATGCATCGTCTCGCTCTCTTGGTTCGCCTGCTCCACGAGGGCTTCTCTGGCTTTGCTTTCGTCGTACGGTTTGTGGTCGCGTTGGTACTGGCACCGCCACAGATAAATTTTTCTGACATAGTCTTGCACTTGCTCCATCGGCAACGCCTCCACCTGGTCATGTTGGTATTCGTAGACGGTCACTTGCGGGTCTTTGGCCAACTCTTTCAACCGCTCGTTGGTCAATCGCTGTGGCTTCTGCTCGCTCATGTTGTTTTTTTTGGTTGCGTTGAAAAAAAAACGATAGGAAAACTACCGCGTTCGTATCGAATCAATTATTAATAAAACCCTACAACAAAAACCAGCGGGGTTACACGTACAATACACACACCATTGCAACCGCACCCAATGTCTAGTTCCGATAGCGATGCTTACATGGAGGAGGAGGGGCCCAACGAGTACGATTATGAGGATGGGTTCGTGACCCCTGATCGTGAAGATTCACCGGAGGCGGCAGAATCGGCAGATGATGATCAAGGGGAAGTTGGCGAGCGCGATTTGACGGAGGAAGAATTGGCCATCTACCGCGCTTCACAGCAAGAGGGAGGAAGGCGCCGCAGCCGGCGCAATCGCCGTACCGTGGAAAGGTACCAGGATCCAGATTATCATCGCCTGATGTCGGATAATGGCAGGGATGCCTTGCCGGACGACGAGAGTGTGATGGTGCAGCAAGAGTCGGACGACGAGTACCAGCCGGAAGTCGGAGATTTTTCGATGGACGAAGA
>Ga0115013_10000647_pt1 | contig 20764 bp, 18 predicted proteins | sample SouAtlMetagenome_2_FD_88686 | JGI IMG/M metagenome (GOLD analysis project Ga0115013, IMG submission 88686) | Marine eukaryotic phytoplankton communities from Atlantic Ocean - South Atlantic ANT15 Metagenome | ecosystem: Environmental > Aquatic > Marine > Oceanic | place: South Atlantic Ocean...
TGTATAAGAAGACTCGTGATTCTTTTTTTCATATTTTTGGCAAATGGATATTCCAATCGATCTTCTGTTTTTCCTCACCAAGAGCATCTTCTAAATAAAATAGAAGAAATACGCTCTCAAGCGCAAAGATCAACGGATATAAGCACAGAAGTTCAGCAAAAACAGAAATTATCAAGCGTGCCAGAATTGCTATATCGAATTGAAACCATCAATACTTATGTACATCAACTACAAGAGATCCATAAAAATCAAGATTGAAGGTACGCGATTCTTGTCTGGCGGGTTATTGTTCTTGCTTAGGAGAGCATAGAAATGAAACTACAATTGGTTTTTGATGAAAAGCCAAGAAGAGGAGGAGCCGAAGGAGCGAGCAGTCGCATCGCAAAGGCTCTTTATCAACAAGGAATAGAGGTTTCTTCATTAATTTATGACGAAGCCCTCATCTTTATTGCAGAAGAAGACTTTTTCTCGGCTACAGAACGTTTGCGAATGCTTCACACACTCAACCCTACCGATACCGACGCTCTGATTCTACTCGCAAAAGCATTGGCAGCTAGAAAACATTGGCAAGAAGCAAAACATTATCTGAGCATAGCAACAGAAAATGGTGCAAAAATCCCAAAGCAAGTTGAGGATTTTATTGAACAAGGGCTTATACGTGATCTTCACAATGCTGACGTAGAAAGAAGAAGAGCGCTTGCAAGAGATCGAAAAGAGATCAAGCTTCTCAAAAAAGAATTACGAAAACTTCGAAGCAATAATTCTGTTCTGAATAGCCGAACAACATACCTAACCGAAAAGCTAAATAGCGCATACTACATGTGTGTTACCATTGCTGGAATCTCTCTTGCTGTCGTCTTCCATTTTATGATTCAAAACAGCAGTCCAAAAACACAAACAGTCGTACAAACTGTTCCAAAAACACAAATAGAAGAACCAATACAAAAACCTGCTGTTCAAACAAAACCTGCTGTTGTAGAAGAGATTGTAAAACCGGTTATCGTACAAGAAAAACCGCCTCCAGAAGAAAAGCCACAGCCAAAAGTGGAACCTCCGAAGCCAAAAGTAGAAGAGCCAAAATCTCCATATCCGATTGTCTATATCGTAAAACCAGGAGATTCTCTTGGAAAAATATCAGAGAAATTTTATAAGAATCATCGATCGTGGAAGAAGATAAGCGAACACAACGATCTTGATCCTTCCAAGTTACGTGTCGGCCAAAAAATAGAAATTCCGGCTCCATAGTTTTATACAAAAAAATTGATGTTCAATCAAATGATCAATCATTGGTTTTTTTCTGCTCTTTGTTCTTCTTTTTCTGGAGATAATCAATACGACGCTTGGCATTTTTTATCCCAGCGACCTTATAGGCTTTCTCAAAAGAAGACATTGCTTCATCCCATTTTTTCTGACGTTGTTGGAGTCTTCCTAGGAAGTAATGGGCATAACCTTCATGGGTTTTCATCAATGAAAAAGACAGATATTTTATGAGTTTTTGCTCTGCATCGTCATATCGCTTCTGTCGCATATATAAGCGTGCCAAGTAGTAATGCACACGCTGGTTGTCGGTATCTATCTCTAGAACCCGTAAAAATGCTTTTTCTGCGTCTTTATACTGTCTATTGTACATATATGCCCGACCCAATACTTGTAGATTGATAATATTATTGGGATACATTTTTCGTAGCGTTTCGGCAGTATGAATGGCATTTTTCTTTTCACCCTCTTCAATCCACGTATAGGTTAAAGCATGCGCAGCTGCGGGACGTAAAAATACGCTGTTCTGCTCTGCGTTCAGCATCATTCGAATTCCTTCCTTTCGCTGATCAGCATATTTTGGGATTCCAGGGATGTTCATCGCAATCAAAGAACGCCAGTAGTACCATAGACCGTCTCCCAATTCTGCATCGACAAACGCAGGTGCAAGCTCTCTTGCCTTGGCGATGGTAACAACGCCATTGTAGCCTCTTGTAATGGCACGCATCCACTCTTCTTTTCGCATCGCGTGTATTCCATCTACACCCATCATTGCGCCCATCAAAAAGTACTCCCATGCATCATTTCCAGATATCATCTGTGCTTGTGTCAATTCTTGAATGGCTTGTTTGTATTTTTGATCGTACTCTTTCTCATAGCGAAAATCAAAATTTTCAAGCATCATTACCTGATAACGAAGTGCTTCTCCCGCTGTTGAAACGCCTGAATTTGGATAATAAGAGCGCATTTTTTCAATGTCTTTGTCGAGTTTTTTCCAATCACGAATATACAATCCCTCCATAATGGTCCAGCATCCCCAGACAAATTCAGGCGTCATTTTCAGCCATTTGGCACCATCATAAATACGCTGTGGATATTTTCCAGAATACTTGTCACTAAAAATCTCTTCTGTGGAAAGTGTAATATCTTCAACATTCAATGCAGGTGCTTCTTTTCCTGACACAGTATCTGATAATTCTACATTTCCATCTTCTGCTTGCGCAATCGATAACCACATCCACAACATCATTTTACTCTTTCCTCCCATTTTTCAATAACAACATCTGTAATCAAGGCTTCTATATGTATATCCATCATCGGATTGATCTCCCTAATCCCTGTGGGACTAGTGACATTTATCTCCGTTAAATATTCACCAATAATATCAATTCCTACAAAAATTAATCCGAGTTCTTTTAATCTTTGTCCTACAGCATCACATATTTCTTTGTCACGCGTGGTTAAAGAAAAAGGTTCTACTGTCGCTCCTACATGCATATTTCCTCTATGATCGCCAGGATGTGGAACCCTTGCCATCCATCCTACAACATCTCCATCAACAAGAATAATCCTTTTGTCTCCTTGTGATACCTCTGGAATGTACTGTTGGACAATTATATATTGCCGCTCTTCATCGGTAAGAATTTCTAGCATGGATCGAAAATTGGGATCATTATAACTAGAAACCAAGACCCCACGACCTCCATTGCCATCCCATGGTTTGATTACAACACGATCGTTTTCTTTCTTTGCAAACTCTCTCGCACGCTCTATTTCTCTTGTAATCAGTGTACGGGGGCAAAATTGTGCAAATTCAAGTGCAAACATCTTTTCATTGGCATTGCGTATAGAGGATGGGTCGTTGAGAACAAGTGTGCTGCTTGGAACAAGATCAAGCATATAGGTAGAAAAAATATAGTCCATGTTGAAAGGGGGATCTTTTCGCATCCATACCACATCAAAAAAACCAAGATCTCGATCATGTGCTTCCTCAACAATAAAGTAGGGTTCTTCTTCGATGACCATACAAAAAGACAGTTCGGCATGCGCTTTTCCATCTTGTACAAACATTTTATCCGGTGTGCAATACGCAACACGATGACCACGTTTACACGCATCAAGCATAAGCATATATGTGGAGTCACCAGACACATTGATTCGATCCAGAGGATCCATAACAAAGAGTTGTTTCATTTACTTACCAATACAAAATTTAGAGAAAAGACGATCCAACACGCGTTCTCGGACTTCTTCTCCAGTGAGTTCAGATATTTTTTCTAATGCCAAGATAACCTCTTCCACAGCAACAGCGGGACCATATATACCCATCAAAGCTTCACTTGCTTGTCTGCAGTGTTTTGCGATCGATAAAAACAGTTCATATTGACGTTGTGAAACAACCGTATACGCATCAGCACGGCTTGGTTTTTCTCGGAGAAAAGACAGGATTTTTTGCTTTAATTTATCAATACCATTCTTGTCATAATTAGAAATAATTATATCAACATCTGGCTTTGTATGAACAAGATCTTGATGGGTTCCAATTGTAAGTGTTGGAACCGGAGAAACATGAAAAATTAATTCTTCTAGCTGTTCTTCAACAAATTTTCGATTGGACAGCCATTCTTGCAAAGAGAAAACGACCAAACACAGGTCAACATCTTTGGCTACAGAAAGTCCCATCTCTATACCTTTTGACTCGATCGCGTCTTCTGTATGAATACGAGCACCTGCTGTATCAAAAAAACATATTTCCATTCCATCAAGCTGTACTGTTTTTTCCACAACATCACGTGTTGTTCCAGGAGTATTGCTAACGATGGCTCTATCAAAACCCACCAAATGATTGAATAAACTCGATTTACCTGCATTTACAGATCCAATTAAAGCAACCTTGGCACCTTGAATTCCAATACGATTGCTTTTCCAGTTTTGGGCACTTTGATGAGATGTATTGGCGATTTTGTGTAACAAGGAACAAATTTCTTCATCTTTCAGCATGCTGAGATCATCATCTGGATGATCGAGTATGGCCTCTAACTCTGCACAGATATCGAGCAACTGCTCTTTTAATTGAGAAACACCTTCATCAAGCGCACCTTGCATATTTTTATGTACAAGATCTATTCCCTCTACTGTACGTGCATGAATCAATCCATTGAGAGCTTCGGCTTGTAACAATGATAGTTTGCCATTTTCCAATGCTCTGCGTGTAAACTCTCCCGGTCTTGCGATGCGAGCTCCTTGTTCGATACATGCATCGATGATCTGCTGCACAACAATGGGATTTCCATGACAGGATATCTCCACAATGTCCTCACCAGTAAAGGATTTCGGGTTGGGCATAACAATCAAAATGACCTGATCAAGCAGCTTTTTATTGTGGTATATGTTGGAAAAATATGCATATCGTGGTCGAAAAAATTTTCGATTGGAAATGTTTTTGGCGATAGAAATAGAAAGAGAGCCGCTCATACGAAGAAGAGCGACTCCACTTTGTCCATTTGGACTGGAACAAGCAATTATCGTGTCCAAAGATTTACTCTTCAGAAGATTCTGGCTTGTCGTTTGGAGTCTCTTCAGAGACAGGGCATATACGAATTCTCTTAATGCCTTCATCCATGAAACTCTCTGTCTTTACACCTTTCATTTTGCTGACCGTTTGGTGAACGATCCGACGTTCAAAAGCATTTAATGTTTGACGCATCACCAAAATTTCATTTTTGTCTTGTACTTTTCTCGCCAGTTTCTTGGCCAGTTTTTCCAGCTCTGCTGTTCCTTTTTTCTTGTTGCGATCTCGACCTCTTTTATCATCTCTACGACGATCACCACGATCACCACGATCACCACGATCTTTTTTGCCACCAAGAACATCGATTTGAAAGCTATGATCGGGAGCTGATTTTTTCATAGCACCCAAGAATACATGCTGAATGGCTCTCAATGTAGAGCCTTTCCTTCCTACAATGAGTGCTCCTTTCTCAGACTTAATCATAATTTTGATGTTTGTTTCTGACTTCATTTTGTAGCTAACTTCGGCTTCAATATTTAGCAAAGACAATGATTTTTGTACCCAATCTCGAGCAAGATTGGCATATGTAAGATCTTGCTCTGGTTTTGCCCATGCAAGAATTTTTACAGTTTCAACGGCTTTATTTCTGTTGTTTTCACGAAAATGATCACGATCAAAAGAATAATCAAGCTCATCTCGTTTCAATCCGAGTTTTTCTGCAACTTCATTGAGTGCATCATATAATGTAGCTGCTTCTGCAGCGATTTTTTCTTCCATTTGTTATCCCTTTTCAGAGACAGGAATCATCATCGTTGTTTCCAATCTCTTTTTTATTAATACTTGCTGAACAGTTGATAAGAACATATTGCAGCAGAAATAGATTACCAGTCCACTCGGAAAGGTAAACATAAAAAATGTAAAGACGACCGTCATTGCTTTCATCATCTTCATCATCATAGCTTGTTGTTCATTTACAGGACCCTGGGTCGCGGGCTTCATCAATGTTTGGCTTGCAAACATCAGAATTCCATACATAACAGGAAGGACGCCATAAGGGTCCGGAGAGGTTAAGTCTTGAAGGTATAGAAAAGACGAATCATAGAGCTCTACACTATACAACAACGAATTGTACAGAGCAAACCATACCGGCATCTGTATCAATGTAGGCAAGCAACCTCCAAGAGGGGAAACACCATGCTTTTTAAAGAGTTTCATCGTCTCTTGAGACTGTAGCATCTGATCATCTTTGAATTTTTCTTTGACCGCAGCAAGCTCAGGTTGAATCATCTGCATCTTTCGACCACTTTCAAAAGCTTTTTGGGTCATGGGGAAAAATATGACTTTTACGACAACCGTTAGGAGAATAATCGCAATACCCCAATTCTGTACTCCACTGTAAATAATAGTGAGAATAAAAAGCAAAACCCGAGAGAAAAATCCAAAAAAACCAAAATCAACAGCCTGAGACCATTCATCGCTCAAAACGCGCAGATCATCTAATTTCTTTGGACCAACATAGAGTGTCAAAGAAATGCTTTCCTCTTTTCCATCTTCCAAAGGATCTGCAAAATATGCCACACTACCATATTCTTCATTATCAAAATAGTATGGCTCGACGCTTGATAATTTGGAGTTCACAACCTTTGTCTGATTGGAGAATTCTGATGCAGCAACCAAGAAATACCGTGAACCAAGTCCAAACCAATATGGAGAGATCTCTTCTCGTTTGGAAGATTCTTGAATGTCTTCCAAATCCAAATGATATTCGATACCATCAGTGTAGTACTGTGGGCGCAGCGCATCATAAAATCGCGTGTCCTCAGGATTTAGCTTATCGCTTATTCCAATCCATGGTTGCTGTGGACGACCTGTATTGTTTATAAACCGAACGTTGACCCGATACACATATGGAATATCGGTCTTTTCGTAGGTCTTTTCGATTGTGAGTCCACCCAAGGAACCAATCGCTTGTACAGAATTATCCAAAGAGCGAACCTGATATGCTTCTCCCAAACTTGGACGACCAACACCAGCACTAATCAAAGAACCATGCTCAGAGATGATCGGTAATTTTTCCTTACCTGTAAGATATGGTGTCCAAGCTTCATTGGACTCAGAAGAAATCGAACTCCACCAAGGATTGTTGGTTGGAAGCTCTGAATATTTTTTAAAGACAGCAGAACGTATGGATCCATTATGAGAAGAGATTTCAGCTTCCAATTCATCATCTACAAATGCTTCTTTGTGTGCAGGAATGGATATCCTTTGTTTTTTTTCTTCAACTGGAGCAGAAAAATTGTTGGCTTTTGGTGTTTCTTTTGATGTTTCTACAACCAAAGCAGGTTGCTGTCCTGTATCTCCAAGCTGGGCTTCTGTTGTCTGTTGAACAGCAGGAGGGGCAAATATTACAGCCCACATAATATATGCAAGAACACTTAGGATGATTACCCTTTGCATTCTTGATGAATTTTCAGTATTTTCTAAGCTATCCATGATCAACTCTATTTCGAATCTTTGGAAGTGGGAACCGGATCATGCCCCCCCATACAAAAAGGGTTGCAACGAAGAATCCTCCATATCGAGAGGATTCCTCCCAATATAGGTCCATGTCTACGAATTGCAATTACTGCATACGTACTACATGTAGGGTAAAAACGACATACGGGAGGGGTATATCTTGAAATCATCTTCTGATAACCGCGTATTGTCCATACAAGAAAGTTTCTCATTGTAACTTTTTTGATAAAAATGAAAAAATCTTGCGTAACTCGCTTTGAAACGTTGAAACATGAGCTGTTTTTGATTGTGGATATGCAATTACAATCAAATCCCAACTCCCATGAAGTGTATGAAATTCTGATCGAATCGATTCTCGAATCATTCTTTTTACTTTGTTTCGCACAACAGCATTTCCTACTTTCTTGCTAACTGTGATTCCAAAACGATTTCCTAACATTGCATTTTTTTGATATAAAACCAAAAAGCACGAGGCTCTTCTTCGAGAGCCTCTTTTTTGAACCTCTTGGAATTGCCATCTTTTACGCAAACGATGGGCTTTGGTCCATTTCATATTTGCAGAAAACTAACCTTTTTTGGTTCGAATGGTTGGAACCAAACGAGAACGTCCTTTTGCTCTACGACGACGCAATACATTACGTCCTCCTGGAGTTTTCATACGAGCTCGGAAACCATGGCTTCGTTTTCTTTTGATATTACTTGGTTGATATGTACGTTTCATGATGTACTCCTAAATAATGGACGAAACACAAGACGTTGCTTCATCTATTGCAATTTTGCTTATTGGTCAAGTTTTATGAACCAGATATCTCAATCATGTTATGATTGATTTTCATCAAACATGGAGCAGAGCAGTAACGATGAGTGATCTTTGGGAAAACATACAGGATCGGATCAAACAAAAGCTCACACCCACAACTTATGATATTTGGGTCCCTTCTCTAACAAAAATTCTTGAAACAGAAAACATTCTTATTTTGGGCACACCAAATAAACATGTTTCCAATCATGTACGAAAAAATTATCTCGATTTATTTCTTAGAATATTGAAAGAAGTATCTGGAAGAGATTATGCCATAGAATTTCAAGAAGGCCAAGAAAAGATTATTGAGCTTACAGAAGAACATTCCGAAAAACCAATTCGGCCATCAAGTGATGTACATATCAAAACCACCAAAATATTTGATAATTTTGTTGTCGGATCCTGTAATCAATTTGTACATGCAATCGCCCAAGCTGTCGCAGAAGAACCCGGTGATTCGCAGTACAATCCACTATTTATCTATGGACCAACAGGATTGGGAAAGACCCATCTCCTATTTGCCATTGCCAACCAACTACGAAAAAAAAATCCCCAAACGGCTATATTATATATAACAGCAGAGCAATTTACGAATGAGCTAATCAGCAGTTTTCGCTACAAAAAAACACAAGAATTTCGAGACAAGTATCGACTTGGATGTGATATTTTACTGATGGATGATGTTCAATTTATATCTGGGAAAGATAGAACCCAGGAAAACCTCTTCTATATATTTGAAGAATTGGAAAAGAGGGGAAAGCAGATCATCTTTACAGCGGATGTCCTACCCAAAGAGATCAAGGGATTGGAGCATCGCCTTCGAACGCGTTTTGAAAGTGGAATTATGGCTGACACCCAACCACCAGATTTGGAGACCATGATAGCCATCCTATACCAAAAATCAGAGGAGCTTGGTTTGTCTTTGGGAAGTGATGTCGCAACATATATTGCGATGGGTGTCCAAGACAATGTTCGAGAATTAGAGGGCACACTAAATAGATTGAAGGCCCTTTGTAGATTTCATCAAACAGATCCCAACATTCATTTTGTTCGACAGCAACTTGGTCAAGTCCTTATTCAAAAAAATAGAATCATCAAACCTGAAAATATTATATCTGCTGTGATTGCAACCTTTGGAATTTCAGATACGGATCTTCTCGGAAAAAAAAGATCCCGCACAATTGTCAAGCCCAGACACATATGTATGTGGCTAATTCGTAAGCACACATCACTTTCTTTCCCTGATATTGGAAAAATTTTTAGCAACCGAGATCATGCAAATGTCCAATATGCATGTAATAAGATCAATAATGGATTAAAGTCCGATCCAGATCTTAAGACAACGATCGCATTGGTGGAAAGGAATTTACAACTTTAATCCTTTGTTTTCAAAGAATTTATACCATGATCTTTTCATTTCTTCGACAAAAAATGTCCTGTGAATAACTAGCGCAAACCTATGAATAAACCTATGAATAAACCTGTGAATATCTGTGAAAAAAGTCTGAATTATCTTTCTTCACAAGTTATTCATAGGTTTGTTCATAGAGTTATTCATAAATTTTTTCCTCAAAAACATCGTCATAGTCGACACTTTTTTAGTTTTCCACTTTTTACACAACCTATAATAAATAATAATAATATAAAAGATATATAATTTTCTCTTATTCTTATGTCTTTTTATCTTCTTAAGAATTTTTGCTTCATTGGAGTCATTTGTGAAATTTTCCGTAAACACCAAAGAACTCATCCGTGTTCTTTCCAATATTCAAGGCATCATTGATAAATCTGGTCAAAATCAACTATCAAATGTATTTATCCATGCTATTGATGACAAGCTTGTTCTCAATGCAACAAATAATCAATTGACTCTCTTGGACAAAATAGATGCTTCAGTGGAAGAAGAGGGTTTGATCTGTGTAAAGGCACATCGATTTTTGCAAGTAATGCGATCACTAAATGACTCCATCACATCGATTTCATTAAAAAGAATGTCTCTTTCCGTTAGATCAGGAAAGGCGCAATTCAATATAAAAGAATGCTCTCCAGCAGATGATTTTCCACCGTATACACCACCAATGAGTGAAGAGAAAATCACAATCAAGAATTCTGGGCTTCGTAGAATGCTTGGTGAAACCATTTTTTCAATCATGAAACCAGAGAGACAAAATCTCAATGGTGCAAGTGTTGAATTGCACGAAAAAGAAGAAGGACACTTCTTTCGAATGGTCACAACCGACGGGACGCGTTTGTCAATTTCAGAGATACCATACTCAGGATCCATTGATGCAGAAAAACTTCATCAAATGTTGATTCCACAAAAAGCACTCCAAGAACTTCTAAATCTGACCAATTCCTATGGTGATCAAGAATGGACACTGATCTTTGGAAAGAAAAAAGCATGTTTTTCCATTGAAATTCTTGAGTTTTCCTTCACCCTGCTCACAGGAAAATTTCCTGAATACAATATGATTATCAAAAAGATTTTGGGAGAGAAAAATGTACAGATAGACAAAAAATATTTCTCATCTGTCCTAAAGCGAGTCAGTGTATTCCATTCCAAGAGTGCAAATTCTGTGATGTTTTCCTTCTCTCCCAACCAGCTTGAGGTTTCCTTCACAAATTCAGATGTTGGTGATTTTCGTGAAAGCTTCGATGTAGACTACAGCAATGATTCTTTCTCAATATCTTTCAATCTCTCTTTTTTCCAAGAGCTACTTGGTGCTCTCGATGCAGAAATTATTCAGCTTGAAATGGATGATCCCATGAGACCTTGTCTAATTACGGTTCCAAAAAGAAATGATTGTCGTTTTGTTATTATGCCTATGCGACACAATACATAGGGTATTTCTCTGTTTGTTGATACGATACATCTTCGCAATTGGCGAAATATAGAAAAAGCTTCTTTGTGTAATTGCGGCCAATTTGTTGTAATTCATGGCAAAAATGGAATGGGAAAGAGCAATCTTTTAGAAGCAATATACGTGATGAGTGCTTTGAAGAGTTTTCGTGAACACATCTCTTCCAATTTTATCCAATGGGGAAATTCGTCAACACAATTGGATCTCGAGCTTCGTACACCTTATGGCGCAAGACATCTGAGCTGGAGCTATGCATTCAAAAAAAGAATTCTTCATATCGATAAACTAAAATGCAACACACTCTCGTCCTGGTTTTCACTCATCCGATCTGTATTGTTTTGTCCCGATCAAATTAGTATTGTTAAGGGAGGGCCTTCGGAGAGAAGAAAATTTCTTGACAGAGCGCGTTTTACTGCCAATCCTGCATATTTGGGATTGGTACGAAATTATCTAAAGGTATTGGAGCAGAAGAAGGCTTTGCTTCGCTCTGGAAAGACTTCAAAAGAGGAAATAGAGATTTGGAATGAGCAATTGATTTCTTATGGAACAAGAATAGCCATACAGAGACAAATTATACTGGAAGAACTTCTTGAGCCTTTTCAGAGAATGCACTCTTTTTTATCAGGAAAGGAAGTTGTTTCTTTACAATTGACAGGAATATCGGGAGAGAAATCAGAGAAAGTCCGATCTTTTTTTCAAGAACAGTTGCGACACAGACAAAAAGATGAGTTTCGTACAAAACGTTGTCTTGTGGGTCCACATACTGATGATGTACAAATTCTAATAGATGGTGTTCCTGCGAAAAAATTTGCATCACAAGGTCAGGTTCGTTCGATTGTATTGGCTCTAAAGTTAGCAGAACTTGATGCAGCAGGAAAACGAGGTGAAAATCCATTATTTCTTTTGGATGATTTAAGTTCAGAATTGGATCAAGAGCGTACAAAAAAATTGTTAGAACTTCTCTCTGAAAGAGAAAATCAAATATGGATAACAACAACAGATCCTTCTTATTTAAGTGGAATTCCCTTTAGCAAAAGGACGCGGTTTTTGATTGAAAATGGCGAAGTGAAAAATGTATAAATCGATTTCTATTTTTTGGACATTTTTTGACCAAAAATATCATAGGATGGACGAATAAGGCACTACAGGTTATATACATATTGTAAAACTGAGGTGCCAATGAGTCAAGAAAACGAACAAAAACCAGAACAATCAGCGGAAGGTGGATATGATGCGAGCTCTATCCAAGTCCTAGAAGGATTGGAAGCCGTACGACTTCGTCCAGCGATGTATATTGGTTCCACAGGAGCAGCAGGACTTCACCATTGTGTGTATGAACTTGTCGATAATTCCATTGATGAAGCAATGGCTGGTTACTGTTCTGATATCATCGTAAAAATTCACAAAGATGGATTTTGTTCGGTAGAAGATAATGGTCGTGGTATTCCAGTAGATATACATGAAGAGCAAAATATTTCAGCAGCACAGCTTGTTCTCACAACACTTCATGCTGGTGGAAAATTCGATAAAGATACATACAAGGTATCTGGAGGTCTTCATGGTGTTGGTGTTTCTTGTGTAAATGCATTGGCGGAAACATTGTATCTCACCATTTGGAGAGATGGAAAACAGTACGAACAAGAGTATTCAAAAGGGATCCCTCTCAAAGCATTACAAGAAGTTGGAGAGACGGACAAAAAGGGTACATCCGTTCGCTTTTATCCAGATGAAAGCATTTTCAAAGAAACCATCAATTTTTCAAGAGAAATATTGGCCAAGCGTTTACAAGAATTGGCTTTTCTGAATCCTGGTGTCTCCATAACCCTGATAGATGAGCGTATTGATAACACCCAAAAATTTGAATATGAAGGTGGAATCAATACGTTTGTACAGTTTTTAAATCAAGAAAAGAATACATTACATGCAAATCCAATCTATTTTTCAGGGGCAAAGAATTCCTCTGATGATTCTGGGAGTTTGGAAGTAGAAATTTCCTTGCAATGGACCTCATCATACAAAGAAAACATCATCGGTTTTGTTAACAACATTAAAACCGTAGATGGAGGTACGCATATATCCGGTCTAAAAGCAGCTCTTACACGCGGTTTTAATAGCTATATTAGCAATAAAATGTCAAGTAACAAAATATCTACAGTGTCCGGAGATGATATTCGCGAAGGATTGACCTGTATTGTCTCTACAAAAGTAGCTGAGCCACAATTCGAAGGCCAGACAAAGGGGAAACTTGGAAATTCTGAAGTCAAAGGATTTGTCGAAGGTGTAGTGGGAGAAAAATTGGGGATATTTCTCTCTGAAAATCCCAAAGTAGCCCGTTCCATTATCTCAAAAGCGGTAGATGCTGCTCGTGCTCGTGAGGCTGCGCGAAAAGCACGAGAGTTGGCAAGAAGAAAGAGTGTTTTGGAAGGTGGTGATTTGCCAGGAAAGCTCGCAGATTGCCAAGAGAAAAAGGCCGATCTCTGTGAGCTGTACCTTGTGGAGGGAGATTCTGCGGGAGGTTCTGCAAAACAAGGTCGAGATCGAAAATATCAAGCGATTTTGCCGTTACGAGGAAAAATTCTCAATGTCGAGCGTGCACGAATTGATCAAATGTTCAACAATGAAGAGATAAAAACCATTATTTCAGCAATTGGTGGTGGTGTTGGTGGTGATTTTGACAAATCAAAGATTCGATATGGTCGCATTATCATTATGACCGATGCGGATGTTGATGGCTCTCACATCCGTACTCTGCTTCTTACATTCTTCTATCGTCAGATGAAGCCGCTGGTTGATGAAGGACATCTTTACATTGCACAACCACCACTCTACAAGATAAAAAAAGGACGTTCCGAACGATATCTGAAAGATGATGCGGCACTGGAATCATATCTTCTGGAATTGGCAGCCAAGAATTTGGTAATCGAAGCCAAAAATGGAAAAACCTTCGAAGGGGAAGAGTTACAAGAACTTTTCCTGAAAATCAAAAAATATTATCATCATGTGGATGTGATCTCTAGTAACTCTATCTTAGAGGTATGGGATGCTTGGCTGAGTAATGGTGGTTCCCAACTTGATTTCTCCACAAATAATTCTGATTTTATCAGTAAATTTCAAGATTATCTTGGAAAAATATCTCCAAATTTGCACATTTCGAAATTGGAGAAGGCAGAAGATCAGTATGTCATTGAGACATTGAAAGATGGCGAAGAAAAAGAATTCTCTCTCAAGTCTTTGAATGAAAATAGACAGACATTGAAAGATCTAATTCTCGATCTGCAGGAAAACATTCCGCTTCCTGTTCGTGTAAATGGCAATGAAGTACATGGATGGGCACAGTTATTTCTAAATACACTAGAAGGAGCAAGAAAAGGTTGTGATATCCAACGCTATAAGGGCCTTGGAGAAATGAATCCTGATCAGCTTTGGGAAACCACAATGGATCCAGAGCGTCGTAATCTTGTGAAAGTCGGTGTCTCCGAAGAAGATGCAGCAGACAGCATTTTTAATGTTTTGATGGGTGATGTTGTTTCTCTTCGAAGAGATTTTATCCAAGAAAATGCATTGGATGTAAAAAATCTGGATATATAGGAGGACAGTAAACAAAAACTGTTGCTCGTATTTTATCTGAGGAGTATTCATGACAATAGAGACGATTTTTCAGAGTCGTCTTCTCTTTGTTAGCGGAAAGGGAGGCGTAGGGAAGACCAGCTTTGCATCTTCTTTGGCTTTGGCTTCTTCTGACAAGGGAAAGAAGGTTTTATTGGTGGAAATCGATAATATTCATCCTTCTACAACGAATATATTTGGGATAAAGCCCGAATACAATCCAACCCCCATTTCGAAAAATCTCTCCATAGCAAATATTACATGGAAAGAAGCACTGAAAAGTTGGTTGACTGAGACCATAAAGTCTCGGACGATTGTACAGATGATTTTGGGACAGCCCATTGCAATGATTTTTCTAGATGCAACACCAGGAGCCCGAGAAATCGTAATATTGGCAAAATTGGTGTCACTTCTAGAAGAGTGGGATCAAATAATTGTAGATCTTCCAGCAAGTGGGCATGCTCTTGGGATATTACGGGTACCAAAAACAGCCCAAAATTTAATGAAGAAAGGTCCAATTAATGAAGTTTCCAAGAAAATCTTGAAGATATTCTCTCAAGATACAACACGTGTTGTTTTGGTTTCTTTGCCAGAAGAAATGGTGATTAATGAAACAATTGAATTTGCCAACAAGCTGCATCAACAAGTTCCTGAGGTTTCGAAGCCGATTGTTGTGCTCAATCGAATGTCCATCCCGACATTATCAAAAGATGAAAATACATTACTCGATCGCCTAAAAGAAAAAGAAATAGCTCCTCCAGAAGCCAATGAATTGATAGAAGCGGCCACTTGGGAAAGAGATTTGGAACAAGCGAGTCAAAGGGCAGCAGAGCGATTACAAGCGACACAAAGAGGCAAATTAATATCCTTTCAGCGCTTGGGTATTCTTGGTGGTTATGATGGAGGACCACAAAAGGTTATACAGCAGATGAAAGCTGCATTGTTAAGAATGGCGGTGCGATGAAAGACCTAATCAAAGAAAAAAAATTATTGATATGTGTTGGTGCTGGTGGTGTAGGAAAAACATCTTTATCGGCAACAATTGGTCTACAAGCTGCTATTATGGGAAGAAAAGTATTGGTCTTAACCATAGATCCAGCCAAACGTCTGGCAAATTCTCTGGGTCTAAATGAGTTTGGCAATGAGGAGACAAAAATCGATCTCTCTGCAACAGGCTTACAGGAAGTAGAGGGTGAATTGTGGGCCATGATGCTCGATGGTCAAAAAACATTCAACGAATTGATTGAAAATTTGGCAGAAGATGAAGAGACCAGAAGAAGAATTCTAGAGAACAATATTTATCAAGGTATAACCGACACCATTGTAGGAAATCAGGAGTATATGGCAACCGAAAAATTGTATGATGTTGTTTCTTCTGGTCGCTATGATTTGGTTGTTCTCGATACACCCCCGGTAAAAAATGCTTTGGACTTTTTGGATTCTCCAGGTCGAATGGCGCGTTTTGTAGACAAAAGAGTAATGAAATGGTTTTTGACCACCAAAGTAAAGAAAAAAGGTTTACTCAATCGTTTACTTAATGGTACCTCTTCAGCTTTGTTTCGATTGCTTGGATATATATTTGGACAAGATTTTTTAGAGGATATCGCTGTATTTTTTGTGAATTTTCGCGATTTATACGAAGGTTTTCAGGAGAGACACTCTGCAGTAGAAAAAATCTTTCGGGATCCAGAGACCGCTTTTTTGATTGTTTGTGCTCCACATGATCCGGCTTTAGAGGTTGCCAATTTCTTTCTAAAAGAGCTAAAAAATCGCAACATGCATACTCCAGCTGTAATCGTGAATCAATGTCATATTGCAGATTACGACAGCCCAGATCCACAAGAATTTCTGGCTGAGGAAGCTGCAAACTTGATGCAAGATTTGGATTCGTATACAGATTCTACCTTGCTTGCTCGCATGAAGACAGCGCATAAACGATTGCGGAATTTGTCAAAGGCAGAAGATATTCTTCTTAAGAAACTCCGTACAAATCTACAACCACATCAAAGTCTATGTCGAATTCCCAGATTCCATGGAGAAGTACATGATATTCATGCGCTGAACAAAGTAGGAATGGCATTGTTGAATCAAGACAATGTGGGCAAAAAATGCTGAGTGTATTGTTGTTGGGTTTTTTTGGTGTATACGCACAAGAAATGAATAATCTTGAACCACAATTACGATTTGGAACCGGCTTGTCGATTGTCGACAAAACAGTAGGTATTTCGGCTTCTTTTGATACCAGAATGAGTCATCTCATATATGTGAGCATTGGTGGGTTTCGAAGTCTAGATATACCTTTGGCGGAAGATTATGCGGATAAAATTGCATTAAGACATGGAATTTGGGCGGCTCCCAGTTTTCGTTTTCCTCATCGCTATTCCAAAACCAGAATCAATTGGGATGTATTTTTACAAACCGGTTTTGCAGCCACTTTTTCAGAATTAACAGAAGAAGAAGATTGGTTTTTGATGGAACCAACGGGACTAATTGGACTGGAAGGCATTCTTTTTCTTGATGCAATCGCAATTCGGGTTGGTGGTAAATATTTTTTCTACAATCCATATGTTCCGGCCTATAATGAAAGATTATTTCTCTTTCGTCCCCAGATAAATTTGGAACTTGCATATACATGGTAATTGTCGATCATAGCTTGATCATACATAGATAATTTGTATTGTTGGCAAAAAATAAAGGTCGCAATTTGCGACCTTTGGTTTGTATATCGTTTGTATATTACAAATTTTGTGCGGCTTTTTCCATGAGAATCTGCAGACGTTTTACAAAAGAAGAGGGATCCTTCAATCTTCCTTCTGAGATGCTTGCATGATCAAGGAGAAGACGAGCAAAAGGCTCCAATTCTGTGCTTCCTTCTTCATTGAGACGAGCAAGAGTTTTTACCATGGGATGAGAAGGGTTGATCTCAAGGATCCGTTTTTGTTCGGTAACCATTTGATTTCCTGCTTTGAGAAGCATTTCCATATTTGCGCCCATGGCTCCCTCTTTGTTGACCAAAATACTTGGAGAGTCAGTGAGGCGATTGGAAACCCGAACAGACTCGACTTCTGTACCAAATACATCCGTTAACCATTCTACAAGGGGTTCTGCTTGATCACGATCTTTCTTGGTATCTTCGTCAATATCCTCGTTATCTTCATCAAATTCACCATGTGCAACGCTTTTGAGAGGCACATCATCGAAATTCTGGGTAGACATTACAACCCATTCGTCGACCGGATCTGAGAATAGGATGACTTCCCAATCACGTTTTTTAAATCCTTCTAGAATGGGATTGGATGCAATAATATCTTTGTTAACATCAGTGAGATACCATATTTCTTCTTGTCCTTCTTTGCGATCTTCTTTGACTTCACCAAGTGTACGAAGGTTGCCTTCGCTGGTTGTGGTTTCAAAACGAAGAAGTTCCAAGAGGTCTTTTTTGCGTTTCTCTCCTTCTTCAGGAATACCTTCTTTGAGGATTGTACCAGAGTCTTTCCAAAAAGAGATATATTCTTCGTTGTTTTCTTTTGCGATCTTTTTGATCTTTTGTAGAACTTTTCGTGTGAGATTTCTCTTGATTTTTTCTACTGCAGCGGTTTGCTGCAAAATTTCACGACTCACATTTAGAGAGACATCATCAGATTCTACGACACCACATACAAATCGTAGGTATCGCGGGATGAGATCATCAGCATTCTCTAATATTTTGACGCGCTTTTGGTAGAGCTGCAGATTAATTTTGTAGTTGAGCTGATCGAGCTGGAAGCTGTGTTTTTGTGGAATAAAGAGAATTCCGCTAAAATTGAGCTCACCTTCGGCTTTGACATGAACCCACCCAAGAGGATCTTGCCAATCTTTAGAGATGTGCTTGTAAAAAGCCTTGTATTCTTCTTCGGTAACTTCACTTGGCTTACGCAACCAAAGTGCTTTTTCTTGGTTGATCTGCTCTTCTCCAAGATGTATCGGCCAAGAGACAAATTCTGAGTGTCTTTTTATGATCTCTTGCAGTTTATGCTCGGATAAGAACTCACCTGAATCTTCTCGCAATGTAAGAATTACTTCTGTTCCGACATCTGTTCTGTCACTCTCACCAAGTTCATAGCTATCCGAACCATCAGACACCCATTTGATTGCTGGTTTGTCATCATATGTTGATTTGCTGTGGACTTCGACCGAATCAGCAACCATAAATGCAGAATAAAAACCAACTCCAAATTGTCCAATAAGATTATTTAGATCATTTTCTCCATCAAGATTTTCTGTAAAGGACTTGGTTCCACTCTGTGCGATGGTACCCAGATTTTCGATGATTTCGTCGCGACTCATTCCGACACCAGTATCGGTAATGGTGATGGTTTTGTTCTCTTCATCAAAATTGATTGTGATCTTTTGCTCTTCCGGTCTATTTATCTCTTCTCCTTTTAGAGATAGAATTCGAGCCTTATCCATTGCATCGCTGGCATTGCTCAAAAGTTCGCGCAAAAATATGGAACGATCTGAATAAATAGAGTGGGTTACGAGACGTAAAATCTGTTTTGCATCTGCTTGAAAGACATGTTTTTCCATGTTGACTTCTCTCCTAATTTTGGTATACAAATAAAATATAGTAAATGTTGACGTGAAAAAAGAGCACGCGATGTGCTCTAGAAGTTCTTTTTCATAAGTACATACAACAAAGAGTCAAGGTTTTTGTATGGTTCCATCTTGCGCAACTTGTACACCTGTCTTCCCAAAGTCATCAGCAGATAGCTTTCTAATGAGGTCTATGGCTTTATTTTCTGGATCTGGAACCGGATATCCTCTGTTTACCAATTTTGTAGAAAAGAGTTTTCCGCCCAAAAAAGAACCTTGAGAATCCATATTGACTTCTACAACAACACCAACGCCTTTGTTTCCAGATAGTGAGAATCTTCCATATGTAGCAAAATTACCCATGGAGTAGACAATGAGCCTGTCATTATATACCTCCATTCCACGAAGAACGTGGGGACCATGTCCAAGAACGAGATCGGCACCTGCATCAATGACATCTCGAGCAAATTGTCGAAGATGTCCTCGGTTCTCTCCGTAGAAATATTCATTTTTATTGGGAACATGTAGTGCCTTCGATCCTTCCGCTCCACCATGAAAGCTAACAATCACAATATCGTGTTCGGTGGTTAGTCCTTGAACCAAAAGCTTTGCGGTTTTATGGTCATTGATATAGTGAGCGGCACGAGATGTGTGGAATGCAATCATCGCAATCCGCAATCCATTTACGGTTGTGGATGCCACATCACCAGGTCTTCCGGAATGTAATATTCCAACCTCATCAAGACTTTCTTCTGTTTTGAGCAGACAAGCTCGTCCAAAATCATTGGCATGATTATTGGCTGTGCTCAGCATATCAAAACCAGCTTCTTTGAAGATGCTTTTGTATTTTGTTGGTGATCGAAAGGCATAGCAATTTTTGCTTTTCTTACACTTGCTTGTGGTTCCAGTATCACAAAGCGGGCCTTCGAGATTTCCAAACGTGATATCTGCATCGATTAGTAAGGAAGACACTTCTTTAAACATATCTTTGCCGCCATTGGGGGGTAGATATCCCTTTGGAAAAGAAGTTCCAATCATCATGTCTCCAACTGCACGGAGACGAAGAGAAGAATCTTCTCTGTTATCAAACGTTGCTGGAGCCGTATTTTTTTGATTGGCCATCATTTTCATCAAATTTGCATTGTCAGATGCTTGTGGAAGATAGGTATTGACTTCTTTATGGTTTGGATCGAGTGCACGCACTTTTTTCCATGTATCCACCACTTCAGTCCATTTGGATTGCATCCACAAAGACCAGCCCAATTCCCATAAGCAAGATACATTTTGTGGGTTTTCTTTCACACAATTGCGCAGGTGTTTTTCCGCTTTGAGATAATCTTTGTTTTGAAGAGCTTCAACGCCGATTTCATATTCTGGATTGGCCAATGCCATCATTAAAAGAGAGAAAATCATAATATATTCCAAGATAGAGTTTATATAAGGTCAGTTTTTGTCCACAAATATTGCTTTAGATGCATAGAAATTCGACTTTACAGTAGAGAATAATACGCATTTCGGTTAAGTAGAATAAGATAATATCCTTTATTTAACACGGAGAAAATATGAACGGGGTTGCGAAAAATCTTATTCCCATTGACATTACAGATGAAATGAAAAATTCCTATTTAGATTACTCAA
>Ga0115013_10000649_pt1 | contig 20755 bp, 14 predicted proteins | sample SouAtlMetagenome_2_FD_88686 | JGI IMG/M metagenome (GOLD analysis project Ga0115013, IMG submission 88686) | Marine eukaryotic phytoplankton communities from Atlantic Ocean - South Atlantic ANT15 Metagenome | ecosystem: Environmental > Aquatic > Marine > Oceanic | place: South Atlantic Ocean...
AGGGTCTAGTTGGTTTTTTTGATATTAATTATGTTGGTGATGAAAGGGTCTATGGAGAAATTGATTATTTTGATCCCGCTATTATCCCTGGACCTCCTATTAACGATTCTTGGGGTGGTTCTGCAGATTCCAATATTATCAGAAGTACTTTAAAATTTGGATATGTTGATCCAGAAATAACCTACAGGTCTTTAGGGTTACAATTGTCATATAGCAATGTTGATCAGGGGGCTGATTTTGGAAATAGTTTTCATGATACAAGACATACTAGTTTTTATTCCAATCTGGTATATAATTCTATAATTGGCGATACTAGAAGTAAAATTAAAACCGGAATTTCATTTGCGCGTGATAATTATGAAGAATCCGTTAACAATTTAAATACATCATTTTTTGACTTAGATAGAACAGAAAAGTCAATTGGAGCTTATTTTGAATACAATTTTGATAATCTTGATAATATAAATCTATCTGCTGGGATAAGGTATGACAATCATAACATTATAGGTAATTTCATATCGCCTAGATTACATGTGAGATTTCAGGCGCTGCCAAAAACAACGATAAAAATGTCTGCAGGTAAGGCAAATAGAATCGCCAATCTCTTTTCTGAAAATCAAAAACTATTTTACAGTTCAAGATTAATTTCCTTTTCCAGTGTAGATTCATCAAGTGAGTTTATGTCATATAATTATTTTGACATGAAACCTGAAGTTGCTTGGAATTATGGAGCTTCAATAATTCAAAGTTTCAATCTATTTGGTAAAGATTCTCAACTAATAATAGATTACTACATTACAGATTTTGAAAGCAGAGTTGTTGTTGATTGGGAAAGTCCTTCAAATATTTTATTTTATAATTTAACTGGTAGAAGTTATGCTAAGAGCTTTCAAGCACAATTTTCTTATTCGTTAGCAAATAGTATTGATTTACTATTTGCTTACAAAAACACTGACGCCAAAACAGATTATATATCTGGCAGGCTACAAAATCCATTAACTCCCTCCAACAGGTTTTTTCTAAACCTTTCATACGATGGTCCTTCAAACGAAAAATCAAGTAAATGGAAGTTTGATTTAACCTATAATCATTTAGGAAAACAAAGAATTCCTTCAACTATTCAGAACCCAGAAATATTTAGATTAAATCCCTTTTCGTCAAAGCTGGATTTAATTAACTCTCAAATTACAAGGGTTTTTTCAGATTCATTTGAGGTTTATTTAGGGGTTGAAAATCTGACTAATTACAAACAAACTGATGGTATTATTTCTAATTCTGATCCGTTTGGTCAATATTTTGATGCAACCATGATTTATGGTCCAGTTTCTGGTAGAATGTCGTATCTTGGACTTAGGTATAAAATTAATTAAATTATTAATTCATGAAAAATAATAATTATCTATTTATTTCAATCTTTCTATTGGTTACATTAAATAGCTTTAGTCAAACTAAATCTGCCAAAATTGTTGTAGACGGGGTTTGTATGATGTGTGAAGAAAGAATTGAAAAAAAAGTAATTGAGGTAAAGGGAATTAAGTTAGCTGATTGGAATCTGGATAATAGAGTATTGAAAATTGTTTATAATGAGAAGAAAATTACAATAAATGAGATTCATGAATTTTTAGGATCAACTGGTCATGATACAGAGAAAAAAATTGCCTCTGATGAAGCTTACAGCTTATTAGACCCTTGTTGTCAATATCGTGATTTGCAAGTTATTAAAGACCACGGCTTAGACAGAAAGCCAATACATACATCAAATAAAAAAGAGCAATAAAATTAATTATTGCTCTTTTAATTAAGATTTATTTAAGTAACTACATCATTCCTGGCATACCGCCTCCACCCATTGGTGGCATTGGAGCTGGAGAATCTTCCTTAATATCAATAACTGCACATTCAGTAGTTAAGATCATGCCAGCAACAGAGGCAGCATTTTCTAGCGCAACTCTTGTTACTTTTTTAGGATCAATTATTCCTGCCTTGAGCATGTCTACATACTCCTCATTTTTAGCATCATAACCAACAGTATCTTTACTTTCAAGCACTTTTGAAATGACAATACTACCTTCACCACCTGCATTTTCAACAATTGTTCTTATCGGAGATTCAATTGCTTTATCAACAATTTGAATACCGGTATTTTCATCGGCATTCTCAGATTTAAGTTTTGATAATTTATTCTTGGTTCTAATCAGTGCGACACCACCACCAACAACAATTCCTTCTTCAACTGCAGCTCTGGTTGCATGTAATGCATCATCAACTCTATCTTTCTTTTCTTTCATTTCAACTTCACTTGCGGCACCAACATACAGTACTGCTACCCCTCCAGCTAATTTTGCAAGCCTCTCTTGAAGCTTTTCTTTATCATAGTCACTTGTTGTTGTTTCAATTTGAGCCTTAATTTGATTGACTCTAGCTTTAATTTCTGAAGCTTTTCCTGCCCCATTAACGATAGTTGTATTATCCTTATCGATTGTAATTGTTTCAGCTGTTCCTAACATAGATAAATCGGCATTTTCTAAAGAAAACCCTCTTTCTTCTGAAACAACAGTTCCACCAGTTAGGATTGCAATATCTTCAAGCATAGCTTTTCTTCTATCTCCAAATCCTGGAGCTTTTACAGCAGCGATTTTTAAACCACCTCTAAGCTTATTAACAACAAGGGTAGCGAGGGCTTGTCCTTCAACGTCTTCAGCAATAATTAGTAATGCCCTTCCAGATTGAGAAACGGGCTCGAGTATTGGTAAAATTTCCTGTAGATTCGAGATTTTTTTATCAAAAAGTAAAACATAAGGATTTTCAAGTTCGGTTATCATCTTATCTGCATTTGTCACAAAATAAGGAGAAAGGTAACCTCGATCAAATTGCATACCTTCCACTACGTCAACATATGTGTCAGTTCCTTTTGCTTCTTCAACTGTGATAACACCTTCTTTACCAACCTTTTCAAATGCAGTAGCAATTAAATTACCAACATTAGTATCATTATTGGCAGAAATGCTAGCTACCTGTTGGATCTTCTCAGATGAGTTTCCTACCTGTTTGGCTTGCTTATTTAATTCTTCACTAATACAGGACACTGCTTTATCAATTCCTCTTTTTAAATCCATTGGATTAGCACCAGAAGCAACATTTTTTAGACCTTCCTTAACTATGGCCTGTGCTAAAACGGTAGCTGTTGTAGTCCCATCACCGGCTAAATCGTTAGTTTTCGATGCAACCTCTTTAACCATCTGAGCACCCATATTTTCAAGTTCATTTTCAAGCTCAATTTCTTTTGCAACGGTAACTCCGTCTTTTGTTACTTGTGGACCTCCAAAGGATTTACTAATTATTACATTTCTACCTTTTGGACCTAATGTTACTTTTACAGAGTTAGCTAAAGCGTCAACTCCTCTTTTAAGTCCGTCTCTTGCTTCAATATCAAATTTTATGTCTTTTGCCATTTCTTTATTTTTTGATTAAACTATTGCCAGTATGTCTTTTTCTGGCATGATTAAAAAATCTTTTCCTTCAAACTTGAGTTCTGTACCAGAATATTTTCCATACAAAACTGTATCTCCAACTTTAACAGTCATTGAATGATCTTTTGTTCCACTTCCTACAGCAACAACAGTTGCTTTTTGTGGCTTTTCTTTTGCGTTATCTGGAATAATTATTCCGGATGCTGTTTTTGTTTCTGCCTTCATTGGTTCAACTAGAACCCTGTCAGCAAGCGGTTTAATATTTACTTTCATAATAAATTATTTAGATTAAAATTTTCACAAACCATGCCATTGATAAAAAACTGACATATTTGCATGTAAGTGTTATTTATTCCGGTTCTTCAGATAAAGAATCTTCATTTTGTATGATTGGTAGAGGTTCAGCTATAATTTCTTCAGAATTCAACGCCTTCGACTCTGACACAGCATCTGACTGTGTGAAAGTAATATTAGACAAAAGAATTAGTCCGATCAGGGTTGCAGCTAGATACCATGTACTTTTATCAAGAAAATCTGTAGTTTGTTTTACACCACCAAGTTGTTGGGTACCACCACCACCAAAAGATGAAGACAGTCCACCGCCTTTTGGATTTTGAACCATAATCACAACAACTAGAAGAAATGCTACGATTACAATAAGAATCAGAAAAATTGAATAGGAACTCATTTTAATAGGCTTTTAATTTTTTTAATTTGGTTTGCAAAGTAACTGTTTTTTTCTGGAAATTTCAAAATTAATATTTTATATGATTGGATAGCTTTATCATAATTTTTCTGACTGAGATAAAGTTTGGCTAGAGTTTCTGTCATAAATCCAGAATCTGCTAATGTGAGTTCAGTTGAATCTTTGAAAGATTCATCCTCTTTGACCTTAATATTTAATTTTGGTTTTTTGGAAATAAATTCGTCAACTAGGTCAGATTTGATCTCTCTGTCTATAGGCTTAATGTTTGAAATTTTTAACCAGTCAACAAAACTGTTAAATTCATTATTTTCATTTTCACTGCTGTTTTCATTTTCATTGATAATATTAGTTATCTCTTTTTTATTAAAAAAAACATTCTCATTTTGGATTTGGTTGTTTTTAATAAAATCAAAAAGAATTTTTCTGTCTCTTGTGTGTGCAGCAGTCAACTTTAAATATTTTTTAAACTTAATATTGTCCGTCTCTTTGAGATATTTTAGAAAGATGGCTTTACTAACCTGAAAGTATGGAAATTCTTCATTTATTTCTTTAATAAATGAAAGTTCCTTTTGAGATAAGTTTTTAGGATTTTGTAATATTTTCAGAAAATTCTTTTTATTCATTTTACCATTTTGCTAGCGAAGCATTAAACACATCTTGCGTTATTCTTTCAAATATTTCTTGCAAAGCAGTGTCTTTTTGACCTCCGATTAATTGAACATTTCCAGGGTAATCATAATAAAATGAAAATCTTTTCTCAAAATCTGACTCCGAGTCGCTTTTGTCATAAAATCTTATATTGACTCCGACAGTTAATCTGTTTTGAGCAGCGGTATTATTAGCTGTTGCGGTTGTTGGAGAAATTCTATATTCAACAATTTCCCCCTCATATATTAAATCTCCGTTTGATTTTACCAATTCTAAACTTGTTTGATTAATGAGAAGATCAATTAACTGATTGGTAAAATCACGCTCAATTCCAGGTTCAATTAAAGGTGCATTATTTTGAAAATAATTAACCTGAAAAGTTTTTGTTTCTGGTGAAATTGATGCGCCGGTTAAACTATATTTTACATTACAACTATAAATAAAGAGTAATATTAATGTAGTTCTTAAGATATTCATTTTCATAGATCAAATTGTTTTATTTTTCTGTACAGTGTCCTTTCACTGATTCCTAATTCTTTGGCTGCAAGCTTTCTTTTACCTTGGTGTTTATCTAAAGATTTTTTTATGAGCTCTAATTCTTTTTCCTGAATTGACAGTGATTCGATCGCTTTAACTTCCTGAACGAAATCAAATTCATTTTCATATTTATTATTTAATCTACCCGACTTATTATTTTCAACTTCAACTATTTCTAGATTATCATTTTTAGAAAAAGTATCCTCTTTATAAACTTTATTTATAAGGTGTTCATTATTTTTTTTGAACTCACTTATGTTAGATGTTTGCATTAACTCAAGAGTTAATTTTTTTAAATCATTCAAATCGCCTTTCATGTCAAAAAGTACTTTGTATAATATTTCCCTTTCATTGTTAAATTCAGTACTTTTTGTCTTTTCAGAAATTATTGCGGGTAAATTTCCTTCAAAATTTGGTAAATACTCTTGTAAAACACCTTTGCTAATATTTCTATTTTCTTCTAAAACAGATAATTGTTCTGCAATATTTTTTAACTGTCTAATATTTCCATCCCATCTATAATTTATTAGTGTTTTAATTGCATCGTCACTAAGTCTAATGGTTGGCATACTATATTTTTGAGCAAAATCAGAACAGAATTTTCTAAAAAGAAGGTGTATGTCATCAATCCTTTCTCTTAATGGTGGTAAATTAATTTCAACGGTGCTAAGTCTGTAATACAAATCTTCTCTAAATTTGTTTTTTCGAATAGCCTCTTGCATATTAACATTCGTTGCAGCAACAATTCTCACATCAGTTTTTTGAACCTTACTTGAACCTACTTTGATGAACTCGCCATTTTCTAATACCCTCAATAATCTGACCTGTGTAGTAAGTGGTAATTCCCCAACTTCGTCTAAGAAAATTGTTCCTCCGTCTGCCACTTCAAAATATCCTGCTCTAGTTTGTGTGGCGCCAGTAAATGCACCTTTTTCATGACCAAATAATTCACTATCAATAGTTCCTTCAGGAATGGCACCGCAGTTTACCGCAATAAATTTAGAGTGTTTTCTGTGAGAAAGTTGGTGAGCTATTTTTGGAATAACCTCTTTACCAACCCCACTTTCACCAGTTACCAGTAAGGAAATATCTGTTGGAGCGACCTGAATTGACTTTTCTAGTGCTCTGTTCAGTCCGGTATTATTACCTATTATTTCAAACCTTTGTTTTAATGCTTGTAACGAAACCATATTTTAATTATTTTTTGAATATCCTGTAGCCACACCAACAAGAGTAGCGCTTGTACAATCACTAATTTTGACATTTACAAACTCTCCAATTCTATAATTTTCTTTTGGAAACACAACAGTTGAATTTTGTTGGTTTTTTCCTGCCCAGTGAGAGCTAGATTTTTTTGATTCTTTTTCTATTAAAACCTCGACCGTATTTCCAATAAACTGCTTATTTCTAAATAAGCTGTGTTTTTGTTGTAGTTCTACTATTTCGCTAAGCCTTCTGCTCTTGGTCATTTCGTCAATATTATCATCAAGCTTTCTGGCAGCTGGTGTACCTGGTCTCTCAGAATATTTAAACATATATCCAAAGGAATATTTAACCTTTTCCATAAGTGACAAAGTATCTTTATGATCCTTCTCTGATTCGTTTGGGAAACCTGCAATCATATCATGACTTACACTACAATCAGGAATAATTTTATATATATTTTCGATAAGCTCAATATATTCTTTTCTGGTGTGTTGCCTGTTCATGGCTTTAAGAACGCTATCACTCCCACTTTGGACAGGTAAATGAATGTATTTACATATATTATCGTACTTAGCCATAATTTCAATCACATCAACTGACATATCTTGAGGATTTGAAGTGGAGAACCTTATCCTCATTTTGGGTTGGGTAAGGGCGCACATTTCCAATAATTTTGCAAAATTAATTGAGGATACTTTCTGTATTTCACTTGCTTTAGAAAAATCTTTTTTTAATCCACCACCATACCATAAGTAACTGTCTACATTTTGTCCTAATAAAGTAATTTCTTTGTAGCCCTTATTGCTGAGATCATTAAGTTCTTCAATTATTGACTGTGGATCTCTACTTCTTTCTCTTCCTCTTGTGTAGGGAACAACACAAAACGTACACATATTGTCACAACCTCTGGTTATAGAAATGAAAGCATTTACTCCATTTGAGTTGATTCTAGTTGGAGTAATATCTCCGTATGTTTCTTCCTTTGAAAGAATTACATTAATGGCTGATCTGCCATCTTCAATTTCATCAAGAAGATTTGGAAGATCTTTGTAGGCATCTGGACCAACTACCATATCAACAATTTTTTCTTCTTCCAAAAACTTATGTTTCAATCTTTCGGCCATACAGCCTAATACTCCAACTTTTAGCTTGGAGTTTATTCTTCTAACCTTATTAAATTTTTCTAGTCTTTTCCTTACAGTTAATTCTGCTTTTTCTCTAATTGAGCATGTATTGACTAATATCAAATCAGCGTTATACATATCATTTGAAGTTTTGTATCCTTTTTTGGAAAGAATTGATGCAACAATTTCACTATCACTAAAATTCATAGCGCATCCATAACTCTCAATGTATACTGATTTAGTTGAGTTGTGATTTACAACATTATCAACCACCAAAGTATCTCCGTTGTATTTATATGGATTTTTTTCACTCATTTCTAATTGTCCATTTTAATCTTGCAAATATATTAAAAATACGACAATTTGTCATGTTATGAAATTTAAGTTTTTTTTGTGGCTTGATATTTGAAATCTAACATTATGAAAAAAAAATCTACATTTGTACACTTAAAATCTAAAAATGGCAGATAATTTAGTAATAGTTGAGTCTCCGGCAAAAGCCAAAACAATAGAGAAATTTCTAGGTAATGGTTACAAGGTTGCTTCTAGTTTTGGTCACATTTCTGATTTGCCTTCAAAGAATTTAGGAATCGATGTTGAAAATGATTTTAAACCTAATTATGAGGTATCAACCGACAAAAAAACTATAGTTAAAAATTTAAAGGATTTAGTAAAAAAATCGAAAACTGTTTGGCTTGCAAGTGATGAGGATCGTGAAGGTGAAGCAATTGCATGGCATCTTTTTAGAACATTAAATCTCAAGGAAGAAAATACTAAAAGAATCGTTTTTAATGAAATTACAAAATCAGCAATTACAAGTGCAATAAATAATCCTAGATCTATTAATTATAATCTAGTCGATGCTCAACAAGCAAGAAGAGTTCTTGATAGGATTGTGGGATACGAGTTATCGCCTGTCTTATGGAGAAAAGTCAAAGGTGGTTTATCAGCAGGAAGAGTTCAATCGGTTGCTGTAAGATTATTAGTCGAAAAAGAAAGGGAGATTAGGAATTATATTTCAACCTCATTATACAAGGTTGAATCACTCTTTAAGAATTCGGATGAAAAACAGTTTTTGGCAAAATTATCAACTGATTTTGAATCTAAGGATGATGCCATAAAATTTTTAAACTCTGTAAATGGGGCAACTTTTAGAGTTTCTGAAATAACAAAGAAACCCCTGAAAAAATCTGCTCCAGCTCCTTTCACTACATCAACTCTACAACAGGAAGCATCAAGAAAGTTATCTTTTCCAGTTTCAAAAACAATGAGTGTAGCTCAAAGACTATATGAATCTGGACACATCACATACATGAGAACCGATAGTGTAAATTTATCTACCCTAGCAATAGATGAGGCAAAAAATCAGATTATAAAAACTTATGGTGAAAAATACTCGAAGCCAAAAAATTTTAATACTAAATCTAAAAGTGCGCAACAAGCTCACGAGGCAGTAAGACCTACAAATTTTTCAATGTCACCTGAAACTATAACAGATTATGATCAAAAAAGACTATATACTTTAATCCTTAACAGAACCTTGGCCTCTCAAATGACTTCTGCTGAGCTTGAAAAAACAAATGTGAAAATCTCAAATGACCGATCAGAAGAGATATTTACAGCCGTTGGTGAAGTAATCAAATTTGACGGTTATTTAAAGTTATACCAAGTTTCAAAAGATGACGTTAACGGCGAGGGAAGTGGTATTTTACCAAGTTTTAGCGAAAATGAAGAGCTAATTCCGGGTGAGGTATACGCAACTCAAAAATTTAGCAGACCGCCATACCGATTTTCTGAAGCATCACTTGTAAAAAAGCTAGAAGAATTGGGTATTGGTAGGCCTTCAACATATGCCCCAACAATATCAACAATACAAAATAGAGGTTATGTTGAAAAAGGGTCAACAGAAGCAAAATCAAGATCTTTTATTAAAATTTCTTTAAAAGACAGTGAAATTAATGAACAAGTTTTAAATGAAAAATTTGGATCAGATAAAGGAAAGTTAATACCAACTGATATTGGTATGATTGTTACAGATTTTTTGATCAATCACTTCAAAAATATTATGGATTACAATTTTACAGCCAGAGTTGAGGCAGATTTTGATAATATCGCTGTAGGAAAAAAGGATTGGACTGAGATGATGAAAAGCTTTTACGGCAACTTTCACCCAGTTGTTGAAGATGTTCAGCAAAATGCCTCCAGAGAAAGCGGTAAAAGAGTTTTAGGTACTCATCCAGACAATCAAAAGGAAATCAGTGTTAGGCTAGGAAAGTTTGGTCCTATGGTTCAGATTGGTACTGTAGACGATGAAGAAAAACCTAAGTTTACAAGTCTACCCCAAGACTTACAAATCGAATCTGTTACTCTTGAACAAGCTTTAAAACTATTTGAACTTCCTCGTGAACTTGGTGAATATGAAGGAGAGTTAATAATAGCTAACAATGGAAGATATGGACCATATGTTAAATATGGTACAAAATTTATTTCCATTACAAACGGCAAGTCCCCAACATCGATCACAATTGACGAGGCTATCGGTCTTATCGAAGAAAAGAACAAAGCAGATGCCCCGATTCACAAATATGAAGGTAATGATGTTCAAAAGGGAAAAGGAAAATTTGGTCCCTATATAAAATGGAACAATATGTTTATTAATGTCAATAAAAAATATGACTGGGACAATCTTTCAATTGATGATATTGAGGAACTTATCGAAGATAAAAAGAGGAAAGAGAAAGAAAAAGTAATCCATAATTGGGAAGACGACGGGATTAAAATTGAAAAAGGCAGATGGGGTAAATTTTATCTCATAAAATCTAAAAAGAAGATCGTTCTAGATAAAAATTTAGATGTTCAATCAATGGAATTAGAAACAGCCAAAGAAATATACAAGGCAAATAGCTCAAAAAAATCAAAGAAATAGTAAAATGGGCTCAGATTATTTAACCTCTCCATTTGATGACTTGTTAAAACCAGTAGATGATCATTTAATCGTTCATAACGAACTCATGTCATCTTTAATTTTGGGAAATAGAATCAATATACATACAAGTGAAAAAGGGATTCCAGACTTGGATTTTACCAATATTGCATTAATTGGAATTCCAGAAAACAGAAACTCAGTTGATTACCTTGGGGACGAGTTAAATTTAAACGAAATTAGGAAATCATTATATAATTTATATCCTGGAAATTGGTCTACTGGAATATCAGACCTTGGGAATTTAATTTTAGGTAATTCGGCAGAGGAAACATACGGAAGATTGATTTCAATGTTGACAATTTTACTAAAAAAGAAAATTATTCCGATCATACTGGGTGGTAGCCAGGATATGTTATATGCTAAATATAGGGCATACGATTCAATTCAAAATACCGTAAATATTGTAAATGTTGATTCCAACTTTGATTTGGGTGATTCAGCAAAGGCAATTAATAATTTGAGTTATCTAGGAAAAATTATTCTTGATGAACCTCACAATTTATTTAATTACTCAAATATAGGATATCAGACATATCACAATTCTCCTGAAGAAATTGAACTGATGGAAAATTTATATTTTGAAGCTTACAGGCTTGGTGAGGTTTGTTCTAAAATTAGATTAGTTGAGCCGGTTATGAGAGATGCGGATATAGTGAGCATTGATTTAAAGTCGGTTAGAGCATCAGAGCTTAGTTCAAGGCAAAAGTTTTCTCCTAACGGATTTGATGGCAAAGAGATTTGCGCGATTAGCAGGTATGCAGGTATAAGTAATAAGGTATCTTCATTTGGAATTTTTGAGTATAAATCATCAAACGAAGATGAAGTTACAGAAATGCTTATATCGCAAATTATATGGTATTTTATTGAGGGTGTAAACTGTAGGGTAGAGGATTCAGATTTCGAAAATGAAGACGATTACAATAAATTTACTGTGATTGTAGACGATTATGAAATGATTTTTTATAAAAATAAAATGACCTCTAGATGGTGGATAGAAATTTTTGGTGAGGGTTCTAATACTAAACTTAAACAGAATACGTTATTACCCTGTACGCTTGAAGATTATGAAACAGCTAAAAATGGAATTATTCCTGATAGATGGTTCAAAGCAATTAAAAAAAATATATTATAGTTTTATCAAATATTAGTGATCGATAAAATTATAATTTGTTTATTTAAATTTATATGGGTAAGTTTACCCCACTTTTTTTTGAAAAGTATATGGACAAAATGAGAAAAATTTTACATTTAGTGATTATAGCTTTAATAGCTTTTAGTTGTGGTTCCAACGGTGGTTTAAAAAAATCGAAAGGTGAACTTGTTGGAGTTAAAGGAAAAAAATATTATCCTGAAAAGCCATTTGGGATGGTTTTAGTACCTGGTGGATCTTTTATCATGGGTAAATCTGATGATGACATAGCAGCTATCCAAGATGCCCCTACTAAAACAGTAACCGTCAGATCCTTTTACATGGACGAAACAGAAATTACAAATGCAGAGTATAGACAATTTGTGAATTGGGTTCGTGACTCTGTTGTTCGAACAGCTTTGGCAATAAAAGCGGATGAGATTTCTGGTGATGATGCAAGTTTAGAAAATACAGATGGAATTAGACAATTTGCTTTTATCGATGCTGACACGTCTGAATTATCTGTTTACGACAAGTGGAAACTAGATAATGACACTTCTGAGTCAGACGAAGAATATTATGCCAACAGAAAATTAAATTGGGATGTTGATTTAATATTCGAAAGAAATGATTATCCAGACACAGATTATTTAGAGGTGGTTGAAGATTTTTATCTCAAAGATGATGAGGTTTTTAATAATATGAGAACCTGGGATATTGAAAAGTTTATTTACAAACACAAATATTCAAACCTTTCTGGCGAAGATGGGTATTTAGCCGAGAAAGACAAAGTAACCAGAGAATTAATTGAGTCTCTTTTAGAGGCTGGATATGTTGAAGAATCTGATGGTGGAAGCTTCCCAACATTTATTAAATATGAAGGTAATAATACATTGGAAGTTGAGGACAAAGTTGAAATCACAGACAAATTTTTAGCTGATTTTACAGAAGGTGATTTAAACAGAACAAAATTCATTCGTGAAGTACCTGTTCCAGTATACCCTGATACTACAGTTTGGATAAGAGATTTTAAATATTCTTACAACGAGCCAATGCACAATGATTATTTCTGGCATGACGCATATAGCGATTATCCAGTTGTTGGAGTAACATGGCATCAAGCTAAAGCATTTTGTGAATGGAGAACATTAACTAAAAATGCTTATCAAAAAACTAAAAAGAAAAAGAGTTTAGTTCCCAATTTCAGATTACCTACTGAAGCAGAATGGGAGTATGCAGCTAGAGGTGGCTTACAAGGTGCAATGTATCCTTGGGGTGGACCATATACTAAAAATGACAGAGGTTGTTTTATGGCCAACTTTAAGCCAATGAGAGGAGATTATGCTGTTGACCAAGCTCTTTACACTGTTGAAGCTAATGCATATGACCCTAATGGTTTCAATCTATACAATATGTCTGGTAATGTTTCTGAGTGGGTTGATTCCTCCTATGAACCTGAAGCATATGATTTTTCTATTACCATGAATCCAAATGTTAATAAGGAAGGAAATAATAAAAAAGTAATAAGGGGTGGATCGTGGAAAGATGTAAAATACTTTTTGCAGGTTAGCTCTAGGGATTATGAATATGCTGATCAACCCAGAAGCTACATTGGGTTTAGAACAGTGCATGATTATCTGGGAGCAGATTTAACCGCAAATGCAATGACCAATGCTTCCATCAGAAAACAAAATAATAGAAGAAGTTCTATCAAATAATAAAAAATTTAATAAAAACTAAATATATATATTATGGCATTTAAATTAAGTAAAAAAGTAAATAACGCAATATACGGATATGGTGCAGCAATTGTTATCATTGGTGCATTAATGAAAATCACATATTTCAGTCCTGACTGGGCCCCTAGTATTGCAAATACAATGTTAACAATTGGACTTGTGATTGAGGCCTTAATTTTTGCATACTCAGCTATAGACCCATCTCTACAGAAAGAAGATTACGAATGGGAAAAAGTTTACCCTGAATTAGCTGGTGGTAAAGCTGGATCAGCTAAGGGTGTAAAAAGTCCACAAGTACTAATGAGCGAAAAAATTGATGAAATGTTTAAAAACGCTAAGCTTGATGAATCTGTAGTTAAGGATTTAGCTCAAAGTATTAAAGATTTTGAAGCATCAGCAAAGTCAGGAGCAAAAAGTTCTGCTGATTTAGCTAAAATCAATCAGGAGTTTGCAAATAATGCTAACGAGCTAACAAAGCAAATGGCAGCACTTTCTTCTAACCTTGAGTCACTTAACGGAGTTTACGGGGGAGTATTAAATGCGATGAATAGAAAGTAATATTTTATACCTTAACTAAACACAAAAAATATGGCTGGTAAAGAAACACCAAGGCAGAAAATGATAAATATGATGTATCTCATATTTATCGCTATGCTTGCACTAAATTTATCAAAACAAATCCTTCAATCATTCGGAACGATGAATGAGGAGCTTACCGAGACCAATGTTGAATTAGAAGATAGAAATGAACAATTCATGCAGGGTCTAGAAGAAAAAGCGATTGAGCAAGCAGAAAAATATTTGGCTCTGAAAAATAAAGCGGACTCAATTAGAAATATTTCAACTGAATTATACGGATTCCTAGAAAGTATAAAAGAGGGAGCTTTTGTTTCTGCTGAAGAAAAAGGTATTGCTAGAAACAAATATTCAAAATTAGACAATACCGCATATTATACTCAACAATTCTTTGATGGAGAGAATTACAAAGAATTAGGGCAAGAGTTTCTTGATCAAATGAATAATTTCAGGACTGGTTTTGTTCAAATTGCTAGCAGTGATCCAAAATTAGTTACTATTGCTGAGGAAGTTGACTCAAAGTTTAGCACTAACGATATACCTGTTGAAGGTGGTAAGCCCAAGAAATATTTAGATTATCATTATAAGGATATGCCATTGATTGTTGGTATTACAAAAATATCTCTTTTACAGTCTACACTTCAAAATATTGAAGCACAGCTTTTATCTACTATGCTTGAAGGTAAATTAAAGATTGAAGCTTCTTTGACCAATTTTGATGCGATTGTAGTTGCAGATAAAGCTGCTTTTTTCCCGAATGAAAAATTTTCAGGAAAAATAATTTTAGGTAAAAATGACCCTACACTAAAAGCAGATAAAGTAATAATAAATGGACGTGAGTTAGATGATGAGTTAATGCAACAAGGTAAAACACTTTTAGAGATCCCTGCTGGTAGAATAGGTACAAATAAGATAGAAGGAGAATTTCAATTTACTGAAGAAGGAGAAATTATTTCTATTCCGGTAAATTACGAATACGAAGTTGTACCCCCTCCAAATTCTGCATCAATTTCAGCTGACAAGATGAATGTTGTATACCTGGGTGTTCGAAATCCATTTACTATTTCAATCCCTGGAGTTGACGCAAATAAGGTCTCTGTGAGAGCACCTGGATTAAAGAAGGGTAAAGAAATATTAGACGAGAGAAGAAAAAGAGTGTCATTGAATGGTCCTTCTGATTATGAATTAGATTTAAGAAATGCAACTATTGAAGGTGATAAAATTAATATTTTAGTTTCTGGAACATTACCTAGTGGTGTCACTGTTGGTCCTTTTAAAAATGAGTTTAGAGTAAAAACATTACCACCACCAATTTCTGGTGTTGACGAAGACTTTGAAAGAAAGGCATGGACTAAAAGAGATTTAGCAAATGGACTTGTTACCGCATCTTTTAAGGATTTTGACTTTAATTTACCTTTAGTTGTCACGAGTTTTAAATTAGACATCGACGGGCAAGTTTTCCCATGTGATGGTGGAGAATTAACCAATAATGCGAAGCGTGCTGTTGGAGCTTCTAAATCTGGAACTAGAGTAACTTTCTTTGACATCAATACTACTGCTTTAGGTACAAATGTTGAGATACCAAAAGCTGCAGATCTTTCGCTTATAGTCAATTAACAATATAAAAATGAATATGCTTAAACGAATATTACTTTTATTCTTATTTTTTATTAATTCCGTTGTGATTTTTTCACAATCCAACATACTAAATGCAAAAGATCCAGCAGATATTGGTAAAAAGGACAGGATTCAACTTCGTCAAGACGAGGATAAAAAACTTGAATATGGCTATGTGGATGAAAGAGATATTTTATTCTCAAAGGTTATATGGGAAGTTATTGATTTGGATCAAAAAGTTAATTTTCCTTACTTATACCCCATTGACACTACAGTTGTTGGTAAAGAAAGAAGGCCATTAATTCATTTCCTTATCCAAGGACTTAAAACCGGGAAAATTTCTAGAGCATATGCTGACGGTAAGTTTAATAATTTATTGTCATGGGATAATATAGAGAACGGTAATGGAGGATCATTGTATGGTGGTCTTGAGAGTAAATCTTTTAACAAAAAATCTGAAAAGTTTTTTAGAAATAACGGTGGTAATAAAGAGGCATACATTCAGAAAATGGGAATTTCTTTAGGTGAGGAATATTCTAATTATATGGATGATCTAAGTATTCTTACTGATTCACTTAAGGTCTTACAGCTTGACGGAAATCCAGAGCCATTAACAAGATATAATCGTACTCGTGATAGTATTTTATATGAAAATGTTCCTGATGATATTTATACAATTTATGAGTTTAAATATAGTATGATTGATCACTATAAAATCAAAGGTATATGGTATTTTGACAAAAAAGTCTCAGAACTAAAATATAGACCTCTAGCAATTGCTCCTGTTTCAAGACAGGTTGTTTCTATGGAAGCTGATTTGGAAAAGCAAGCGGATATTGCTTTAGGATTAGTTTCTGGTGATGATGCAAAATTGAGTGATCCACAAGTTATGTTTTGGATTTACTACCCTGACGCTAGAGATGTTTTGAAAGGTTCATATGTTTTCAGTGACAGAAATAGTGTTGTTAGAAAATCTTTTGATGAATTAATAAATGCTAGAAGATTTCATACAATGGTATATCTAGAAGAAAATATGTATGAAGATAGAACAGTAGAGGAGTACGTTCCAGATAACTCATTTATGAGATTACTTGAATCTGAAAGAATTAAAGAAAAAATTAGAAATTTTGAACACGACATGTGGAGTTGGTAGTTTATCTGCTATCAATATAAAAAAAGCGATTTACGTCTGTAAATCGCTTTTTTTATTAACATAATTTAAATTTTATTCTTGCCAATCCTAAAAACCATCGTATATTTGTAGATCACATCGCGGGGTAGAGCAGTAGGTAGCTCGTCGGGCTCATAACCCGAAGGTCGCTGGTTCGAGTCCAGTCCCCGCTACTGAAAAAGGTCTTCTGAAAAGAAGACCTTTTATCTTATGTCAGATAATATCCTGTATTTTACTTAATTTATTGATCATTAATTAGTATTTTGTTTAGGTTAAAACAAACTGAAAACTACTTAGTGAGGAAGTATTTTTTATTATTTTTTTGGCTATTAATTTCATCTAGCTTATTTTCCCAGCAGGCTGAGGCTGAAATCGATATTGTTCATTTTAACAACTCTGCAAGTTATTCTATCGGATCTGGTATTTCGGTTCACATGAACCCAAAAGGAATATATAAATTAGGAAACACATTAACACTTGGTCAAGAAAGTTCTGATAATAATAAATTTGTTCTTGAGCTTTCCGATAATAACGGAAATTTTGATAACCCCTCTGTTTTATCCACAATATATGATTTTTACAGCCCGCTTATTAATGGTGTTATTCCTCAAAATATCCCCAGTGGAACATATAAATTAAGGATTAAAGCAACTTTAGGTTTACAAACGGAAACAGGTAATATTGATTTTGAGACTTCAACTGACTATGATGTCATTTATTCAGAGGAATTAGATATACAAATTTCCGATTCAAATATTACATCTAATTTAACTTTGATTAATTTAGAAGAAACTAACCAGAACGAATTTAATTGTCTCGATGATATTGTGAACCCATCTATCGGAAGCTTGATTGTAAGTGCTAATTCAAATTCAGGCTTATTTTCAGATCCTCAAATTTATCTTCAAGGTTATGAATCTTCTGAGAATATCACAATTACTCTTTACAATACAATTACTGAGGCATCTCAATCTATAACTTATCAAACTATTTCACCATCAATACTATTTGAAATCCCAAATGATTTAGATATCGGAACATATACAGTCCAAGTTGAAGAATCCCTAGCCTCAGGAGATATTAACATTATATCTTTTTCTTTTTTATGGCACAGAAATGCAACCTCCTTGACTAATCTTGATAATGAGGAAATTTGTGTTGGATCTGACGTTGGATTTTCAGTTTCCACTGATGATGTTGACGGAGTAGGAGAAAATTATTTTGGCTCCTACTACAAACTGGATTTTGGTGATGGATCAAGTCCTGAGGTTTTTACACATGCATATCTTTTAGTATCAAATGTTTTTAATCACCCATTTTCTGGAGCTTCTTGTTTGTTGGATGGCGATAGTGAATTTATTGTAACAAAACTCCTATATAATGATAAAGATTGTGAAGGATATGATGAAAATGGACAAGGTAAAACTACAGAAGTTAGTTCATCTGTTCCACCAGTTGCAAATTTTGATTTTAGTGATCAGTATTGTATTAATCCAGAAACAACTGAAAACCTAATTATTTTAAATCAAACTGATCTTGGTCAGTATGGCGGAGGGGGCACAGATTGTTTAAATCTTGCTGAATACACATGGTATGTCCAACGTCCTGGCGACCCACAATATTTTCCAATAAATAATGTATTATTTCCAAACTGGACAACTGATGTGGACACAAATAATGATGGGTTAAATGATTTGGTCATTCCTGATTCAGATTTAAGCGAACTACCAGGGTGTTGGGATTTTAGATTGAATGCAGAAAACAATCTGGGTGCAACTTGTAATTCTGGAGTATTTGCTGAGGGAACGGTTAGTGTTTTAGAGCAACCTGATGTTAATTTTAATATTCAGGATTTGAGTGGAAATACAGTTGAAGAGATTTGTCCTGGTGAGACAGTTACACTTTTAAATATGACAGATGCTCTTGAGCTAGAATGTCAAATTTTAAATTTTGAATGGGACATTAATCCTTTAAATCCGCCAGAAATTGATGATCATTGTTCATTCACAGGTAATACTAATCCCTTTAGCGAAAGCCCCTTAGTAACATTTAACGAGCCTGGGGAATATGAAATAACCTTAACTGTGACAAACGGTATTTGTGATCCTCAAGAATTTAGTTATCCATTTACTGTTCTAGGAACTCCCGGAGTAACCTTAAATACAAATGGAGGAAGCGAGCAGGTGTGTTTAGATTCTATTGGAGAAAATAACGCATATACGGTTGATTTTTCACAAATATATTCTCCTCAATATACAGCAGAACCTTTTGCTCCAACCTCGTATTTATGGGAAATTTATGGAGATGACATAAGCTCTGATGATTATTCGTTTATTAATAATACATCTGCCTCATCTGATTTTCCAGTTATAGAATTTTATTCTTTTGAATGCTATGACATTTCTGTTTCAGTTGACTCTGCGTGTGAAACTTCTGCATCTGATTCATTTAATTTATCAATTGATCAAAATCCAATTGCTAATTTTGAGATTCTGAGTACCTCTGGTGAAGTTGTTGCAGAAATATGCCCAGGTGAGACCGTACAATTAAATGACTTATCAGAAATTAGTGGTGACGGCTGTCAAGATGTTACTTATGAGTGGGGTATTTCTACACTAGTTCCTGGAACTCCTGGGGATCATTGTACTCCTGCTACTGGTTCTACCTGGACTGATCCTAGTCCATATGTTATTTTTAATGAACCTGGTGTATATGAAATTTCCGTTCAAGTTACTGCCGGTAATTGTCCTGTTGATACATATATTGATACAATAATTGTAGAAGGCCCACCGTCTGTTAGCATTGATGTAAATGGTGAATCCTCAGATCAAATATGTTTAGATAGTGTCTCTAATTCTCAACCGCATCAGATTGATTTCTCAAGTCAGTATATCCCTACATATAGTAATGATACAGGAACTAACGGAGATGTTTATAATGCACCGTCAGACTACTTATGGGAAATTTTTGAAAGTGATGGAATTACATATGCTAATGTTGATAGTTTTAGCTTCGTTAATGGAACCACTGAAATAAATGCATATCCAACAATTAATTTTTATTCTTTTGGAGATTATATAATTACAACCACAGTTACTGGAGATTGTGGAGTTTCAGATTCTAATGATTTTGCATATTCAATAAATGAAATTCCGTCAATAATAAATCCTGAAGGTGATTTTGAGCAAATTATTTGTTCAGCAGATTCAACCGACTTAATTGAATTTCAGTCGTCAATGGAAAATACGACATTTACATGGAGCTATTCTAGTGCTGATACCTATTTGTCGGGATATAATTCTCAAACTTCAAATACAGGAAACTTACTTTCACAGCAGATTTTTAATTCAAATAATATTTCTGGTCAAGTTATATTTCAGGTTACCCCTTCAACTGATGATTGTGAAGGTGAAACAAAAACAATTACATTTACAGTTAATCCAAAACCAAGTGTTGGTAATGTTTCCGAAACTATATGCGATGGTTCTTCATTCAGCTCTGTTAATCCCTCTGATATTTCTGGCAACATCGTTCCTGAAAATACTTCTTACACTTGGGTTATTGGAGAAGATTCATCTGATCAAATTTCTGGAGGATCAAACGGTACGGGTTCTACAATTCCTGGAGCAATTCTTGAAAATACGTCTGAATCAGCGCAAAATTTAATTTACATTGTTACTCCAACTGATTCGGATACTGGTTGTGAAGGTGATCAATTTTCAATTACTATTACGGTTAATCCTGATCCTCAGGTTTCTGATATTACAGGTTTAGAAATATGTAATTCAGATTCAGTTTCGGTTGATCCATCTGATATATCTGGTAATATAGTTCCAGTTGGTACTA
>Ga0115013_10000650_pt1 | contig 20753 bp, 13 predicted proteins | sample SouAtlMetagenome_2_FD_88686 | JGI IMG/M metagenome (GOLD analysis project Ga0115013, IMG submission 88686) | Marine eukaryotic phytoplankton communities from Atlantic Ocean - South Atlantic ANT15 Metagenome | ecosystem: Environmental > Aquatic > Marine > Oceanic | place: South Atlantic Ocean...
ACACAAGGCCCACCCCGCCTGCCCCTCTGTGCCCTGTGGCACCACCACCGCCCCACTGCCGGGTTGGTGGCCTGCCCTGCAATAATTTTTAGCTTGTCATCTCTAGCTTCCTTATCCTATGTAGAATTCATTTTGTCTTATGCTGTTCACCAGCTATTTCATATGGGGTTGATGGATTGTGTGGAGCTGGCCCGTGCAGGAGGTCTCTGTGTTGGGTTACTACTAGATTTGGATCGTCTTTTAAAAAAACGAAAAACACATTACTACGAGTAAGAAGACAATGTTTCAAGTTGGCCCATTTCAATTTACATTTTAAAGGTAACTTCGTCAACTTTCTACAATGAATAATTGAAGAGAAGTGATCGCTCATGCATCAAGTGTGATGGTAGCAATTCATTACTGTTTTTGCCACTTGTAATTGTTTGACAAACTTATTCTTTGCAAAATTCCTCAGGTGTTGAGAAGGGATCTCTCAACCAGCCTTTTGTAGCCTCTGAGGCACGATCCCCTACCATAATTTCTCGCAACATGGCTAGAATTGCGGTGGTAATTGGACCTGCCTCGGTTTGCCCGTGTTCAAAGACAGCCTCAAATGATTCCTCATCAACACCGGTCGCCAAACGAGCGATGGGTACGACTTCCGCAGCTGTCCCTGTACAAAAAGCTTCGGTTGCACCTTTCAATTCACCCACGGTAACGTCTCTCGAGGATACGGAAATATTGGCATTCTGGCCAGTGCTTTTCATCATGGCATCTTTCAAATCGTCGGCAAACTCTTGCACAATAGTGATGACAGAGTCGCGAGTAATACCAGGTAAGATAGTTCCACGATTCAGTGATGGTGTCACAATCTCCCCAGTTTTCAAAACAAAGAAGACATTAGCGGCCGACATTTCTTGCAGAATGGCAGATTCTATCGAGCCTTTCTCCTTGTATGTTTCCAATTCTAGAAAGAGATTGTCATGAAAGCCCTGCTTCTTAGCATCCATCAGAGGTTTGAGAGCGACAGCATAATTGCCGCTGCATTTTACGTTACCGACTCCACCTCGTGCTGCACGGCATCGTTTCGTTTCCAGGTGTATATTGAGCCCTCCTGTTGCATTCTTAAAATAATTTCCCTTCAGGTCGAGTTGATATTGCAAACGAAGAAGTTGTTTAGGGATATGTGGATTAATATACATATAATGTATATGCATCGACAAAAAGACTGACTACATGTCTCCTCACTCATATATTGCCCCTAGCACTTACAGTAGGTGAAACATAAAAGAGCAAACTGAATTGCGAGGAGGGATACAACCCAAGCTGTTGTCCACTTCCTAGCAACATTGGCCGAACATAAAGTTTCATTCCGTCTCCATGAGGCGGAATGATGTGTGAATTTTGTTGCAACGCAAGTTGGATGCCTCTCATAAACAATTCAAAGCTTGGTGGTGGCAATGACATTTGTGTCGCACCATTTGTGAACCTATGGAAGTTTTTGTCCGCACGAAAGACGATAGCCTTGCCGTTTCTATCGCGGTAGCACTTGAGACCTTCCCATATGGTTGTTCCATAGTTTAGAGAGCAACAAGCGGGGGAGAGCGGAAGATTTGTGTCGTCATATTTGTAAATGGAATCGAAGATATTACCCGAGTCACTTGCAAGATCATAATGCTCCTTTTCCCATTTTCCGGTTTTCGTTGTGAGATGCACGTATGAGTGCTCTTCGGGATGATTGAGATTCCACGGCAACGATTCGAAGTCGATACCCTCCTTGGCAGGCTTGATGTCGGTACACTTGTTAGATGGCATCTTAGTTGAAGGTATGTAACGAATTTTTTGTGAGAATCATGCAGGATCTCAAGATTATGACTAGTTGGTACAGCATTGGGAAGCTGCATTCTGAACTCGTGTTGAACATCGAAGTCAGCAAGATGAAAGTGATTGATTCGATTCATTCGTTTTTATAAATAATTTCCGACACGCGCATTGAATTCGGAGTTTTACCGTTACAGTTTATTTATTTATTTTCAGCACCTAAATGAATTTTTCCAACGCCTCTCTTCATAGCGTTAAAGATTGGGTTTTCTTGAAACTCATAAACTTTGCTTCTGAATTTCTTGCGCTCACCAAATTCACAATACCATACATCATAGAAAATGAGATTCGAGAGTAAAGACTTCATAAAGTCACAGCGGCAATGGCAGGATAGTCGAGCCGTTGGAAAGAAAAATTCCAGAGAAGAAAAAGTGTTTTCAAATGACTCGAGCTATCCCGATCGCGGTAACCATGCAATACCACCAGCGAGAGATACGGAGAGTCGATCCTTAAAAGAAAATCTTGCTACAGACAAAGACAACGACTATAGAGATGATGGAGAGGACTCGACGCATTCTAGTCTGCACGATAAATTCGTTCCCTCGGATTTATCGAAAAAAGAACTCGCACAACTTGAACAATCGAAGCAGAAGCAAACACAAGAACAAAGGCCTCATGTAAGAGATGAAATGATAAATAATAATCCCCGCGAAGATAAGATTGGAGGATTTGATCGTAAATCAGTTGAGACATTCTTAGCAGCACGTGAAAGAGTGAAACGTGCAAACAGAAAAATGGCCGTCGAACCTTCGATGGACATAGATGAAATGATGCTTTCCATTTTGCCGAGCTATGTGTGGTTTGGAGATTTCTTAAATGAGTCTCGACATACTATTAGCATGATTCAGAGGAGGATGCTACTCGACTACTCCAGGGAATATTCATGAGTCTGAATTTGGCCGTAAGAGGAAGATAAATCATCACGAAAAACTATTGTTTGGTTCGAGAATGCGTGCATTCAAATCTAGAGTAGCCATTTCTAAGCTTCTATTTTTGAGAGATGCTTGAGTAGTTGTGATTTTCAACACCGCGATAACACCTAGCAACGACAAGCACTTTGTCTCGTATGCAAGATGAGCTCGAATTCTAGTTTTAAAGATGATTTGTCATCATCAAATTATGTTAGTATAATTCTAATTTCTTTGATTTCAAAAAAGTAATTCATCTACTCTCTGGAACAACGATTGTATTAATGCAATGAATCGGACATGATCATGGCATGGACAAAAAAATAAAGTACTTCAAAGCGAAATGCAACAATATCGAAGCCGCACATTGAAACAATCCGATTACGCGAACATTGTTGACGGTTCAAAATGAATACTCTAATGAACCATTCCACGCATTCCAGAACTCTCCTCACCCATCCTGGAGTTAGTAGTGGAACTAGCGATGGCCTCAAGTGACGCTGCGATGCTGCTCATGGCTTCAAATTTGAGAGTCGCTAAACTCGTATTCGTTGAGGAGGAATTAGTACTCTCAACTGCTGAACTATTGATCGTACTACCTCCGCCATGTTCGCCATCTTTCAACAGAATTCCGGAAACCTGATCAATTCTCCCTTTGAGAGAATTGTCGAGAATGAGACCGACGAGAAGATTTTCGACCTCTTCGACAGGAATGTTGTTCAGCTCTTCAGCGATGGCTTGTAGCGAAATTCTTGTGTATGGTCTGATAACACGTCGTAATACTTGAGTACGAATAGTCCGGAGAAGATCCTCTACGTGTCCTCTGATAAATTCATCTCCCATTATGCGTTCTTTGTTTTGTTTCAAGATTTTTTCGAATTGGTGGATTTCGTTGTTTTGAAAGGCTTGTACTAAATTCGTCATCGCAGCAATTTCGGGATCATCTCGATATGGTCTCGCTTCCTGTGAGTCGAATGGATTAATAGATGATGCGTGTAGCATACTTGCCAAGACCAAGTATTTGAGGCATCGAAGACGACTTTGGTCCCCCGCTTCATCGTAGCTCTTGAACGCTTGAAAGAAAGTTTTACCCGCTGCCTCGTACTCTTTTGCCTGCATATGCATTTTACCTCCTAATTCTTGGATTGAAGCAAGCGTCCGTGGATGAGGAATTCCCCCGCGCACAGCCATTGCCTTGTTGAAGACTTCGCGGAGTTTCTTGTTGTCCTTTTGTCGAGAGTACAACTGAATCTGGAGCGCGTAAATTTCGATTGATTGCGTGTTGCTACTACTACCACCATCTGTCATATTATTTGCATTATTCTGTTCCTGTGTCGTCTGAAGATCTCGAAGAACTTGCTGGAGCTTGGCAGTCTCGTTGGTTTCGTATAAAAGCTGGCCAAACTTGAGATTTGTCTTGAACCATAGACGCTCGTTTGGACAGGACCCCGTCACAGGATGAAAAATTTTCAGTGTGGAGTCATACACAGCGAGCGCAAGTTTTTGAGGATCCATATTACTATTAGCATCTGTATCGATACCACGCAATGTGTTTCCTTGGAGAAGACTTGCTACGCGTTCTAGCATCCCATTGATGCCCTTTTCCACGGCGTTAGGGCTGATGTTACCTTCAGTGATGCATTCTAATAGACGCGAGTAGACTGTAAGAACACTCTCCGTAGATCCCGTTCGTAGTTGGAGCTTTACTAGCTGTTTCATACTCTTGAAAGACCACGGACCATATTTTTTCGCACTGTTATCCCCACTGTTATTCGATGATATCTCTTCCACTTCCTGGATTATGACCTGTTCGAAGGCCTCTGCCGCTTCTTGCAGATCTGTTTCCCTGAGACCCTTACTGTTGTAGTAGGCATTCTCTACGATGACCATGAGACCATTTCGAAAGGATAGAGTTTACAAGAATGAATGATACGTGAGAAGGCATTTTTCGCGTTGGTGTCATTGTGTGCCGGATGTAAGTAACACAAAGTGAATGTTGTTGTATGGATCATAGTAAGCATTTTATAGATTCAAAAAGGACCAACAATTTTAACGTACCAAGAGCAACCTCTCCATCATTAGCTTCTTCTTCGTCATCAGTGTATTGGAAGCCTTCTTCATCCATGTCATCGTCATCGTATTCGTATTCATATGATTCTTCGTCCGACATCTTTTGATTTGCTTGTCTGTTTTATCTGTCTATTTCAATATACAATCAGATATTTGTTATGTACTTGTGAAAGTGCTTCGCTGGAGGACTTTCGAAGGTATCATCAATGTACAACTGCTGCGTTCGGTTCCTGTTGTTTCGATTTTATCTCAGGTCACCGTGGGAATAGATGATTTCGACTTCCTCACAAGTTGTGGAGATTGATTACGAATAGACTTGTTCGATTCGATCGCGGTGAGAAACCTGAATTTTTATTTTCGAATTCATCCAAAAGTGAAAACACCAAACATGAAAAAACTAGTTTCTATAATGATTTTAACCAACAATGCCACATTAATATAGATGATTTTATTAGTCTTCGTATGGGTGGCGAATTATAAATTCACCAGAAAGCGCACCATCCGATGAAAAGCTGACTTAAATTCTCGACTGAAGTAGCCTGAACGGTCAACCTCTGGACCTGATCCACAACATCCAAACTTTCGCCACTTTCAGCGCGGTCTTCGAAATCTGTCCCGTTCAGTTTATCCTGAATTCGACGGATGATCTTGAGGGCCTTTTCATTGAGTGCCTCCTCGGCTGCGAGACCTTCGTCACTATCCAAAATACTTAGCAATTCTCGTTGCCGCATGCTTCGTTCAACCATTCGAGACCTTGAAATAGAATGTTTACCAGACGCTGCGACTTGTCCAGTTGTACCATTGCCTCCAGTAACACTCTCTATTCGCTCATCAGTGCCTAAGTTTGCAGCCCATATCTGGATGTTAGAATACATTTGAAGCGACCGAGCACGAGTAGCACTCATTGGAAATTCTCTACCTCTCCTCACGGGAACTGAGGGTATTTGATGATCGAGACCCTGGGGGAAGACCAAATCATCCTTTTCTTCTTCATCCTCGTCTTCATCACCTTCGGTGATTGGCAAAACGCCAGGCTGAGTACCAGCCTCAATTGGGACACCCACGTTAACGTCTAAAGTACCATGTCCAGCAATGTTATCGTGACTAGACAGCATCGAAGATTCAGCCAGCCTGCCATCATCTGTATCATTGTGTATAAGGTCTTGAACCTCTTTATTGCTCGAAAGGTCGACCAAACGCCAACTAATGAGTGGATCATATAAAAAGGCCTGAAGCATAGCCACCAAAGAGTCTCTATTCTCTCTTAAAACAGTCATAGTTCGCTCACAAGTACTACGGTAGCTTCCTTCAATGCCACTAACTTCCATTGCTTTGATGAGCATACGAGTGAGTCGAAATGGTACTTTTTCAGGATATTTGTCTCGATTCATTGCAACTTCGAAGCAATCACCTAGAATGCAAAAACCAGAGGTGAGCGATCGAATAAAAAACACTAATGGTCATGGAGACACTTAATACGTACCAAAATCTATGTGCAAGACTCTACCACTAAGCTTGTCGAGCATTAAATTTGAGGGGTGCCTGTCTCCGAGTCCAAGAATGTAACCAACCATTGACATAACAGCCAAGCTTCTAGTATATCTCGTTCTACGTTCTAGCCACTCTTCGCTATTTGTACTCTTTAACCAAAGAATTTCGTACAAGTCGTTCCCTTTTCCAGTTGTCTTCTTCAATGCATCGGTAAATACTTCTACTTTTTGCATCACTGTTAGTTGGTCGTAATCTGGAGCAATTCTCAGCATTTCCCTGTGTTCTAAATTCAATGGAATTTTTTTAGTTTGTCGATAATCTCTTATAAGCGTGTGTAACGTATCATTATGGGGGACCCAACCTACGAGACCACAATTGTGGGAGAGAGGAGAAATCGCATAGCGTTGGATTCTCAGGTCGTGCTTTTTTGTTTGACGGTCTCTTTCCAAAAGGGCATTTACGAGACCAAATAATTGCATTACCCGTTCATCTTGTCGTAAATCTTCATGACCTTTCAGCAAAAAGACATAATCTTGCCCATCGCTCCCTCTCAACGTAATCTTCCTTGGTCTTTGTTTGCTTGTAATCACAGCAACACTTGGAATGAACTTCTCAATCTTCACGTAGCTTCCATCCACTCGATATGAGCCGGGTACCCCGAGTTCAAGACTCCGAGCTTTACTTAGTGCAGGAGAGCAATCCGATAGCTCTAATTTAACAAGTCCCGGTAATTGTTTGTTTATTCGGCGAAATACTGTATAGTAAATGTCCCATGCCTTGTTCATGGCGGTCTCTGCCTCTTCATTTTGTCGTATATGACGACTGGTGGCAACATAAGCATTAGACGAGTCCGGTCTGGTTGGGACATTGTCCCCACCTTCCGAAACAAGTCTTACGTAGTCTTTTATATGGAGATGAGCTTGCGCTAGGTCTGAACCAAAACTTGAAATAAATTCACTTTCTCTTTGTGTATCAGCGCCTCTTTCAATTTTTTCATGTAAGGGAAGGAGAAGATCAAGCATTCCGGATACATTTCCTTCTCCGAAGTAAAGACGTGAAGCTTCTTCAAGCCCCTCATGCCATGTCTCTAACCATAGAATTGCAACCCTGATCAATTCCGAGGACACCATGAGTGCCTCCTCTACCAACGCACTTGAATGAGATCTCAACGAGTTCATCAAGCTTTCAGCCGAACTCTTTCTTTCGGTCACAGGACTTTTCAAAAGTACAGATAGGGGATACATCAGTGCTTGCGGATGCTTTTCTCCAAGGCGGACAAGTAAAGGGTGGAGTACGGAACGGATCGAAGGATTGTTTAGATGAATGCGCGCTAATAGTTGCGGCAAAACTCCAAGCCAACTTTCTATTGGAACTGACCCGACACATTGATTAATAATAGATGCAATTTCTGGCTGTTCGCCGTATTGAAAGAGACAAGTTAAAAAGTTGAGCATATCCTGTTGCACCGAAGCACTCCAGCGTTTGGTTCCAAGGCTAATTGCATTTACAAACGATTGAATAGCCGTGATTACGTGCTTTTTTTGCGACGAAGTTGCTGGAGATGATCTCCATCGCTTAAAGTTTCCTTCTTCTGCTTCATTCAATTGCTCAGCAATTCTGAAGTTCAATAGTGCCCAATTATGCCATGCTTTATATCCGCCGTTCATTATTGTTGCGCGTTTGAAATCAGATAAGACTTCTATTTGCAGCATGTCTGGTATGTAAGAATTCGGAGCTGTATTTTCTTCAATTCTCCACTCTCCTAATTCAAGCCAGCAGGCTGATCTTAGTGAGTGCCTGTCAATAGATTCACAATGGGACGTCAGGTCAACCACATCACAAAGTTTGTCCAATCGGCGCAGAGCTTCGTCACGACGATCTGTTAACCACAAATGCTTAACATACGCAAAATAAAGCTTATGATGGATGGTCAACCTTTGACCAAAAAATATTAGAATGTGAGGCTGGGCATAGAAATTTAGATCTGATTTTACTCAATGCTAACACGCAACTTACCTTTCTAGCCCTCCTATTTCTTCAACCAACTGCCGGCTCCACTGGTGGTGAACTTGAGAGTACTTTGGCAGATACGCATAATCGTTATCATTTGTGACAAGATTGTCAATGATTCTCGAAGTAGGGATTGTGTCTAGGGCATGATTAAGCTCAGCTTTTAGACCAAGATTTTCTGCCAAACCAAAACCAAAAACAGCACCATTCATATCCGCGCCAAGCTTTTCGAGAGGTGCGAGGAGGACACGCTCAGCAAGCTTGAAGCGTTGGGCTTGGCGAGAAAGTTCACTTAATGTCAAAGTAGAGTCTACTTCATCTTCTGGCCCAAGAATCAGAGATCGAACAGCCATAATCGGATAATGAACTTCAGCGTCTACACGGCATCCAGCCAATCGATCTCTCCAGACCGAGAGAAGTCTTTCACGAGCTTCATTAAAATCAGGCCTATTAGCAGGATGCCGATGGGCGCCTCCTTGCGAGCCTTTTTCGATCTTTCGGTATTCAATTATTTCTTCCATTTCTGCCAAAGTTTGAGCCGTGACTATGCTCGGATAGGCTCTATTGTAAGATTCTGCCATCAATGCTGTGAAACGACCATCCATTGCTTTTCTTGCCGCATCGATTGATTCAGCAGCCAAATGCCATTCTTCTCGGTGAATGTGTAAGATCGCAGAAAAGAAAGCACCATCAAAATCCACTCTGGGCATATTCCTATCACGTTCACCAAGGGCCGTCGAAGCACCAACGGCTCCTGTGGGTTGATTCACTCGCCCGTGAACTAATTCAGAAGAATATTTCTCGAGATCATCCCACCGGCCCAGTCTCCAAGCAGCTTTTGCGCACATTTTCAAAGCTTTCTTTTGTTCTCTCGAGGCTACGACAGCAGAATGTGATGCTACCGAAGTATCATGAACTTCACTCTGAAATGCAGTCCCAGCACTGATTGTTGACCAGTTGTCATTAGCAAGCTTTAGCACTCGTCTCCAATCTCCACTCGAGCTTAGGCATCTCATACATCCTAGTGCTGCGTCGAAATCATTCGGATTTCGCATTAACTTTTCTTCGTATACTTCCAGTGCATCGGTCCAAGAACCAAGTTTTGCAAGCCAGCGTTCTTTATTTTCCGCAAGGTCTAACGAATTCATATCATTATCAAACCGGTCTTCAGTCGTCCAAACAACACTGTAGAACATTTCATGAGGATTCTGTTGACGTGGAAAGCTATTCGACGTAAAGGTTCCAATAGATACATCATCACTCATTTGCTGCTCCTCGAACCTCATTGTCGCAGATTTTAGGACACCGAGTGCAGCCTCTGTTTTCCAAATAACACGGGATGAATATAAGATCGATTTTTGTACACACATCAGTAGAATCAATACAGCAATGTACATACCTTGAAGATCCAATTTCCGGTTTATGCTGATCAGTGCCTCTACACAGGAACTTGAATTGTTTATACTATGCTCACGTTCTTTATAATGAAGGGCTTTGGCGTAAGCCCTGCACTTCAAAGCGAGATTCGCCAAAATCGGAATATCTATCGGAAGACCTCCAGAAGGATCATGCTCCATAAATTCGGCTAAATTCAACAGAGCCTGCAAAATTTCAGGTGAAATATCAGCAACAAACGCGGCTTCAAGTGCGTGAACAAGATTCACTCTATACGGTTCGCTCAATTCTTTCCAACAGCTTACAAATGCCGCGCTAAAGAGTTCGCGGGACAAAGGTTGGTATGCCTGGGCAAGACTAGCAGATGCCCGCAAAGCAGGTGAGGGAGCCTCTCGTAGCAATTGAATTCCCAAACGTCGCATCCACTCATCCCAGTCATCCCTTGAGGCACATTGCGATACGTCCCATGCCCGTTGCAGCTGCGTCTGGTTGATTCTTGATTTATTTGGCTGATTCAATGATTGTTGATACATGTTTGTGACTAGATCAAAATCACTTGAATTATCGAAATGTGTAGGAATGCCAGAGTTATCAGTCAGTATCTGTTGTTCGGTCAAAGATAGAGAGTCGTGTCTTTGAGTTGCGCGGTGCACATCTGTTATGTATGGCTCTATGTAACTTCTCTGAAGAGGTGAAGTCTTCAACTCTTCAATAATCACATCGTAATATTGTAGAGGGGTCAAATTCTGGATGGTGATGGAATGATTTGGTGATTTGTCCTGGTTCACGCTATCAATAGAGTTGTAACCGATGACGCCCTGCCATTCAAGAATGGAGATTCTTACGACTCCATGATATAGCTGCAACCATGTCTTCACACCAAGTTGTCTTGCACACACACACATCGTGTGAACAACTGCCAAACCAACTGTCTTGTTTGACTTGCACTTATCTCTTAATAATCTAATCAAAGGTTGAACAATTCGCGCTGACAGGTTGCCAGAATAAGAATTTTTCTCGCCCCAATAAGGTGTCATGAGTTCTTTCGAATTACTCGTCCCTTCACATTCAAGCAGGACTGAAGTTGTCTGTAGTACTAAGACACTTAAATTTTCGAGATCCGTGTATATGATTATATCTTCATCCTTTACTTGGTCTGATATCAAAGGTAACATGGAGTCTGATAGCTTCAGAAGCGCAGGCACAAGGATATGTAAATAGTTGCCTAGGATTCCCTTCAGACTTCGAATACTGCAAAGGATTAACCGCAAGCGTTCCGACTCTTGAAGTTCTCGTCGGTGATGAGTTGGTAGATCGATCGAGGCCCATTCAACGATTTGAATTTCATCAAGGCTCTTCAGGTAAAGTTGAATTAATTTCGGAACGAATAATTTAAATTCGTCAGGAACACCAACTGCAATATGTGATATCAAGCTAAATATTGTAGAGAGGTGTCGTGAACTCCAATAATTCTCAACGATATCGAAAATATCAGCGACATATGGTCGCAAGTGCTCACGTACTATGCCACTAAGAGTTGCAACCTGCTTCAACAAGGACTCCCGAAGGTTCGTAGGTCCACAGATTCGAATCGTAATCAAAACGTGGGGAACGACTTGGTTCAAAAAAGGGACACAACGAAGTCCTAGAGACTTAAAGATGAACATGATAGCTTGCATCACCATTCCATGATGAACGGCCAGAGATGAATCCTTGAATACACGCATTAGAGCCTGTATTGTTACTGTAGGATAAAATTCATCATCGACCGGAGTCATTCGATGGGCTGGAGTATGACTTGACACGGGTTGTGAAACCATCGCATACTGTTCATACATCGATAAATGAGCTGGAAGGTCATCATCCGAGTCGGTCATCGTCTTTGAAGACTCCACTTTACCCGACAACTGTATCTTGCCTGAAATAAAGCCCGAAGATAATTTGATAAGATTTTTCGATGACGAAAGTCTTGAGCTGCCACGACTAATGACATCACCATTTTTTAAACTCAATAGAGAATTACTAAACAAATTCCTGGTCGTGTCACTCGCCCCAGGATCTGAACCATTGGTATTGGTATTAATTATGTTCTCGTCTTGAACTATAAAATACGCACCACCTACTGCTCCACCCTTCCTGGCCTGAGGTGATACGATATTATATAGGTCGGGGTCGAGTGCTCCTAGAACACCAAGTGTCCGAATCACTTCCCTTCTGAGTGACCAAGGGGCTCTTTTTGTTCCAGGTAGTATATCAGTTGCTTGAGACAATAGCTTTGGATAGTCAATATATGGCTGGATGACGTAGCCTGTGGAACCAGCGATCTGAGCAAGCGTTCTTAAACTAGCTCTTTGCTTACTAGCACAGCTCTGATCTTGCAATGTATCAAGAATACTCGGAACTACCTCTTTCACCCAAGGCTGAAGTGATTTCCCTACAGTTGTAGCTAATTGACCAAGTGCCACCATTGCAGAAGCAGCAAGACGAGGGGTCTTCCCATTTAATGGCAGAGCCTCTATCATCACAGGAAGAACAGGGTGAATAAGTCGTCGTAGAGAATCGCATCTCAAAAATACGACCAGGAGTCGAGTAGCTTCTTCCCGCCCCCTACCTGCGTCGACTCCACATTGAAGCTCTACGATTATTTCCATTAAAAATTTTCTCATCGCTGGCAATATAGGCGCAGGGTTTAGCGATGCCAATCGTCCGAGTAAACTGACTCCAGCAGCCCGAGTGGCTAGAACTTCATCTTGGAGTAAGAGAAGAAGATGCTGTAATGAATTTACTTGGCACAAAAATGGGTCGTACCTTGAATTTAGAGCCCTAACAACACACAACCGAACAACCGGAGAGGGATCTGATATCGCAACCCGTAACAACATATTCAACACATGTTCAATGATCGCTGCGGATTGTCTACCGATTCGTTTTCTTAGTAATGTTCCAGGAGGCACTAGTAGCACACAGCACGTTAGTGCTGCTGCTCTTCGTACCTCGCTCGAAGGATGCGATAAGTACGGGGCAGCAACATTCTGTACGAAAGGAAGAATGGGAACTACGGAATCAAAAGTTGTTACTCTGCCCATGTAATCACCGAAAGTCCCCAGGGTTTGAAGGCTGAGCACAAGTCCTTTGATAACCGAAGGATTACTCGACATGTTGATCCGGATTATCAGATCATCTGTTTTGTGTTTGATCGATGATGAAGCCCCATCATTCACAATTAAAATCTTAGGTGTCCGTTTGAAGCTATCGCCTGAAGCAGATTGTGTAAAAAGAAGAGGATCACACAGGACTCGTGCAGATTTGATTCCAGCTAGACAGGTAGATACTTCCTGAAAAAGTCTATCTTCAATGATACTTTGTTGCTCCGGTACACATCGAGCTATAGCATGAAGACATTGTATTAGATCGTTGCTTAAACCCACACTGAACATATCATCGATTAACCCAGAAATGTAAGGTTGTGCCATACTTCCGAGAGCTTTAATGAGATCTGCAGCACAATGGAATGCAGCGATGTGTATTGCTGTAGATCTTTGAGATGACGTGGATCGATATTTCAAACCTTTACTGACAAGTTGAAATATTTCATCTAGTTTCCGATGAATTGTTCCTGTCTCACTAAGTTCAACTCTATGATGTTCTTCTGATAGATCTGGATCACGAACAATTTTTACAGTAGGTAGATTGACACCTCCCATCACATCACCTGTGATAGGATCAACCAAAGCCAAAACCAAAAGACCGATAGAATTGTAAGCTGATGGTCGTATATCAAGTTCTATGCGAGTTGCTGGGGTGGTCATCGCAGTTGCCAGGAGAAAATCTATACTTTGATCCAAATAACGTCGGGCAAAAATCCTCGGGCATCGTTGTGCCAAACGGGGAAGTAACCTGACTACATCCAATCTTATCAAGACCTTCTCATGTGACATAAAATCCATTACTTTCGAGCAAACTTCATCATATCGTGGTAGCATGAAATCTCGTGTGCGAGCAACCATAGTGGCAACAACGAGTAGAGATCCATGTTGAGAAGTTTCCATCTTAGAAGTAAGTGCAGGATTGGTCCAACTATTTTTTGGTATTTGCAAATTCAATCCCTCCATCACAGAAAAATGAACTTGACAGAGCAGTCCCGTGAGCGATACGTGCTGCCTCTCCATCAAAATCCTGAGACAATGGGATAGTGCATCGGCAGCACAAGCTCGTACTATGGGCTGTGGATCACGGACCGCTTGAAATATGTAATCCAAAAATTCGTTTGATCCTCCTTGTCCCAGTGTGGATTGAGAAGTTTTTGAATAAAAGGCTGTCGGAGCATGAATGGCAAATTCTTTAAGTGCAAGTGTGGCTGCGAGTCTAACCATTTTCGGACAAAAGATGAAGGGAAGCAAAAATTAAAAATTTAGTTAGTACAGAAGGGGGGAAAGGGGGACACTACATCATTGACAGACAGTATTTGGTCAATTGAAACAAAAGACATTTTCAACAAACTTACCGTCGATCAGAGCGATCTATTCTCAGCCATTCTAATGCTCGAGTCACCTCCGATTCAACAAAGTCTACATTAGCAGTTCGCGTTGCCATGTGTCCAAGTGCTTTTGAGACTGCCGACAAAAATTCATAATTACCTCTGGCCGATCTCAACCCTCCACTTAATGTATTAGCAAACTTGATAGATTTTCTTTCCTCATCCGCACTAGGTGCATCGATCAATGCATCTAATGCAGCTAGTCCTGCCATTCGTCGATCCATGTTATCCTTCGAATGCACCAGAGCGAAGACGCTTGTAAATGTTTTGCTTTCCACTCTACCGTAATCTTCAAGTGACATTTCATGAGCACAAATCCACAATAACGATGCTAACTCTGTTGCTGCCTGATGGTTGGATTGATCCCTAATCAAGCTAGCCTTGTAGTCCGATACAACGCAACCTGTATTAGTCGAAGAAGAACTCGTACTTGCAATACTTTTGCCGTTCAATTCTAGGTTGCTATTGCGGTGGAGAGAAGAACCCATTGTAGAGGATGCGGAAACATAATCATTACTAGAACTCATCGGAGTGAAATGATGCTTGAATGGAATAGCAGATACTACTGTACTCAATATATTGTTGGATGTCAAAGTCCCCGCAACATTCATATCGGTAGAAGAAGAGGATATGATTCGTAATTGGGGAGTCACCTGGAGAAGTTCCTCGGCGTGTTTTGGCGGAGGTGCTGTTAACCAGGGAGTTGGTATTGATTTTTGTCTATGAATAGTTGCATCGGTATTGGTGTCCTGGCCGTCAGCCTGGAGAGGAAGTTTGCCATAGTCAGAAGAAGGATCAGTATTTTCAGCGAGCCCCTGTTCATTATGCGACGGCAGTGGCTGTCGTCGAGATGAATGGAAAGATATCCTTGCTTCATTATCACTAGAAGTAGAAAGCAAAGATTTATGTGTATGAAGCGTAGTGGATACACGATCACTGCTGCTGAAACTCACGCTGACGCCATCATCTGCGACGCCAAAGGCAACTTCGGATGCGCCCCATGGATCGCTTCTCGTATCTAGTGCCAACTGAGGCCCACCGGATGCTGCAGACGCGACGACATTTTTCCTTTTCAACTCTTGTATTATTTCATTCAATGGACTCAAGTTGGGATTTGAAGCAGACCGATCATCTTTGATTTCAGGAAAGTATCTCAACGCGGCTGTGTTACCGGCGGCGGTCTTGACCCTGAAGTTTTCGTCGTAATTTGTTTTTACAGTTTCGACTTGAAAACTCATCATCGCCAGCTTGGTTTGTTGTTGTAATGTTCGAGAAATAAATTCGGAATTATAAAAAGATTTCTTTGACTTGCTTACGCGAGATCTGAAGATTTCGTTTCATGACGAGTATCAAGAGAAATCATTCAAACTTTATGTGATATACTTCTGGTTCTATTATGCGATAAGAGACGATCTGACTATAAGAATTCTCATCCTATCGAGGACACAATTCTGAATTTTAAAATCAAATGTTCCTCCTGTGATGGATCCGAATGTGAAAATACACTTATCACTTTTGCAGATTAAAAAATTGGAAGTGGAAGGCATCAAAAGCAAGCAGGCGGCAACAGTGCGCGTGAAGTCACATAACACCCCTCTGCGCACAAAAATTATGAAAAACTGATTGCTTGTTAGTGTGTTATTACTTCTATCAGTACTACTGTAGCTTTGATATAAAAATAATTTAGAGATTATGTTTTCGAATTTTGTTATAATGTTGAATCCTTGATGACTTGCTTGAAAGAATAAGGTAAGAATCTGATTCCATCACCCTTGTAGAATTTGCTTTGAAACTCAACCCAATGCAAACGAAGTGCGTGGAGATAACATTCCAATACATCCATCATCAATAAAACTGCAAAGGTGATCCCAGCAAATAATCCAAAACCAAAGAAACTATAAATGAAAGAATCCTTATTCAAGGCATCAAGCATGCATTTTTCCCAGAAGACTGACGCAAGCTCCGAGTGAGCAAGAGAGAGAGCCCAAAGACGAAGATATGATGCTGTATTTGACACCATGCCTAGTACAAATTCAATGGTTTCAATACCCTGGTGGATGATAATCTCTGAGAAGTTGTGTTCTTCTTCGTCATCATGGCGTTCGTGGTCATCCGTATAAAGCGGAAGTTCTTCACTATGATGTTGAATGGGAGTATGCATTTGTTGCTTGAGAAAGAATGGTTTTGCTAACAAAAGGACCGGAACTGAACCAATAGCACATAATAGGATGAAGTTTTGAATACGTGCCTGTCCAGGATACATGGGATCGTCCACATCTCCCGGCGCGAGGACAATATTGATAAGGGTAGTAATCAAGACAGGAGGCTGGCAACCGTCACCAGAACCACCATAATCCAATGGACACTTGTCTGCAGTAGTAGAACTTTCATAGCAAGGGTCGCCTCTTGGTGTACAATAACCATTTCCATCAGATGCGTTGCATGTGCCCCAATCACTTTGCCATTCATCGCCATTAGGGTCAAAACATGTGGCAGAAAGCATCCGTGCATTCCAATCTATAGTCCACTTCATGACAATCAAAACGACCATATAAATAAAGAGAGTAGAGAAGACAACCATCGGAAATACTTCGAAGTATAAATCAAGTTTTTCCCCAAAATGAATGGCATTTAGACCCTTTATGCAGGTGCCCAGAAACATTTGGAAGATACCAAAGATGACACTCATTTTCATCTTGAAGGAGTTGAAAAATAGCAATTCATTTGACGTTACATGCCAAATTGGATCCAAACCAAATGGATATACCGATTCATTCGAGCCGTATTCAGCGACGGAAGATGCAACCGCTCCTTCGTCCACTGTTCCATAGTCTTGACCATCGAAAATCCAACGACTCCCAAAAAGGTTTAGACCCAAAGAAAAGCAATCGTTGTATATGAAACCTGCATATACGGCATAAAATCCCATTAGCAAAAACATATAACGCATTGCATGTATGGCTTCGGCTTCTTGGCCTTGCCCCTTTAAGTTTCGTTCATTCTTCTTTTCATTCAAGCACATGGCAGCTCCAGCTAAGAACAAAAATGTACCGTGACCAACATCACCGTACATCACCCCAAATAGGAAGGGAAATGTGGCTGCAGTAAACAAAGCAGGATTTCCCTCTCTGTACCGTGGGATACCATATGTATTGACAAATTCTTGATACGCGTAAGTGAATTTGTTTGTCACAAAGTGCGTTGGAGGAGTAGGCCATGGTTGAGGTACGTTATCAACGTGACTTGGCATACCCATGTCCATATTGGAATGAGCCATTTCAACAACTTCCCTGAGTTCATTCATATTTTCGGTAGGAACCCAGCCTTCCCCACGAAGCATTCCGGAAACATCTGCCTTGAACATGTTCAGCGAATGGTAAATCGCCTTTTCTCGAAGAACAATCCATAACCATCTCTCACGATGCTGGGCAATCTTGCAACAAAGTCGATAACGCATGTCTTGATTTTTCAAAAGCACTGTGCGAGAGTCAACAAGTTCTTGCGAATTTTCGGTCAACATGTTGTCGACAGAGGTTGTGTCGTCCATATCAGGTATACTGTAACGATGAGCCTGGAATGCTCCACAAATCTTCTTCAATTTAACTTCAATAGCCTGCGACTTGTAGAAAACTATAAATACCGACTTCTCCAAAAGTTGACCAGTGGACGGGTCCGTGATTGGTTGCTGAATTCCCGCGAATCTCACATAGCAGTTTCCACGGGTGGTGCGAAACACCATTCGTTCAAATCGTGCGCACTCTTCAGAAGCAATAACACCTGTTATAAAAGAAAATCTCATATCCATTTCGGGACGGCTGTCCGAGTGTTCCAATAAACTTGATCGTTCGGCTGACCGGCTCCCCCTACGATCGGAACTCGCGAGGCGAGGAGCATCCGTCATGAAAAAATAACGTGCCTTTTCGTAAACTTCTTGCAGTTCAACTTTTTCATTGTATTCCACGGTGAGTTTTTCACTATAAGAATTTAGTTCCTTCAATTGCGTCTCATAGACCTCGAGCTCGGCTTCTAAAGATTCCAGGAGTTTTCCGTTAGAAGCTTCTCCAGTGGTTGACACAAGAGGATCGCTTTCCAGAAATTGATCTATTGTCCCAGCCGAAGCGCTTTCCAAATCGAACTTATCAATCTCTGTTTTAAAGTAACGAAGTTTACGCTCTAACTCGTCGCATCGTTTGACATAAGAAACGTAACGACGTTGGAAGGGCGTTAAATCAGGATTTAACTAAATGTATAATAATTGGTAGAACACAAGTTGTGAGATGTAAGTCAACATTCATTTTCTTCGAAATTTCAACAGTCAAAGTTACCAATAATCGTTAAAGCTGCCACGCTATAGATTACCAGCAAATAAAATCACAACGTACATCAGTAAACTGAATAACTCCTAGCTTCCCAAGATCTGCCAGACAGTCATGAGAGGCATCTTCGTTGATGATGATGGAGATATACTCCATCGGTTCGGAGCGAAACCATTTCGCCATTATATTTTATGACAGTTCCGTTGATTGTGCAATGGTTACCGGAACTTTTCTACTAGCACTTTTGTTCGATCGATGAAGTTTGATGCTTTCCATTCAAGGTCGAGTGATGGACCAAAAGACTGCAGCCGAGATGTGACCGAAACAAACATGAGATAACGCTTCCCAACATGAGCAAAATTTAGTCTTGCGAAATACTCCGTAGTTGTAAAAAAGGCAGACTTTGGGGGATGACTCCCTCTTATCGAATCAAATTTAGGGACGGTAGGTGAAACATACTCTTATTACCAATCATACCAAGCATGATTGGTCGATGACGTCAGTCGTCTATTCGCATCGACAAATTGCTTTGTTTTAGGTGTTTTTTGAAATATGTGATCATCTTTTGCTTGAATTTGAAAGTTGTTGACCTGCCTGATCGTCACGCGTAACACGGTTTCAATGAATTGCACCAGCGAGCCTTCCGGTTTCATCCGATGCTCATCATTTGTCAACAAACTCTGAACCAGGAGATAAACACAAATAGACTTACGATTCAATATCATCCCGAATAAGCTTAGAAGATGGTCAAAATTCATGCTCCCTCGTATACAATGATTCTGTTGGCTGCAACCTCCCGGTTGTCGTCTGCCTTTGTCCCAACAGCCAAATCCTTCGGCCGTGCTTTGACGAAGGTGGCGGCTAGCGACAATGACTTTGATGACTTTTCTTCAAAGGTTGCTTTCATGTTTCCCGGTCAGGGTGCGCAATCCGTTGGAATGTGCAGCGAGGTCGTAAACGATGTGCCCGCTGCCAAGGCACTTTTCGACGAAGCTAGTGAAATCCTTGGCTACGATTTGTTGGAAGTGTGCAAAGAAGGTCCTAAAGAGAAGCTAGACTCTACAGTTGTTTCACAGCCCGCTATCTTTGTTGCAAGTATGGCTGCCGTAGAAAAATTGAAACAAGACGCAGGTGCTGAGGCCGTAGATGAAGCCACCTGTGCGATGGGACTTAGCTTGGGTGAATACTCGGCATTGTGCTTTGCAGGAGCTTTGTCGTTTGCAGATGGCGTCAAAATCACAAAGGCGCGAGGAGAAGCAATGCAAGCTGCTTCTGATGCTGTCGATTCCGGTATGGTTTCTGTTATCGGTCTTCAAAGCGATAAGGTCAAAGAGCTTTGTGAGGTTGCAAGTGAGAAGAGCGGCGAAAAGGTTCAGATCGCCAACTTCCTGTGCAAAGGAAATTATGCTGTTAGTGGTGCCAGTGCGGCTTGCGATACGCTTGCCGAGATCGCGAAGCCAGAGTTCAAAGCACGAATGACTGTGAAACTTGCCGTAGCGGGCGCCTTCCACACCGGTAAGTAAAACTTTCTATTATTGAACATGACAATAAAATCATGTCGATGAGACGGGTATAAATTGCGACGTTGAGCATCTTCTGATTTTCTTCTTCATAATGCTTACTATTCACTGAAATCATAGACTTCATGGCTCCTGCCGTCTCTTCTTTGGAAGATATCTTGAAAGAGGTTGAAATCAAAAAGCCTCGCATTCCTGTGATCAGCAATGTTGATGCCAAACCCCACTCCGACCCCGACACGATCAAAAAATTATTGGCGACACAAGTTACATCTCCTGTTTTGTGGGAGAATACAATGGATTTGATGTTGTCAAAAGACTTCGAGAAGGCCTACGAGTTGGGTCCAGGAAAGGTCACTAGTGGAATTCTCAAACGATTTTCGAAGACAGCTGAATGTACCAACATCGGCGTATAAAAGTTGGAAGTTTAAGATGTTTTCACAAAGACTTATAATCTTAAATGCTAACAACAACATGCTAATCAGATAAATATTAAAAAAGTGGTCATGAAAACGCATGATCCTCAATAGTCAAAGTAAAAGCAAGCGTCATAGAGTCGTCAGTCGTCAAAGTCTTTGAGGGAGGACCCAGACATTACTCGCGGGCCGGCCTCTGTTATCTTTAGCTATATTTAAATAGATTGTTGGAA
>Ga0115013_10000651_pt1 | contig 20737 bp, 19 predicted proteins | sample SouAtlMetagenome_2_FD_88686 | JGI IMG/M metagenome (GOLD analysis project Ga0115013, IMG submission 88686) | Marine eukaryotic phytoplankton communities from Atlantic Ocean - South Atlantic ANT15 Metagenome | ecosystem: Environmental > Aquatic > Marine > Oceanic | place: South Atlantic Ocean...
CTACTTATATTACTCCCTTTATTCAGTTTTTCACAAGATAGTCTGTATATAAAACTGTGGATTGCTTTTGAAGACAAAGGCAGTTTTACAGTCAGTGATTTTACTCCTTCAGAATTGTTATCACCTCGAGCTATTGAGCGTAGAGCAAAACAAAATATCCCTTTACACTATTCGGATTTGCCAATCCCTACGGACTACCTTTTTACCTTACAAGAATTGGGATTTACAATCCTCAACAAAAGCAAGTGGTTTAACGGTGTAACAGCCTCATACTCTGGCGGTAATGTAGATACTTTATTGGCTTTAGATTTTATTAAAGAAGTAGATTCTTTGCAATTATTTCTAGATTTATCAAATGTCAGAAAAGCCTCAAAATTTGATGATATCGTTTTTGAAAACAATTATGGTCAGTCAACCAACCAGATAGAAATGTTGTCAGGGGATAATCTGCACCAACAAGGTTATCAAGGTCAACACATACACATTGCGGTATTAGACGCAGGATTTAGAAAAACTGATGAGATAGACGCATTCAATCATCTATTCGCCAATAAACAAGTTTTAGGTACTTGGGATTATGTCGATGGTGAATCTTCGGTTTATGAAGATAACTATCACGGCATGTCAGTACTATCTACTATGGCGGGATATTTAGAAAATGAATTTTTGGGAACAGCACCAAAAGCTAGTTATTGGCTGTTCCGTACCGAAGATGCATCTTCGGAAACAGTTATTGAGGAATACAATTGGGCAGTAGCTGCCGAGTTTGCCGATAGCGCAGGGGTCGATATTATCAATTCTTCTCTAGGATATACCACTTTTGATATTTCATCTCAAAACCATAGCTACGCCGATATGGATGGTAAGACAACCGTCATAAGCAGAGCAGCTACTATGGCAAGTCGAAAGGGTATGATAGTATGTAATTCTGCGGGTAATTCTGGTAATAATTCGTGGTATTATATTGGTGCTCCTGCCGATGCCGATAGCATTTTGAGTGTAGGTTCAGTTAATGCCGATGGTTTATCGTCGTCCTTTTCTTCTTATGGACCTTCTTCAGATGGTAGAGTCAAACCTACAGTTTCAGCACAAGGGGGCAATACTACTGTAATTACTTCCAGTAATGCTATTGCTAATAGTAATGGGACATCTTTTTCTTCGCCAATTATTGCGGGGATGACCGCTTGTTTATGGCAAGCCCACTATCAAAAAAGTAATATACAAATTATAAAGGCTATAACTCAGAGTGCCCACTTGTACCAAAAACCTGACAATCAAATAGGCTTTGGTATTCCCAATTATTCCCTAGCTAACGCTTTATTACTAGATGTTGAAGCCATTGATGAAGTGATTTTAGATATTTATCCCAATCCGGTGTCTTCTAATGCTAGAGCATACCTTTATACTGCCAATTATACAGATATCTCATACCGCTTATTAGATGTAGGAGGTAGAGAGATTTTACAAGGAAAAAGCGATTGGTCCTATGCCTTGATTTCTATAGGAATTCCAGCCTTACAATCAGGAATATATTTCCTTGAGGTTACCATAGGGGACAAGTTAGTAGTAGAGCGACTCAATGTAGTGGATTAGGATTTTTACCTGACTTTGACTTCAAACATTTTTTGCGTACCAATAAAGCCTTTTAAGATATCGCCATTATTCACTTGTCCAACACCAGCAGGAGTGCCTGTATAAATAAGATCGCCAATTTTGAGGGTGTAAAATTGTGAGATATAGGCTATAATTTTGTCGAAATTAAAGAGCATATCTTTAGAATTACCCACTTGAACTGTATCACCGTTTTTTTCTAGTGTGAAATCGATTTTGTTGAGGTCTAATTCTTCTTTAGGAATAAAGCTACGGCTGATTACTGCCGAGCCGTCAAAACCTTTCGCTTTTTCCCAAGGTAAACCTTTGGCTTTAACTTCTTCTTGAACATCTCTAGCAGTAAAATCTATACCTAGACCAATTTCTTGATAATATTTATGAGCAAAGTCTTCTTCGATGTGTTTGCCTACTCGATTGATTTTAATGACCAATTCTACTTCATAATGCACATTACTAGTAAAATCTGGAATGAAAAACGGGTGACCTTTAGTAGAAATAGCGGTATCGGGTTTTAGAAAAAATACGGGTTCACTATGGATAGTATTGCCCAATTCTTTGGCGTGATTGACATAATTTCTTCCTATACAAATGATTTTCATAGCTACATTTTTCTATTACCGTCTTTATCAAAAATAGCTTTCAATTGTTTTTCTATTACTATTACTCCAATAATTAAACTAGCGACTATAAATCCAATAGAGTAAAGTATTGTTGTTTCTTGATTGATATTAAAAACTATTCCAATGAGTTGTAAGGTACAAGTTAAAGCAGAAACTAAAAGCATCATATGTATGCTTCTTTTATTAGCCTTCTTCCAAGTATCTTGGTTTTTCATAGATAAAGTAGTTCTATATCCATAAATAAGATTGATTTTCTTGGGTGGGAAGTATAAGAAAATTAGGCTTATCACTAGCATTAACGGTCCAATTAAAAGGTGTGAAAAAATATGTGAACCCTCCATCTTAGAAATCCCTCAGCTTGATTTGTGTTAAAACTTTCTTGGTATAAAGTGGGAATTCGGCCTGTTGTATCCAAGAAAAGTAGCCGGGGTTAGTTTGTAAAACACTGGCAACGGTTTGCCCTTTGTATTTACCAAAGGAAAAACATTCTTCGTTGTTCTCATCAAATACGATGAAACCAGCCATATCGGCAAAAGGGTTACCTCTTTGTGAAAATTCTGATAAGAAGTCAATATCGTTTTCTAATTCTTCATATCTATCAAGTTGAGCGGTCAAAATTTCGTACGTGGCTTGTGTATCGGCTTCTGCACTATGGGCATTTTCTAGATTTTTAGCGCAATAGAACTTATAGGCGGCCGATAGGGTGCGTTGTTCCATTTTATGGAAAATGTTTTGCACATCTACCGCTTTATGTTTTTTCATGTCAAAATCTAAATCTACTCTAAGAAATTCTTCTGCTAAAAGTGGTATATCAAAACGGTTTGAATTGTATCCTGCTAAATCGCAGCCCTCCATAATATTTTTGATGTCGTGTGCCAATTCTTTAAAAGTAGGTTCATTAGCCACTTTAGCATCGTCAATTCCATGTACTGCTGTAGTTTCTTCAGGTATAGGTATAGTAGGATTCACCAGCCAGGTATTACTTTCTTTATTTCCGTTAGGATACACTTTAAACACAGATATTTCTACAATTCTGTCTTTAGCTACGTTAACGCCTGTTGTTTCCAAATCAAAAAATACAATAGGCTTTTTTAGTGATAATTCCATTTAGTTTATATGCTTGTGTTATCGTCAAATTGCTCCAGGTAATCGGCTACTTTTCTTAAGAAACTACCTCCTAAAGCACCATCAACAACTCGGTGGTCATATGATAGGGATAAGAACATCATATGTCTAATACCTATTAAGTCGCCGTGTGGTGTTTCAATAACGGCAGGTTTTTTCTTGATAGTACCAACTGCCATAATAGCTACTTGAGGTTGATTGATAATTGGTGTTCCCATAACATTGCCGAAAGAACCAACATTTGTGAGTGTAAAGGTGCCACCTTGTATTTCGTCTGGCTTAAGCTGATTGTTACGTGCTCTATTGGCTAAATCATTAACGGTTTTAGTTATGCCAATTAAACTCATTTGGTCTGCACCTTTAACTACAGGAACAATAAGGTTGCCTGATGGAAGTGCAGCGGCCATACCTATATTTATGTCTTTATGAATAACAATATTGGTACTATCTACTGATACATTTATCATAGGGAAATCTTTGATGGCTTTGGCAACTGCCTCGATAAAAATAGGCGTAAAGGTAATGTTCTGACCTTCTCGTTTTTTAAAGTCGTCTTTTATTTTGTTTCTCCAATTCACTAGTGTTGTTACATCAGCTTCCACAAAAGAAGTCACGTGAGGAGAAGTTTGTTTGGACATAACCATATGGTCGGCAATGATTTTTCTCATTCTGTCCATTTCAATAATCTCTTTATCACCACTCATGCTTACTATTTGTGGAGGACTAGTAACTTTTTTTGGTTCTAGTCCTGAACTAGTTGAAGAATTTGGATTTGCTGTAGTTTTTGTTTTGTTGTTTAGATAATCAAGTAAATCAGATTTAGTTACTCTACCGTTTTTACCACTTCCTTGTATGCATTCAAGTTCTTCTAAACTTAACCCTTCTTTGTTAGCAATTGAACGTACTAGCGGTGAATAAAAGCGTTTATCATTATTATCCATTTTTTGGACATATTCTTTGACTTCAGCTATTTCTTCTTCAATTTTTTCGGCAACGACTTGTGGTTGGGGAGTAGCTACTTTTTCTTCTTTTTGAGACTGCGGGCTAGGGTATTGGCTATCTTCGTTAGAAGTTTCTATAATGGCAAATGCTTCGCCAACTTTTACTACCGCATCTACATCAAATAACTTTTCAATCAACACACCTTCTAGAGAAGATGGCACTTCAGAATCTACTTTGTCTGTTGCAATCTCTACTACGGTTTCGTCCATTTCTACGGAGTCGCCCACTTCCTTATGCCAACTGATGATGGTAGCCTCAGCTACACTTTCGCCCATTTTTGGCATTATTAACTCGATTTTAGCCATCTAAAGGTGTGTTAGTTTGAGTGGCTAAATTAGTAAAATATATTACTCAGTCTATGGCTTTTTTTTAACAAATAATCGTCTAAAAAATTGGTATGTATAATGTAAAATCATTACGAGCTGAATTCCCCAGTGATATAGGGGGTAAGTTCTAGGGTAATGCTTTTTTGAAAAAATCTTCATCGCACCATAAAAAAGTTCAATGTGTTTGAAACTGTATTTATCGGTACTTTCACCTTTGTAATGTAAGATAGGCACTGTTCCAAGATAGTAATTGTTATATCCAGCTTGTTGGATACGGTATGAAAAGTCGATGTCCTCTCCATACATAAAATAAGCTTCGTCTAAACCACCAACTTCATCAATAATACTTTTTTTAAGCCAAATAAAAGCACCTGCCAAGACTTCTACTTGGTGATTTTCATCTTTACTAAAATGACCTAAATAATAGCCGTTGAATAGAGAAGAATTAGGAAATAATTTATTGAGAAAACTCAGTCTGCATAAAGATGCCCAGGGCGTTGGAAAACCTCGTTTGGATTCTTTTAAAAATTGATTGTTAGCATCTAGCATTTGTACACCAATACCTCCGCAGTTGTTGGTTTGTGTGCTGAACTTTAAACAGTTCTTAAATGTATTTTCATAGACTAGCGTATCAGGGTTGAGTAGTAAAATATACTGTCCTTGTGCTTCTAATATACCTTGGTTGTTGGCCTTTGAAAAACCATGGTTTTGATTGTTGGCAATGATTTTAAGCTCTTTAAATTCTGCTTTCAGCATTTCTAAAGAACCATCGCTAGATGCGTTGTCAACCACTATGATTTCGGTATCTATGCTATGCGCAGCCTTCTGCACACTAAAAAGACAATCTCTGAGAAGATTTTTGACATTATAATTAACAATGATAACCGACAGTTGCATATTCGCAAAGATAGAATTTAAGTTGAATTTCTTAGGTTTATCTTTGTCAATAACTCTATATCAATATCATTATTATTTAGATGGTTTATTTTATTTTTGTTAAATGAATTTTTCTTCTAAATTGATACAGGATGCTGTTGAACAGTTTTCTAAATTGCCTGGAATAGGTCGTAAATCAGCTATGCGTTTGGCTTTGCATCTGTTAAAAATGGATAAAGATGAAGTACGCAGCTTTGGCGAGGCCTTTATCGATTTGAGGGATAAGATTAACTATTGTCAAGAATGCCACAACATATGCGATATGGATATATGTGAATTGTGTTCTAACGCCAGTAGAGAGTCCTCAATACTTTGTGTAGTTGAAGATATAAGAGATGTTATTGCTATAGAAAACACCCATCAGTTTAAGGGCAAATACCATGTCTTAGGTGGTATCATTTCTCCTATGGACGGTGTGGGTCCAGCAGAACTTAACATAGAAAGTTTGGTTACTAAGGTTGCCCAAGGATATGTCAAAGAAATCATAATGGCATTGAGTACAACTATGGAAGGGGATACTACCAACTTTTACATCTTTAAAAGATTAAAAGAATACGGTATTAAAATGAGCGTCATTGCTCGTGGTATTTCGGTAGGTGATGAGCTCGAATATGCCGATGAAGTCACTTTAGGTCGTTCCATAGTCAATAGAACACCTTATGAAAACTCTTTAGCTTAACACAATGTCGCCAACTCTTATACTATCCATCATTGCCATTTATTTTCTTGTTCTTATTCTCATTTCCTATTTTACTGGAAAAAGCGATAGTAACGATGCCTTTTTCTTAGGCAACAAACAGTCGCCTTGGTACATCGTTTCCTTTGGTATGATAGGAGCAACACTATCTGGAGTAACTTTTATTTCTGTACCTGGTTGGGTGGCAGATAGTCAGTTCAGTTATATGCAGATGATATTGGGTATGACGGCAGGATATATTGTCATTGCTAACGTTTTAATGCCCATTTATTATCGCATGAATTTAACGTCTATTTATGCCTATTTAGGAGATAGGTTTGGCGAGTCCACACACCAAACGGGTGCTTTTTTCTTCTTACTTTCTAGAACAATAGGGGCGTCTTTCCGATTATTCCTAGTGGCGAATGTAATGCAGATTGCCATTTTTGACGCTTGGAACGTTCCTTTTTGGCTAACGGTATCCCTGACCATTATACTCATTTGGATATACACTTTTAGAAGTGGCATCAAAACTATTATATGGACAGATACCTTACAAACCTTATTTATGCTTTTGGCCGTGGGAGTGAGTATATGGCTTATTTCGGATAAAATGGGTTTAGGTTTGGTAGAATTGAGTTATGCTATCAGAGAAAGTCAGTATTCTCAGGTATTTTTTTGGGAAGGCAAACAACACTTTTTGAAGCAATTCCTTTCGGGTGCCTTCTTAGCCATAGTGATGACAGGATTAGATCAAGACATGATGCAAAAGAACCTTTCTTGTAGAAGTCTGTCAGATGCCAAAAAGAATATGTATTCCTTCAGTGTGGTGCTTATTCTAGTCAATATCTTTTTTTTAGCTTTAGGGGCTATGTTATACCTCTATGCCCAACAAATAGGCATGGATATTACTAAAGGCGATGATTTGTTTCCCCTAGTGGCTTTAAAAGCCGATTTGGGTTTGGGTGTAGGTATCTTCTTTATTTTGGGTTTGATAGCGGCAGCCTATTCTAGTGCTGATTCGGCTCTTACCTCATTAACAACTTCTTTCTGTGTAGATTTTCTAAATATAGAGCAGAAACCAAAACAAAAACAAATACAAACTAGAAAATGGGTACATGTGGGTTTTTCGTTGGTTTTAGTCTTGGCTATTCTTATTTTTAAAGCTATCAATGACGATAGCGTTATTTCGGCACTCTTTAAGGTAGCGGGTTATACTTATGGCCCTTTGTTGGGATTGTTTGCTTTCGGAATTTTTACCACTTGGAATATTAAAGATAGGGCAGTACCCATTGTAGCAGTTTTATCTCCTGTAATAGCCTATATCTTACAACTCTATATTCCTTTCGGTTTCGAATTACTCATAGTCAATGGGGGAATTACCTTTTTAGGATTGAGTTTCTTAATTATAAGATCTTAAAAATGTATGCCGATAGTAACATCTAATGAAGTAGTTGCTCATTTTTTTTATATTGTGTGTATAGCCTGTATACAATTGCAAGACCAGTTATTATCATAGTTAAGGAAATGAGTTCTGCTTGAGTAATCTCTTGTCCAAATAAGATGTATTTGGTGTTTACTCTTATTTTTTCAATAAAGAAGCGTTCTAGACCATTTACAATCATATATATTCCAAAAAGCATTCCTGTGATATTAATTTTTTTTCTTAAGTACCATAATAATGCAAATAGCCCCAAAGCCATAATTATTTCATAGATTGGAGTTGGAAAAACCGGATAAAGTAATTCGTTACAATATTGTCCTACACATCCTTCAATTGGGACACCTGCGTTTATAACATTATTTGGGTATTTATAAGCCCAGGCCCAATCAGGAATAAAACTTAGCCATTCTGGTTTTGGTGCTAAATTTGTTATTCCCCAATCTCCATCACCAGAAAAGTGACAACCCATTCTCCCAATGCCATATGCTAACATTAATCCAGGAGCTGCAGCATCACTAATAATTTTATAATTGATCCCATATTTTTTAGCATAGAATATAACTGCTAAAGCTCCACAAATCAAACCACCATAAAAGGTGAGTCCACTAAAGGATAGTAATTGTCCAACAGGGTCAGTCATAAAGTCATCAATGTTTTCAAGGTTATGAAAGATTTTAGCTCCTAAAATACCTGCAACAGCAGCTATCAAAGTTATGTTACCTACTAATTGGTAGGGGTGTACTGTTTCAATGATTGTTTTGGGTTGTTCTAATTCTTGTTTTTTAAACTCTCTATATTTAAGGTATGTATTTAGTATAGCTCCTATAAGCCCCCCTATGAAATGACCTTCAGTAGATAATATAATAGCTTGTGGATTGCCTACAAATTCTGAGTAGTTTAGAGATGCATAAAGTAATTTGTAACCTAAAACAAACCCTATTGTCACGGCAGAAATTAGTTGTGTAGTATTTATTTTTTGACCTACTATTTTTGAGCGTTTTACAGCTTTGATTAAGCCAATTTTTTCTTTTCGTTTTAGCTCTAATGCTAAAGTCCAACTAGAAAAAATAAATGCCAAAGCAACAAAAAAACCAAAAGTCTGTATAGGTAATGGTATATATATGCCAAAAAGGTCATTGAGTAAGTAGCTAATATTTGGATACATAAGGGTTTATTTAATGTGATTCAAAGATATAAATTCCATCTTCATCAATAGTTTTAAGTTTTGTTGGTATAAGTTTGTTTATCCACTTTCTTTTAAATGGTGCTTTTAAACGAATGTAATTTTCAGTAAAACCGTACATAAAACCATCTTTATTTTCGCTTTCAAACAAAACGGTATGTAAACTGCCTTTTTGTTGTTCGTAAAAGTGTCTTTTCTTTTTGGCTGAAAGTACTCTCAACATTTTACTTCTTTTATGTCGTATGCCTTTATCGACTACATTACCCATCTTGGCTGCTTCGGTGTTTGCTCGTTCAGAATAGCTGAAAACGTGTAAATAGGAAATGTCTAGTTCGTTTAAGAAATTATAGGTTTTTAAAAAATGTTCTTCTGTTTCTCCTGGAAAACCTACAATTACATCTACGCCAATACAACAATGTGGCATTAAGGATTTTATATAATTGACTCTATCGACATATAAGTCGGTTAAGTAACGTCTTTTCATTTTTTTTAAAATATCGTCAGAGCCCGATTGTAAAGGAATGTGAAAGTGGGGGACAAAGGATTTAGAATTGGCTACAAATTCAATGGTTTCATTCTTTAGAAGGTTGGGTTCAATTGAAGATATACGCAATCGGTTGATGCCCTCTACTTTATCTAGTAATTTAACTAAGTCTAAAAAGGTATGTTGGTGTTTTTTATTGCTAAATTCTCCTTTGCCATAATCGCCAATATTAACACCAGTTAGAACAATTTCTTGTATGCCTTTTTCTGAAATGGATTTTGCATTATTAATTACATTTTCTAGTTTGTCACTTCTGCTAATTCCACGTGCTAAAGGAATAGTACAATAAGTGCATTTATAATCACAACCGTCTTGCACTTTCAAAAAAGCTCGGGTTTTGTCGCCAATAGAGTAGGCATCAACAAAGAAATTAGCGTCATCTATTTCACATGAATGAATTTCTGTATGCTCTTTTTTACTCAAATCATTAAGGTAATGATTGAGTTTGAACTTTTCTGTTGCCCCAAGTACCAAATCAACCCCATCAATCTGTGAAATTTGTTCTGGCTTTAACTGCGCATAACAACCTACCACGACTATAAAAGCCTTTGGTGAGGTCTTTAAGGCTGTACGAACAAGACGTTTACACTCTTTGTCTGCATTTTCAGTTACTGAGCAAGTATTGATTACATAAATATCAGCAACTTCCTTAAAGTCAACTTTTTGATAGCCTTCCTTTGTCAATTGCCTTGAAATGGTAGATGTTTCTGAAAAGTTAAGTTTACAACCTTGGGTGTAATATGCAACTGTGGAATTATTTTTCATCGGATACAAAATTAACTTTTTCTATTGTTTAATAGGGTTTGATTTAATATGTATGCAAAAAAAAATACAATTAGTGAAACCTTTACAATATCCATTTCGTAAAATAAAGAGCTGTCAAAAGCAATGTGTCGTTTTTTTTATAGTTTTTTTTTGAAAATTCATTTTCCAGTCTTGTTAGAAGAATACATCTTGACAAATGCAGAAATAGCAAAACGTTTATTACGCAGTGACGCTAACCAAAAGATGTAGTTTGTAAATCCGATAGCCTAAATTTCGATTTACATTCCAACAGACTGGATTTTGAATTTTTTATTTGTGTATTTTTAGCACCAATGACAACTTCTTCATTTCTACAGTTTATATTCTTTTTACTAGTATTAGTATTTTCTTCGTGCAAGGAAAAATATTCCGATGAGAATTTATCAATTTTCAGATATAATGAATCGGCAGGTATTAATAGTTTAGATCCTGCTTTTTCCAAAGACCAAGCTAGTATATGGGTGGCTAATCAAATTTTTGACGGTTTAGTTCAAATCGATTCTCAACTTAATGTAATACCTTCTATTGCTCACTCTTGGACTATTTCAGAAGATGCTCAAAGTTATACTTTTTACTTAAGAAATGATGTGCTTTTTCATCAGCATTCATTGTTTGAAGATTATCGAGATAGGGTGGTTAAGGCAGACGATTTTGTGTATAGTTTTAATCGTTTGATTGACAAAGCGGTGTCCTCTCCTGGGGCTTGGGTAATGAACAATGTTGACTATTATGAGGCTATTGATGATAGCACTTTCTTTATTCGTTTGAAAAACCCTTTTCCTCCTTTTTTAGGCTTACTAACTATGCCGTATTGCTCTGTTGTTCCTAAAGAAATTGTTGAAAATACTAGCTTTCGTGATGCTCCAATTGGTACAGGACCTTTTCATTTTCAATATTGGAAAGAGAATATAAAACTCGTATTAAGAAAAAATGAGAATTTCCATGAAAATGGATTACCATTACTAGATGCTATAGCAATCACCTTTATAAAAGATAAGCAAACAGCATTTTTAGAATTTGTAAAGGGTAATTTGGACTTTATTTCTGGACTAGATGCTTCTTACAAAGATGAAGTGCTTACGCCACAAGGTCAACTGCAAGATAATTATATCGGAAAAATTCAAATTCAGACCTTACCATATCTCAATACCGAATATTTAGGATTTTTGATGGATGAAAATAATTTGTCAGCATCACAGCATTTGGCAGTAAGAAAGGCTATCAATTACGGCTTTTGCAGACAAAAAATGATAACATATCTGCGCAATAACATTGGAAGTCCTGCAAAAAAAGGTTTTGTGCCAAAAGGCTTGCCATCATTTACAGAGAGTTTAAATGGTTACGATTACAAGCCAGAACAGGCAAGGCAATTATTAGCAGATGCCGGATTATCAACTCCACTTACAATAGAGCTCAATACTACCAGTTCCTATTTAGACTTGTGTGAATTTATTCAAAATCAATTGGCTGAAGTGGGTATTCAACTAGAAATAAATATTAATCTACCCTCTACACACCGACAAATGGTTGCGACTTCAAAATTGGATTTTTTTAGAGGTTCTTGGATAGCAGATTATGCCGATGCTGAAAATTATTTAGCATTATTTTATTCAAAGAATTTTTGTCCAAACGGACCTAATTATACGCATTTTTCAAATCCAACCTACGATAATTATTACGAATTAGCTCTAAAAGAAGTTAATCTAGAAAAAAGACGTTCTTATTACCATTTGATGGATCAAATGATTTTAGATGAGGCGGCTATTGTTCCTTTATATTACGATCAAGTAATACGATTTGTGCAAAATAATATTATTGGTTTTGAATCTAATGCTATGAATTTATTAGAATTGAAAACCGTTCAAAAGCTTAAGCCTTAGTTGAAAGTGCTGACAATTGGGAAGTGGTCAGATAAATTGACCTCTTTTGTCTTGAAACTGTTAATCTTAAATTTGGGGCTGTGTAAAATGTAATCTATTCTAAGTGTAGGAAATTTTCCATTATAAGTCTGTCCTAAGCCTGTTCCTGCCATCGTAAAGCTATCGTTTAAACCTTCTGAGAGTTGCTTATAGGTAAAAGATGTGGGTGTGTCGTTGAAATCGCCACACAGAATGATTGGGTATGGTGAAGTGTTCATATGTGCTTTTATAGCTTTTACCTGTTTTGCTCTTTTGAAAAAAGATGCTTTTAGTCGCTCAATGATGCTCTCCGCACCTTCTACGCTAGGATTGTCTAAAAATTCATAATCTTCTTTTTCAAACCAATTCGATGCTAAATGAACATTGTAAACTCTAATGCTATCGCCATACATAGCTATATCACTGAAAATACAAACGTTATTGGTCCTTTCTCCATAAATACTAACTGTTCCTTTATTGAATATTGGAAAGCTAGAATAGGTTGCCATTCTCCAACTCTTACGTTTGCTCTGTATTCCAATATGACTGTGGGGATAGTTAAGTCTTGGTAGTTCTTCTGGAGCGTAAAATTCTTGAAGACAAAGAACATTTACTGATTCTTTATTTAGATAGTGAATGATTTTTTGTTTTACATCGTCTTTTTTAATCCAGTTGTATGCATTGAATAAACGTACATTGAAGCTCATAACCGAAAATTTTGCTTCAGTGTTAATTGCATTTTCTTGTATGTTTATGAGGTTTTGAATGTGTCCATAGCCTAGCAATATTATGATAATATTAGCCCAAAAATGTTTTTTGAAACTTATTAGCCAATATATGGTAAATAATACATTGATTAGTAATACAAAGGGATAGATTAAACCCAGTAAGGCGACAGGCCATAAGAAAGTGTCGGGACTAATATATGGTGAGGCATAAGACAGAAAAAGCGCGAAAAGCAACAACATATTTAGTATGTAAAAGATACCGTTTAGCATAAATTTATTTTTTACTGGCTTTAAATAGGGTTTCTTTTTCTTCTTTGTTTAAGCTATCGTATCCAGATTTTGCAATTTTATCTAATATTTTATTGATTTTATCTTGTTCATTGCTTTTATTTTCTCTCCACTGGTCATCAGTCATTGGTCGTTTATAAGCTGTTTTTAATGGCTTTGTTGGTTTGAATAGATTAACCATAAAATACATTAGATGATTAAACCATCGGCTAGTATCTTTTCCTTTTAACAATTGGCGACTGAAGTAGAATCCATAAAAAGCACCACCCAAATGAGCAATATGACCTCCTGCATTTCCTTGTGGTATCAAAATTAAATCTAATACAATTGAAACGATAGCTATATGTTTTAATTTTACTCTTCCAATAAAAGTGAGATTTACAATATAATTGGGCACATAAGTAGCAATAGCAATAAGTATAGCTAATACAGATGCTGATGAACCTACAGCTATAGATTTTGTAAGTACCGACTCAAAAACAGGAAAATAATTAAAAGCAAGAATATAAAATAGACCCCCTGATAGTCCTCCTAAAATATAGGTGCTAACTATTTGCTTATTACTTAAGTATTTCAAGAAGATAGTGCCGCCAAAATATAGCCATAAAAGGTTGAAAATCAGATGAATAAATCCGTTGTGAACAAACATGTAAGTAATAATTGTCCAAGGCTTAGAAAGTAATTTTTTGCTTTCAGCAGGAAGTGCTAATAGGTCAATTATTTCATGACTAGATAAATTGAATAGAAAGAAAAAAACACCGAGAATTTTAATAAGTACAAAAACACCGAGGTTTATGTATATCAGGCGACTAAGCAGGTTGCCTTGTTTGAAGCTATTTTTTAAGTCGTTTATTATCATATTTAATAAAAATGTTGACTATTTTTTCTCCAATATTTGATAAGTAAGTATCCAAATAACATACCTCCAAGATGTGCAAAGTGAGCTACGTTATCACTTGGATTGTTTTGTAAACCTAACCAAAGTTCTATTGCACCATAAGCTGCAACAAAGTACTTGGCTTTGATGGGTATTGCAAAGTAAAGGTATATAAGAGTGTTTGGGAAAAGCATTCCAAATGCTAATAGTAAGCCAAATACAGCGCCAGATGCTCCAACAGTGGGTGTGTGGTATAATAAATTCAATTTACCCATCAGAGGGTTAACAAAGTTTTGTCCATTTTGGATCGCATTATATCCATCAGCTAAAACCATATTAATTTGCTCAATTGACATCTTAGCTTCAACTAATGATATTTGATATTGATTAACCCCTAAATGTAGAAGTGCTGCTCCAAATCCAGTTAGCATATAATAGATTAAAAAGCGTTTTCCACCCCAAATATTCTCTAGTTGATTTCCAAACATCCATAAGGCGAACATATTAAAGAGAATATGAGAAAAGTTGCCGTGCATAAAGAGATGTGTAACCAACTGGTGTGGTCTAAAATCAGGTGATTGCCAATTATGTAGGCCAAATAATTTATCTAGGTCGATACCAAAACTGCTAACAAGAACAATTTTTCCAAGGAAAAACAAGCCATTGATAATTAGTAAGTTTTTAACTACCTCAGGCAAATAACTAAATTTAGCAGGGCCCATATTCATAATTGAAATTTTTTAGCTAACTCTTCTAAAGTTATGGTTATAAGCGTTGGTTTTCCTTGTACTGTGATATAGGATGTTTGACAAGCGAATAAATTGTCAATTATAGAGCGCATTTCTTGTTGTTTTAGTTTTCTTACTGATTTTATTGACATTTTTTTTGCTAATGATTGCGATAAATTATCGTGCTTTTCTATAAAAGATTTGTTCTTAAATTGCTCGACTAACTCTTCTATGATGCTTTCTAGATTTTCCATTTCTAAATCAGTAGGAGTTCCTAATACGACAATGCTATTTTTGTTTAGATAATCAAATCTAAAACCCAAATTCAAAAGCTCATCGCTTATAGTTTTCACTATTACTATATCAGAAGGAGTGAGTTCAATATTTTTGGGAAATAGTAGTTGTTGTGATGGACCTTCATTATCTTGCATTTTAAGAAAGTGTTCGTATAATATTCTTTCGTGGGCTCTTTGTTGATGTATGACAATTAATCTAGATTTAATACTATAAACGATATACTTATTGTCTAATTGAAAAATCGTTTTATTGGTTTCTTCTGAATATTCACTCCAGTTTTTTTCTAGTACCTCAGAACTAGTATTAGACTTTGGAGCAGGAATATTTTCAAATAATTGCTCCCAATTTTCTGTTTTTACTTTTGGAGGTGGGGTATAAATATTCTCGGATTTTTTCTTTTCTTCAAATGGATTGTAGCTAGAGTCCACTTTAATGCTCGGCTGTTTGAGTTCTGACTTATTAGGAGTCGGAATATTATCAAAAGCGGGATCTTTTTCAAAATCTAATGAAGGTACAATATTGTGAAGGCCTAGCGCTCTTTTTACACAAGATCGAACGATAGCGTAAATAGATTTTTCATCTTCAAATTTAATCTCTGTTTTAGTGGGATGAATATTTACATCAACAAATTTTGGGTCAATCTCAAAAAATATAAAATAGGACGGGTGGTGCTTTTCTGGAATAAGGTCCTGAAAGGCATTGCTTATGGCATGGTGTAAATAACCACTTTTAATAAAGCGTTGATTGACAAAGAAAAACTGTTCCCCTCTTGTTTTTCTTGAAAATTCTGGTTTTCCAACAAAACCATTTACATCAACTAGAGATGTTTCTTCTTTTATAGGGACTAATTTTTCGTTGTATCTATTTCCAAATATGCCAACAATTCGTTGTTTGAGTGTTGAAGATGAAAGGTTAAGTATTTCTTTGTCATTGTGAAAAAAACTCATAGCACATTCGGGGTTTGCTAAGGCCATGCGTTGAAATTCATCGATGATATGTTTGAGTTCAACGTTATCAGATTTTAAAAAGTTTCTTCTAGCTGGAACATTGAAAAATAAATTTTTTATAGAAATAGATGTGCCGTTTTTAGTGGCGCAATTTTCTTGAGATTTCAATTCGCTACCTTCTACGATAAGTTTTGTGCCAAGTTCCTTGTCGTGAAGTTTTGTTTTTAGTTCTAAATGAGAAATTGCTGCCATAGATGCTATAGCTTCTCCTCTAAACCCCATAGTACGAATTGTAAATAAATCGTCAGCTTTTTTGATTTTAGAAGTAGCGTGTCTTTCAAGTGACATTCTTGCATCTGTATCACTCATTCCTGAACCGTTATCCACTACTTGGATAAGTGTTCTACCAGCATCTTTTACTATAAGTTTGATATCATTAGCATCTGCATCAATAGCATTTTCAATCAATTCTTTAACTGCAGAGGACGGTCTTTGTATGACTTCGCCTGCAGCTATCTGATTGGCTACATGGTCTGGTAAAAGTTGAATAAGGTCTGACATGTTAGATTTTCAATAGGGCAAAGCTAAGTAATACTAAAATTATAACGATAAGAATTATACGTTTATTTGAGGTGCTATTATCATTAGAGCGTTTAGATTGTTGCCAATCTTTACTGAATCGCAAAGTTGTTTTGCTATTTTCAGCAGATTTCACTCTATTATCTAAATCTTCTTTTTGAGCATCGTAGTATCTTTTCTTGAAATCAAATTGACGATGTCTTAATGTTTTAAAAAAGCTTGGAAGTTTAGGTGCTTTCATATTACAAAAATACATAATTCTAAGGCAATGTAGTAGGGTGCTAGAATGGAAGATTTTCATGTCTTTTTTTACCTTACATAATTTCTGCTAATATATGTGTTAAATCAACTTTTTTATACCGATGTAAACATTTTAGTTTGATATTCAACTACAATTTTAATACAAAAGCAAACATTTTATATATTTTTTTATAAAATACATATTTTCAGTAAGTTATGATTGTTATATAAATCATTATACCAATTTAAATAGGTGTTTATAAGCTTTTTTAGATAAATTTTTTATATTTAAAAGTATGATTTCATACAAATAATGTTTACATTTGTAACATCAACTAAAAATGGAAAATCGTATTCAAAATATCATAGAAAAGTATGAATTAAGTTCTAATACTTTTGCGCAGGAAATAAATGTAAATAGGTCTACTATATCACATATTTTGTCTGGTCGTAATAAGCCTAGTATTGAGGTTCTACAAAAGATACTAAGGCGTTTCCCTGACGTTTCATCTAGTTGGTTGTTGTTAGGTCAAGGAGCTATAGATAATACTAACTTGGCTACCACCTCCTCTCATGTACCTGAAGAAAATACCATTGAAACGAACAGATCAATAGATAAAATAGTGGTATTTTATTCTGATAATAGTTTCGAAGAATACAAGCCGAATAAATAAACTTTATATTTTTGCTTCATAATTGCCACTTATGATTTATAAAATTCTTGTTAAACCAATCTTATTCTTATTTAACCCTGAATTTATACATCATCTCATATTCAGTATTATAAAATTAGTCTCCTATATTCCATTTAAAACTGCATGGAATAAGATTTATAGGATAAATGACGAAAAACTTAAAAGGGAGTTATTTGGCTTGACATTTGATAATCCTGTTGGTTTAGCTGCTGGTTTTGACAAAGATGCTAAGCTATTTGATGAATTAGCTACTTTTGGCTTTGGTTTTATAGAGATAGGAACATTAACACCTTTAGCTCAAGATGGAAATCCTAAGCCACGATTGTTTAGGTTGCCTAAAGACCATTCACTTATAAATAGAATGGGCTTTAATAATGGAGGTGTAGAGGATGCTGTAAAACGTCTTAAAAAGCGTAAAACTAAAATTATCATCGGAGGTAATATTGGTAAAAATAAAGTGACTTCCAATGATGAAGCAGTTAAAGATTACGAAATTACTTTTGAGGCGCTTTTCGATTTTGTAGATTATTTTGTTGTCAATGTAAGCTCACCCAACACACCTGGGTTAAGAGAACTTCAACAGAAAGAGCCACTCACCAAGCTATTACTTCGTTTGCAAGAATTGAACGATGCTAAATCAAAAAGAAAGCCTTTATTGTTAAAAATTGCACCAGATTTGACTAACGAACAATTGGATGATATTGTTAGTATAGTAGTAGATACTAAGTTAGACGGCTTAATAGCGACCAACACAACAATTGATAGAAATGGTCTTAAAACTTCTGAAAAGACGCTTAAAGCTATAGGAAAAGGGGGTGTTAGTGGTCAAGCGGTTAAAAAGCGTTCAACAGAGGTGATTCGTTACATTTCTGAAAAATCGAATAAAAGCTTTCCAATCATTGGAGTAGGAGGAATTCATTGCTCAGAAGATGCTATCGAAAAGTTAAAGGCAGGAGCGAGTTTAGTTCAAATATATACGGGTTTTATATACGAAGGCCCAAGTATTGTCAAAAAGATTAACCAAGGAATTCTGAAGCAATTATGAAAATAATAGAATGTGCTAGAGATGCTATGCAGGGGATTAGAGACTTTATTCCTACTGCTAAAAAAGTTGCTTATCTAAATTCACTATTGAAAGTTGGCTTTGATACATTAGACTTTGGAAGTTTTGTGTCACCTAAGGCCATTCCTCAGATGAGAGATACAGCAAATGTCCTTTCTCAGTTGAATGATTCCAACACTAGTCTTTTAGCTATTGTTGCCAACCAAAGGGGGGCTGATGAGGCTTGTTCATTTGAACGAATAAATTTTATAGGATATCCTTTTTCAATTTCTGAAATATTCCAACAACGCAATACCAATAAAAGTGTTGACCAATCATTAACTTTAGTTGAGGAATTACAAATCAAATGTGAAAGATACAATAAGTCACTAATAGTGTATATGTCTATGGCGTTTGGTAATCCATATTTAGAATATTGGCACGAAGATATTGTAGCTAAATGGGGAGAAAAACTTTCCAATTTAGGCGTTAAAACCATAGCTTTGTCTGATACGGTTGGCGTTTCAAATCCTAATAACATCAAGCCTTTATATTCTTTACTAACTCAAGAATATCCGCATATAGAGTGGGGCGCACACTTCCACACTCATTTGGAAAGTTGGCGAGAAAAGATAGAGGCAGCATTCAATTCAGGTTGTAGACGTTTTGATGGGGCTATCAAAGGCTATGGAGGTTGCCCAATGGCAAAAGATGATTTATTAGGGAATATGCCAACAGAAAAATTACTTTCTTTTACTCAAGAAAAGAAAATTGAAACATGTATTAATACACTTGCTTTTGAAAGTGCCTACAATAAAGCAATTGATATTTTTTAATCATTTTAATTTTTTTAAAAAATATTTTAACATCCTTAATAAACGTTTTAAATTTTATTATTTATTAATAATTTGGGCTAAATTTGTACCGTTATGGTTTCTGTAAAGAATTAATAGGGAATAAGGTGTAAATCCTCAACTGTTCCCGCAGCTGTAAGCTCAATAGAATCTAAGATCTTCAGTCCACTGTTCATAAAGAATGGGAAGGCCACTTAGTAAAGCAAGTCAGAAGACCTGCCATAACAAACGAACGGAAAGCCTCGGGATAAGGTGATCTTAGTATTTATTTATAAAAACAATAAAATGAAAAAAGTACTATTAATATTATGTCTTTTTTACAAAGGATTATTTGCTCAAGATGTAGTTAATCAGGTATTAATTTTAAATGAAGGTCGATATGATTACACAACAGGTCAAATAGAATCTCCAGTAACTATCGGAACATACGATCCAGCTTCAAATTATTATTCTATTGTTGATACTATTGAAGGTGCTCGTTTTGCCTCTGATATGCTTATTGACGGTGATTATTTTTATGTGGCGGCTGACACCCAACTTTTAAAATATGATTTAAATTCCTATGAATTATTAAATACACAAGCAGTAAGTGGTGTTAGAAACATTTACATAGTTAATGATAATTTATTTGTTACAAGAGGAGAGTATGGGGTTAGTTTTGACTCTTACTTACAAATTTATTCTAAATCTGATTTGAGTTTTGTTTCCCAACTCGATACAACTAATGGTCCAAAATGGACCACTCAAAATATGGTTCATTATGAAAATAAACTTTATGTGGCCATTAATAATGGTTTTGAGTGGGGTAATGAAAAATCATTAATTGGTGTCTTAGATTTAAATTCACTGAGTTATTTAGAGGAAATTGATTTAGGTCCTGATGCCACCAATCCAGATAATATAATGATTTCTGAAGAGTTTATTTTTACTGTTAATAATAAAAATTGGTCAGGCGCGTCTTTCTCAAAATTAGATTTAAATACTAATTCTTCTACTACCATTAATGTTTCGGATGTGAGTACAGGATGCGGAACATCTTGTCTAAGAGGTGATAGAATAAATTTTCAAATATCAATGGATTCTGTTTTGTTAGAGTGGGATCCTGCAACATTATTGTCTTCAGGCAATCCTGTTGGTATTAATCAAAATTTTTATGAGTTATCCTATGACAAAGTAAATGATTTTCTATACGCATCTGAAACAGACTATTCTACTTATGGGAAGGTACACATTTATGATGTTAATAATAATTTAGTTTCTGAATTTGATTGTGGTGTATCACCTGGTACAATA
>Ga0115013_10000655_pt1 | contig 20681 bp, 15 predicted proteins | sample SouAtlMetagenome_2_FD_88686 | JGI IMG/M metagenome (GOLD analysis project Ga0115013, IMG submission 88686) | Marine eukaryotic phytoplankton communities from Atlantic Ocean - South Atlantic ANT15 Metagenome | ecosystem: Environmental > Aquatic > Marine > Oceanic | place: South Atlantic Ocean...
ACCTCAAGGACGACGACAACGAGAACGACGTCGATTGCCGCTCCTCATATTGCCACAATGCCACATTCAAGGACGCGTGTCCTCTCCATGTCGTCCGAGTCTACCGAAGAAGACGACGAAATCGCACGCCTCAAGGCCATGGCTCAGAAATTACGGGCAGAGGCTGCAAATCTTGAAGCGGAACAAGCCGAAGAACGTGCAAAGGTTGCCCGGATGGCCTTTGAAAAGTTTGACGACAATTCCGACGGGAAGATTTCCTTAGAGGAACTCAAGCAGGGATTGGAGGCTTCTCTCAAAACGGAGATTAGTCAGGAACGTGTCCAGAAACTCATGAATAAATTCGATGTTAGTGGCGACGGATATCTTCAATTGGACGAAATGGTCTCTGTCGACCAGTTTCGAAACCAGTTGGAGGCCTTTTCAAGAGAAGAAAAACGTCTGGCACGGGAGGCGAGCATGGAAGCCCAAAAAGAGCAAGAGGAGGCTAAAAAGGCGGAAGTAAGGATGAATCTTCTCAATGACAAGGAGCCGACGCAATCGGACAAGATTCTTAGCGTTCTTCCTTATCTTTTCCCCCTTTTCGACAGTCTGCAATTTGGGCGGTTCTTTTTCATTGACAATGCCGACAATCCGTTCCTCGGGCTCATTGCTTTAGCCTACGCGGCTTACAGGAGCATCCCGTTTTCAGGATTCGCCGCCTTCATCGCCCTCAACACACTCTCGAACAACCCTGGTCTGAACAAGCTAATCCGATTCAATATGCAACAGGCTATCTTTTTGGATATCGCCCTCTTTTTCCCTGGATTGATCGGGGCACTCCTTGCCGGCGCTGGCAGTGCAGCTGGATTCCAAATCCCGGCAGGTGTTAGTCAGACCGGAAACACAGCTATTTTTGCGGTCCTCGTGTTGACCGTGCTTTACGCATCAATCAGCTCATTGTTGGGAATCAAACCCGATAAGATTCCCCTTATATCCGTCGCCGTCGAAGACAGGATGCCTACCATTGATATGTTTGACGACCAGGGTCGGTACATTCCTCGAAATCAGAGGCAACAAGAGAACAAAGATGACGAAAAGAAGGACTAGTTAGTACCCACAGCAACGTTGCTGTTTCCGGCTTTCGTTTGAGTTGTGAAAAGGAAAAGAAAAAGAAGCGGTGCTTACCGCACAAAATAAGCTATGCATGTATATAATTTATTGAGCAAGGGGACTCATGTTGTAAACTATATCAAATAAGAGACATAAATGACATAAAACTTTTACACTGATGTTTGTTGTTAATTTTAAGTCGTAGCATTCATGAATAACAATGAATGCAAATGCCAAATGACTATGTCTGCCGTTCCCTCCAGAGATACGAGTTCCAACGTTGAAGCACCGACTTCATGCCTTCTCTCATACTGCTTTGTTCGTTCTTGAGTCTGACAATTTCTCAAATTGACCTGAATAGGAACGGGAGAGAAGAGACCAAGACGAAGATAGGGTGACGGAGAAGAATCCAACAAGAATTGGATTGCATCTTCAGTCGTGCGTTATCGAAACACGCAATCTGGAAAAGTTCGTTACTCGAAGCCGCGCGACCATTTTGACCAATCAATCTTTTAGAAAGGTCTGCCAGTCTCCATAATGTTTCCGTAGAGAGGTTCGTAGAGATAATCAACTCCAATATTTTCTTGGGAGTTGTAACCGAAAAACGGCATACACATCAACTTGTTACCGATTCCCAATATTTTACTTCCCTTCTTTCTATTCCTCAACTTTGTCACGACACATTGATAAAGTTCATGCTACTGGTAGATTGCTTCAAATTGCGTGATAACCCTTATATCATCTATTCCCATTACAGCATCGTACAAAAGTAGACCTTCCGGACTTAACGCGACAAGGAAACGCAATTAATTTTGTGTTGAACAAACTTCACACCACCTCTTGTATTCCTTATTTTTCTCTCGACAAATCACGTGGATTATATCGAAGAAAAGACATTACAAAAATCTAAAATGCCCTCGCCACTCCGAAGAAAACAAAGCAATTCCAGCGGTGAAACACAACGCCCGCAGAAGAAATTTAAGACGACGGGAGACGATTTCGTCCTGCGAAAGCTCACCTATTTCAGGGACAAGACGGACACGAATGACGAAATCCATGAAACAATCGAGCTTTGTCCGGTTTCGACTGCTCTCGTCGATACGGAGGTTTTCCAGCGCCTGCGAAACATCAACCAATTGGCCAACGCAGAATATATTTACATGTGCGCCAACCACAATCGATTTCAGGTGAGCTTGCTATCAATGAAAGATTACAGTGAAAGAATATGAATGACATGCTTGATGATTGTAACCGAATGAAATGAAAAGCTCACTTTCTCTTTCTTTGTATGAAAAAATAGCATTCCCTCGGAGTGGCTCACTTGGCTGAGAAAATGTGCAAATCCATCAAAGAGGAGCAACCCCAGCTTGGAGCTACTGACAAGGACGTTCTTTGCGTCAAATTAGCGGGATTGCTACACGATCTTGGTCACGGTCCATATTCTCATCTATATGAGTCGTTTCGAGATAATTATCTTCCAAAATTTCTCAAAGCCCATCCCGAACTAAACGAGGCATACACGGATTGCGAGCACTTGAAAACAATAGAGGATTGGGCTCACGAAGAATCGTCTCTTCTTTTTATCGATTCCATGTTGGAGGAACTAGGACTACAGATCGATCTTAATAATTTGGATAAACCATTACGACAGATCAACAACGGAATTAACGCCAATTCCATGCGGGTCTTCAAACCACCCGGAGTCCAAGACGCAGTGCTGACGAGTCGTGATTTCGTGTTCATAAAGGAATGTATAATCGGAAAACCGTTGGAAGACTTCAGCTATTTTGTTGGTAGACAGGATAAAAAGCTCGAATGGTTGTATGATATAGTCAGCAACCGACACAACGGGCTTGATGTTGATAAAATTGATTACTTTGCAAGAGATCACACTCGCACGATTGGTAAACGTGGGATCGATATGAAGATGGTCACGGAGGCTCGTGTTGCAAAAGGATTGTTTAGTCGACCGGAGAAGGGTCCCACGCGTGAAGAAAAATCCGAGCCAGGCATGCATTACATGATATGTTACCCAGAGAAGCATATCGCGACGGCAATGAACTTCTTCAAGCATCGCATGCATATGCATAAAACCGTCTATCAACACAAGACAAACACGGCGGTCGAAACTATGATCTGCGATCTACTCTGTCATGCTGATCCATTCTTTCGACTGCGATCCATCGATGGTGAAAAATTTCCAATTAGTCGGGCCTATTTAAAGAGCAAATTTTTGGTGCGATTGGACGATAGTATTCTAACTCTGATTACGCACTCGACAGATCAAAGACTTGCCAAAGCACGCGAATTGTGCGAGCGACTTAGACGGCGAGATCTTTACAAGTGTGCAATCAATCAAACGCTTCAAGTTGATAATCCGATCTTAGATCTTGATGACTTAGAAGGCCAAGCACTCGAACGTGCCCAAGGCGCCCAAAGAGACATTGCTATCTGGGAAATGAGCGAATCTGAAATTCATAACGGTATGGTCAATTTGATGAATGACGTGCGCTCAAAAGACAAAAACGCGCCCATTGCAAAACTCAACGCAGACGATTTCATTGTCAAAAAATACACCATGCATCATGGAGCTGGGAGCAAGAACCCTTTGATGCGAATGCGTTTTTTCGATAAGATGAGTAGAGAAAAATTGATCGGGCCCGCAGAAGACCTTCCGATAGCAAAACAAGCCGATGAGTCAAGATATCAATCGGTGATACCGAATGAATTCCGATGTGTTGGGGTTCGAGTGGTTGTTCCTGACAACAGTAAACAAGACGAGGTAATCACTTTATTCAATCAGTGGTACGAAACTGGAGACACGATTCCGAACCCATGTACGGTGGAGCCCACTGCATTATACAATCAATTTCGCACATTGGATGACAATGAAGATGATGAAGACAGTGATAGTGACGATTATCAACAAGGAGGGAGAGACTTTCCGGCTCAGCTTACGCAAGAGTACGATGACAGTGATAGTGGAAAGGAAAACGAAGTCGATGACCACCCCATGTTTTCACCAGATGTCAGCCCGATTCCTGTTCGAACTCGCGCCCGTTGAGCAAAGCTTGTTGCAACAAATCCTTAAAAAGACCATTGGAATCGATCGAACAGTGAATACTAGATTAAGAGCAAGTCACTAATATCCTCACTCATCACATGCAACTTATTTCACATAGCTGACAAACGAAAAGCGATAGTTTTATTATAGTTGTAGTAATGCCTGAATTTTTAAAAATGTTGACAACCGGGACTCTCAATGTATGACTGAACAAGCTGCCCATTCAAACTCCACGTGACACCAAATCTTGAGTCGAACGACTCAAGATTCAAGTACGTGTTCTCATTTTCTACCACAAAACATCTGGATTTTGATGACGGTCACTACAGCAGTAACGTTTCTCACATCACATCATCAGCATGGCATCATCAATTTTCTCTCTTGCACGTCATTTCCTTTGGCGCAAAAATCTTTCGAAATCACGCCTGGTTCTAAAGTTCATTGGCTTTGTTGGAATTCCAGTAAACTAAACAAACAAACTACTCGACAAAGATGCCAAAACCTCAGTTCAACCCAGTCAGAGATTTGGTTAGTGGCGCCATCATGGCCGCCACTTCCGTTCCCCAGCTCATTGCATATGCCGAAACCGTCGGATACGCCGGATACCGTGGTTTGACAACTGCGGGACCAACCCTCATGGCTTGGGGATTCACAACCGGAGGACCATTCCTTAACTCTGGTGTTACATCCATCACGGCACTCATGGCCAAGTCGGATCTTAACGGCGAAGCCTACATGGCAGAACACGGCGAGGAAGCCTATGTTGAACTCGTTGCTGCTTACTCTATGTATGTTGGAATTGCCTCTATCTTTTTGGCCCTTGTTGGATTCGGAAAGCTGGCATCATATGTTCCAAAATCTGTACGAACCGGTGAGTATGATAGAAAAATGCCCATTGAAGGAATAATTTTGACGAAGACGATGGAAAACTTCTCCAAAATAAAAGTGTCAATACAGCAACAGAGTTATTTCGCTTTCCGGCAACTTTTTAAAAATGTCTCATAGCTTATATTTTCCTCGTATTTTTCGTTGTCAGGATTCAAGTGGGGATGCGCCCTCGGTGTTTTGGTATCCGCTCTCCCCAATGGACTGTTCGACAGAGGTTCGAAACAGCTCAAGGGTCTGGTGGCCGATGACAGTGTTTTTGGAGAATTTGTGTCCTTTCTCAAGTCAGAGGTTCCTCAGGCCACCGGTGCAGTCAATGTCACCGGCTTTGTTTACGGTTTGACTCACCCACAACAGTGGGCAGTTGTCCCCACCATCATGTTTGTCATTGGCACGTGGTTTGTCATGAACGGGAAGAAAATCTTGCCAAAAGCCTTGCCCCCTGGAACAGAAGTTATCTTGGCCACTGCCGCAGCAACTATCTACAGCATGAACTTTGACTACTCGGGTGGTGTTGTCGGAGAAATCCCAGCGGTGGATGCCGATGCCGGAATTGCCATTCCAGGAACCGACTTTAAGATTCCTGTTGAGGTTTTGGATTTCCAAAAGGTTTTGGACGCTCCTGTCGCGGATCGCGTTGGTGGATACCCTGCATTGGCAATTACCTCTCTTTTGTTTGCTGGTGTCAACTTTTTGTCGATCATGGGAATTGCCTCTGGATTCGAAACCGAAAACGGAATCCCATGGAGTGCTCCTCGCGAATTGATCGCCCAGGGAGTTTCGTGCGGAGTTGCTGCGCTTGTCGGATCGGCCCCAGTCTCGGGAAGCATGAGCCGATCGTTGGTCTCCCGTATGACCGGAACAACCTCCCAGCTCGCATGTATCCTGACAGCCACGATCTGGATTGTGGCTATGCCATACATGAGTATCATGAGTCCTACACCCAAGGCCGCTCTTTCGGCTGTAATTGTCAGCGCCGTGCTCAAGAGTGTCGTCATTCCCAAGGCCCTAATGGCGCTGACCGGAATCGATTTCGTGGTCGGATGGGGTACCGCTCTCTTGACTGCTGCCACATCACCTACATTGGGTTTCGGTGGTGGTTTGGTCTTGTACTTGGTTACTATGCCATTGCAATCCAGCGGAGAAAAGAAAAAGACGGACTAAACATGCCTAGAAGAGTGCACCTGTTGCTTTTCACAGCACGGAAAACTTCATTCTACAATAGGTGGATGAAATATAACTTTTTACTTTTTAAGACACACCTGTTAGCTAGCTAGTATTTGTCATCATCACATTTCTCTATAAAAGAAGATTGTTACATGTGTGCCTACCTACCAAAACTCTCACAGTGGCAAAAATCTTCAAGTACAATTCAGTTTTATCCTTTTATTTTTATTACTTCTACTAGTAGTACGTATTCGCGTCATCAGCTTTTTGTTTTTGTTCTAGTTATTTCGAATCTCTTGAGCCTCTAATAAGCCTACTGAGCATACGAAACAATATTGCTCAAAGGGGAGACTCGTAATACGAAACCATTGGTGGAGGGAGGTAATCTACTCCTTGGTAGCTCCATACCCTGAAAGCCGCGATCGTGACCAATTGATAGAAATCAGTCGATACTCGCTTTTCGTGTCGTAACCCGAGTTTCCAACCAAAAGAATTCGACTTGGAGAGGACCGAACGCAAGCATCTAAATGTGTTGTTACCAATGCTGCACAATATCCAAATCTATGGCTTTGCAGGTTCCCCACAGTGTTCTGGCATGCCCAACTTCCGCTTGTCGCTCAGCACACATGCATTTTGGGATCGTGTTCTTTGATCTGGGGCACAACGTTTACATTGTCGGGAATAGTGAGGTTAGGATTGGGCTGCCACAGAATCTGCAGTGCCGCATCCGATTCGCCCGAATCTGTTTGTTCTTCCAGTTTTTTCCACACCTCGTCAGGCAATTTCGTCAGTGGAGAATTGTGGTTAACCACTAACCTTTCCAATTTTGGGTGACAAGCTAAAACTCCCTCGGGCACCGATGTTAGCTCGTTCCCGTTGGCGTAGAGGTGCCGTAGTGCGGGGGAGGATCCGTCCCCAACAATCTCGTCGAGGTTTGTCAACTTGTTGGAGGACACCTGAAGAACCTCAAGCGTCTTTGGCCACGAAGTAACTCCAAGCTGAGCAAAGTCATTGTGCCGGAGGAAGCATTCCTCGAGATTGGGGACCCACTCGGCGAAATTGGAGGGAAGCATCGTTGGTGTTGGAACGTTTGGATGGGCGTCATCGACGTCCATGGCATCGTCGCTATTGGAAGTGCTGTTTCCTTGAGTTGGACCATTCTTGTTTTGTTTCAACACAACCACGTCCTTGTGATTAGATTTTCCGAGTAGGTTTCGATCCAGGCACAGTATTTTCAGATTCCGCAGAGGAATCATGGGAGTTATGTCTTCGGTTTCGTTGCCATCAAATTCAAATTCTTCTCCGTCTTGTTGTTGGGAAGACGATTGAGCATTGGTGTCAATTCCACCAATGTCAAGGTGGGTGATTTGGTTGTTGGGCAATCGGAGGCTCTCGAGGGCAGGCATGTGCAAGAGTGCCCTGGGAAAGGCCCCTTTGAGCTTACAATCGTCGAGCCAAAGGTGCTTGAGGGAGTTGCCAACTTTGCTGAATTCGTCGGGGATGCCATTCGACAGAGGATTCCGTCCGAGATTAAGCGTCTCGAGATTGGGCGCCGCTGTTTCGAACATTGTCCCGAAACCGGTCAGGTCGTGAATATCACAGTCGTACAGATTCATGACCTCGAGGTATTTCAGCTTTGGAACGCTCGATGGCTGACACAAGATTCGAACCGTGCCTTGGAATTCTTGCTTGCGGCGCCCAAGTTTCAGCAACCTGAGAGGTTCCTGGCGCTTGGTGCGTTTTTTCTTGCTCTGGTTCTCCCGGGAACCATTGTTTTCCGTGTTTTCAATTTCGTCGTCACTGAGATTGGCATCGTAGATGTTGCAATCGACGGCGTCGTCGAGAATGGTGGGAATCTTGCGCAAATCTTTCTTGATAAACATTTTGGAAGTTGCAGTTGTGGTGTTATTGTCGCTACTAGTGTTCTATCTTCCAAACAATTAAGTTGATTTAATTGGTATCCGATTCGTGACTCTTTCTTCGATGGATTGTAATGGGGCAGTGATTGTGTTACTCTTATTAATGTTGTTCATTGAACGCTTTTGGTTTGTCATTGCTCTTTTTTGTTTTTCTCTTTGGCGCGAAAATTTAGACGTCTGTCCGCGGCTAGCAGAAATCGAAAAGTCAAAAAATATTTCCAGCTCCGAAAGATTTGTCCATCTTAAAGAAATCGTCTTCTGATACCGACATTTGACATCACAGAGCCCAGGACAGCGATTGAATTTTCGAGTTGAGAATTCCATCGCCTCTTTGAATTTCAAAACAAGCATCTAGATATTGCTGATAGAGAGTCTCATCTAGATAGAGAAAAAACAGCTGCTTTTAATTTTCTCCAAGAATGAGTTCGTCGACGAAGAGAAATCTGGTTTTGCGCAAATGCAAAAGTGCCGGTGTCGTGAATATAATTCTTTTCGGGATAGTCAGTTTATTCGCATCAGCAGTATTGGTAGAAGTAGACTCTTTTCGACTCGGATATTCACCGCCAACAACTGTGACACCACCAGCTACATACCGGTGCGATAATTTCCCGACGAGGCGCCATGGCTACTCCAGCGCACTCGGACAGAAACAGGAACGTTCTTCACGAGTCATCCTCAACAGCAGCGAAGACGACGATACAAATGTCACCAACAATTCGGGGAACAACGGAATCCTGGAAGCGATAGGGTTGGTCTCCCAACCCATCGTATGGATCTCTCTATACTTTTTGGGAACTACGGGACATGGTCTGCCGGCAGGCCCGGGAGGATCTATTGGTGCGGTGGAAGGCATTGCCTATCTAGTGGTGGTCGTCCTAGCGGTACTACCTGGCGACAACAGCAGCTCTCCGCTTAACGCGAGAACGTTCTCTCGCGCTACAATTGCCTTGGGTCTGTTGGTCTTGGCCGGGGTAGCGGCCGGTAAGGGCTGTGTCCCCAATGCCAAACCAATACTGGACTATTCGGCCTATTTGCCGGTCTGTGGTCCCGAATAAGCATAGTGGTATACAAACAAAGATTCTATGACAGTACTGCATTTACTTTCCGGGAGGGCTTCGGTTTGATGCTTCTCTCTTTGCTAGCTTGGAAGGATATTCAACTTGGAGGTCGGCCTTTCAGTTGAAGCAGGGAAAAGGAATGGACGTGTAAAGATTTCGAAGTGCAAAGCGATGGCACGGCCTATTCACAGATTACAATGGCCATTTATTGCATCCTTCCAGCAACAGTGTTGCATTCTTTTGGTGCATGAAAAAGGTAGCCATAAATAGATTGGTTTTTCTTCGAGCTGGTGTGTGTCAATAACATTCACAAATTTATTGTTCTCGCAGCGTTGTCGTTATCCACAAACAGAATCATCCTAGGATGTCTACACTAGTGGGCATGTACTATCCTAGATCGAGCGTATTTTAGTTTCTTATAGAGCAAAAGATATGAATTGTGCCAACTATCTTTGGGATCCATTCTGTTTTCACGGATTGCATCCTGCAAGGGGCGCTCATCCGACTACAAGACTTGGAGTTTCGATTTGGATAGTCAAATTTTCGAAAACCTCTCCCTTGCAGCAACAGCATGCAATAGTGATGGATGACAAATGTTCCTTTTCATCATGTCAAAAATTTAGTGAGATAAACTCAAAAAAATTGAAACTTGAGTTGCCGACACGCGCGAGCAAGAAGGCTTCTCGTCAAAAAATCGCGTGACACCATCACCGGTTCTGCAGATGGCAAGATACCTTTCTCGACAGTTTCTGTGATTCAAAAAGAATGCTATTCGTCCTGAGGGGAAGCACTGTTGCTCGTTCGCAATAATCTGCAATAGAAGAGGTCATCCAGCAGAGTTGGCTCATATTTAAAAGATTGTCTACAAGAATGCAAACGATGAGTGAAATTTCAAATGTGTTGCTTTCAAGAGCGATTCTGGGGTTTGCTGTTGTCGTCTCATTGATAGCAACACCTTCCAGAAGCTTTGCGCCGGTCTCCAGTCCAGAGTCATTTGTGGTAAGACATCAAAAAGCGTCCAACTCGGTTCCTTTGACACGTTTATTCATGTTTGATTGGGTCAACGACATGTTTGGCAACAAAAAGGCGGAGGAAGAAGCAGTCGCAAAAGCCAAGGCAGAAGCCCAACAAAAGGCAGAAGAAGCTGCAGCAGCGGCGGCGGCGGCGGCCGCAGCTGCTGCTGAAGCAGAAACAAAAAGAAAAGCGGAGGAGGAAGAAAAAGCCATGAGGCAGGCAGAAGAAGCTGCTGTGGTAGCAATGACAGAGGCAGAGGAGGAATTATCTGATACTGCTGCAAAAGCAACAAAAGAAAACGAAGTAATTGCATCCCAAACTGTCGAAGCAACGGAAAATAGTACTGGTGTCGAGAATGATGATTCCGTTGTAGATGATCTCATCGCAAAAGTGGTCAAGGACAAAAGTCGCGTTACGGGAAGCGTTAAATGGTACAATCCTGCAAAGGGATATGGGTTCATTAGATCAATCAAAAACGAAGAGGGGAAAGAACTGAGCTACTCGAAGGATATTTTTGTCCATCACACGAAAATAAAAGCGCCTGACGACACGGTATTTCGCAAGTTACACAATTCGGAAGCGGTCGAGTTTGAGATTGTTCAAGACAAACAGGGCCGATTAAATGCAGAAAATGTGGCTGGGATCGGTGGAGACTACGTCAGGCACATCAAGGAACGACAGGAGGCGCAAAATGTTGATGACGATCCAAACAAATGACAGCTTGATGGCAAGGAACAGAACTGTCCGATTTGCTAAGAAAATCATCGCCAACTTCTTGTAAGACAATAGTGTTGATTACGATAAAGATCAGACGCATCCATTCTAGCAGAGGCTTCGATGAAATAAACCACAGTAAGACAGTAACCCTTTTGAAATCAATTGACTGCAGGTCAAAAATATAGAAGTAGCATCAGCAAATGCAAAAAACGTTGATAAATGATCAGATATTGATATTTGTTTTATTTCCCAAAGAAGTATACTAAACACCTCAACTCTTTAACTAACGGCGAGGAATAGAATATATAAGAGGTTTGTGATCTCGTCGCAACCTTGTTTTCGAAATAGTTTGAGGCTGACCTGATAGCTTGTCATTACTGCTATCAGTGGACTTGCCTGTCGAGGTAGTTGCTTCGTCCTGACGTATTTTCTGAGCGATCAATTCCGCGAAGCTTTTCTTGCCGTTCTTTTCTGCATCGTACCTCAGACCTCTTCGAACCCTTTGTCCTATCTCTCGCATCAAGGTGACCTTTTCCTCTGAACCTGCTGCCATTGCTGCTTCGTAGATTTCAAGTTTCATCCGATAATCTGCGACGGCAGCCACTAATCGTGAACGAAGGCCCTCAACTACCATACCGGGCGGAATACGCTCGACTAATTGCGAAAGATCGGCTCCTGTCAATGCTGCAGCCTCTAGCAACTCTCCGTATATTGTGCCATCGGAAGCTTGCTTTAAGCAATGTGAAATGAGATGGTCCCACAACTTAGAATGAAATTTCTTTTGCCGCTGGGCATATGATACTGCCAACGGAAGAGATTTGGCTCCATTTAGATAAAGCTTCAGGACTCCCATAGCTTCGGTTTCTGTTTCATCACTGTACTTTTCGATAATAAAGGCGAGTTCTAGAGCAAAGATGGGCGATGAGAAGTCAGCCTTGTTCTCGACATCATCGTCGTTTTCGGTGTCTTTGCTACGCTCAATTTCCAGCACACGACGAGCATCCACGGGCATAACGCCATTTAGCGGCAAGATAGCCTTGAGGAAGGTCAGTAGCGGGGTTGAGATAGATTCTACCTTGTAAGCTTCTATTCCAGCTAAGACTTTGCTGGAGTCCCTTGCAACTCCCGCAAAATCTATACATAGTTGGAAGTGCTTCCGATGCAGGTTTGTGACGGCCTTGGGCAAGATAGAACTAGTTGGGAAATTAATGTAGAAGTCAGATCGCCTCGTAAACACCAAATGTAGATACCAATAGAGTATAGAGGGGCTCCTTTCTAACTGTTCTGCAACCTTATCAATGGGGAGAGACCCACGACGGAGAATGCCATCGGGTTCCTCAGTAGAATCTTCCTCCGAAAAGCTGAAAGTATTCATCTCGCTAAGGGTTGTGTTGTAAGTGAATCCAGCTGCAACACAGTGCTCCATCAAGAAGTTGCCAACGCGTTGTAACCCAACAAGACGAATTAAAGCGAAAATTGGCATCGAGAAATTTGAATCTTGGGATGAAAAGAAATCTTTTTCAAAAAGAAATTGATTGAGTTCGTGGCGTTCGACCAAATCCATCACAAATGCATAATCATCGTTCATAATTGAAGTTGGAATGCTCTTTACTTTTGTATTGGTCCCGTTGACAATTCGAATCGCAGACTCTTCAAAGAACTCAATTGGATTCGTCGCATGCAAAGCACCTATCGCCAAAAAACATTTCAATGCAGAATCATATTCGCCCTGCATCAGTCGAAGCCGGGCCATAGCATCCAAACAAATACGGCTGTTTGGTTCAAGTGCAGAAACAGCTGACGTATCAGGGGCGTCCTTTGCCTCTAAAACATCTAGCGATGCTACAACGGGTACCCTCGAAGCAATCATAGTCACAGCTTTTGCTACATCAAAAAGAGAATCTTCAGAGTCAACATTGCTGACTTCGTACCTAGGCTCTGAGACATTCAGTTCTTCTTCTATATCACGCACTGGGAAAATCAAATAACCTGCTGCAGTTTGTAGATAACGACGCTGGAGTGAAATCTCTGTAGATCGGATCTCATCGTCAACATTGTTTTTTCCCATCTGATTTCGCTTATTGAAGTTGTAGAACGATATATAATCTTTGAGGGTTTTTGTTGTGCCCCAAGCAATGAGGCTTTCTAAAAAATGTTTTGAAGCTTGAGCGTGTATTTCTAATGACGAGGAATCGTCTTCATCTGATGTCTTGGATAATTGCTCAACTTCTAGTAGCATTTTTTCGAGAATTCGAAAGTATATTGTTGATGGTAGAATAGGATCTGACGTACAAACGATAAGACCATGTGAGAATTCGGACTTTATCATAAAACGATAATTACAATTTATATTACTGCATTCCTTACCTCGAACAGGCAGATACTTTCTCAATAAAAATAGCGCTCCCGGTATGTTTTCCAGCTCCTTGATCCATCGTTCCCACAATTCAATCCTATCTCCCAGCAACACCGGCATAGCTTTCACAGCTAGCTTCATCCTTCGTAAAGACAATGATCTGTTGGTAGTGCCTTGATTCTCGATGGATCGAGGTGTTCTCAAGACAGCCTCTAGGTAGTAATTGATCAATTCATCAAGATTGTGCCTTCGTAATTCTCGCTTATGACGCAAGCCACGAGATAACGCCAGGGCGCATTTATTGTTTTCCAAGGAATATTCTATGGCATCATCGACAGTAGATGTTAGTGACAAAATTACCTCAGATTCTGTGCATACTACCATTGTCGGAGGTACCATAGATTGAATGGTCAACATGTCTGATGGCAATGGTCGCACATCCTCGAGTGGTCTCATTATGCATTCGTAATCGTCGCTGTCAACACTGGAATCGTCATCGTTGGAACATTGGACCACATTTATTTTGTCGTCAACATCATCATCGTACAAGATCGATTTCATATTCCACTCCAAGTGTGGGTCTTTAAATTCAATACCCTTTCTGTCGGAAGAATCAGTTCCAGCAAATAAGGGCTGGTTCATATCGAAGCTCACATCGATTCCCACAAGCCCCATTTCGTTAGGCCCCTTCAAGGCCTTGAGTGCGTTAGTTTCTTCTATCTCTTCCATGCGTGGCAGAGCAAATGAAGAGAAGAGCCGAAAGTCTCTAGCAGAAAGCAATGATTGAAACGGTATGTGTGCATCATCATATTCCTTGTTGTTCTCAATAAGTGGCAACAAGTCGCTGTAAGAAATCACCCCATCCTTCCGAGATACGATCTGCAACTCTAAATCGTGACCCGGGCTCCCAACAACAATGTCTTCTCCATTTGCAATTCCATCTTCGTCGTCAGCAAGGGTGACCAGGCCTAGCACAGCCACGTGATCAGAATCTAGTGGAACAATATCACAGGCTACACAATCGAGTTCCCATGCCATGGTGCAGGCAGCTGTTCGCTTGATTTTCTTCTCCTCACTGATGTTTCCACTACTATGAGCGACCGAAAGAGCAGATGAGGTGCCATCATCCTCGTGCTCTTCCACATAGATCTGCATCAAACAGTCTCCCCATCCAACCATAAGGTGTTTTGACGTCTCAAATACCAGGCTGGGAGAGATATCTCGAATCGAGGGATATAAGGAAGGGGAAGCTCCTGCCGGACGATTAATATGGGCAATACGGGTCAAATTGTCCGAATCAATCAATTTAATACCGGTGGCATCGGCAAAGGCCAACAGTGGTCCCCTCCAGACTACGCTTTCAATCCCTCTGTATGAATTGTCACCTCGATTTCCAGCCTGGTACAATAGATTGTCGTTTCGCCGCTGGAAAAATGTCCCTTTCTTGGTCAAGTAGAGCTGCCCATTAGCAAAGCCGACCGCAATAGATTTCTCTCTTTTAAGCTTGTAAGCCGGATCGACGGCCAAGCATGTTGGAGGTCCCCATTTGGCAGGATAGTTTATCCTGGATTGATTCGTAATCTCCGCAGTGAGGGCAGGGACGAGCGTCTGAGGTTGAGAAGGTTGATCGACGTGGCTGTCACTTCTTCTAGACATCTCCGACACTGAGCCATGGGCACTATTGTTGTTCATATTCGGATTAGTTCCACCATGACTGCTGCCACCCCCAGCGTCATCTTCAGCAGGTGGCATTCCAGTCAACACCGACATAAAGTTCGAAAAGTAACCAGCGTTTTGGGCAGGTCTCCCAGGTGAAGGAACGGGCGTCACTGATGGACGAATCGGATCGGGTGTGGTGCTGGGCGTATAAAAATTGTCAGTTATGGCTGTGTTACTAACTTCACTGGGATTTCCGAAGATTATGGATGTGGGTTGGAGGGATGTCGTGTATTTAAACTCCCAGATAGTGCAATGACCACCTCCATCAACAGCTCCAAGAACGGAACCAGATGCGTCAAAGGACATGCTCACAACAGGGTTTTCTTCAATATATCGAGAATCACCCTCTCGTATATACAATTTGTTTGAATAGGAATTATTGCCACTGTTCCTGCCGTGACCAGAGGAATCGATAATCCCGCCATAGTCGGCAGAGGGTAATGCAAAGACCACGGCTGGCGAAGCATCGCAAATGCCACCTTCGCTTCCGCTTATTCGACCATCCATTACGCGCGTTAGGGTAATAGCACCTCCATGATTTCCTCCATATCCACTAGCCACAATCGAGTGGGGCTGGAACCACAAATCTGAAGAGAGCAATAGATTCTGCTCCCGCTGGTTCTGGCGCATGGCTGCTGCCGATGAAACCGAGTTTGTTGAAAGGGCATCACTGACGGCACTTGAAGATCTCGATAAAGTGCGGGATTCCCTCGCGGGAGATGTTGGTGCTTGTATGTTGCTGATGGATGATACAAGTTCTTCTCGATCTATCCTAACTATTGCGAATTTCGAACATGTCGAACGACGCACAGGATGAGGAGTATCTGATTCATCGGTGTCATTTTGAATACCCTTTGGCAATCCAGATCCAACAATGCGAGAATAGTGAAATAGAGGTAACTCATCGATGTACGTCGTACTAGTCTCGTCGTCATCTCCAGTAACGTAGTTAGTATCTTTGAAGCCGACATCATCTTCGGCATCAACAATTTCTTCAGCGTTTTTGTCACTTGTATTTATTTTTGTCGCTTTATCCTCTGTATCAGCAGTTGCATCAGGCTTTAATTCCAAAGTTGTTTGCTCAATCGATTTTGCAGGAGATAACTGCTGCTTATCAGCTTCGGATTCCGAAATATTGTTGTTCAAAAATATGGTTTCATCCTTCTGACTGTCGTTGACAACATCGGCACTCGTCGCTACCATTTTTGATTCTACTTGAACTTCTGATTCACCCTCTTCTTCGCTTTCACGATTTACTGTATCATCTATTTCAACAGGAAGAATTTTGTCGTTTGTATCGTCAGTTTCGGAGCTTCGTGCGTGGGTTTCATCCTTCTGACTGTCGTCGACAACATCGGCACTCATCGCAACCTCTTTTGATTCTACTTGAACTTCTGGTTCATCCTCTTCTTTGCTTTCACGATCTACTGTATCATCTATGTCAACAGGAGGAATTTTGTCGTTTGTATCGTCAGTATCTGAGCTTCGTGCGTTGAAAAATACCGGTGCATCTTCGCCATCTTCGTTTTCAGAATTAATAGCCGAGTTCTGAGTTTTGGGGCTCTCATTGCCAATCGCCTCAATACTTCCTTCCTCATTAGATGTGGCTTTCAACTTGGAGTCATCTGATTCCAATCCATCTATGGAAGCGGTATCAATTTCATTTACATTCATAGTTTCCTCCACAGCACTTGAGTTTGTTGGATCAATTGTTTGGTCGGTCGACGGCTCTACAGAAGTATTGTTGTTTGTATCTACCGTGGAATTCGCATCCAACTTGGTTAATTCTTCTGCCACTGCTCCTTCTTTTGGAGTCGAAACTGGATCTGGTATATTCTTGTTGGGGTGTTCATTTGCGTTCTCGCTATTGCCTATCGAAGGGGGATTGATTTCCCTGTCGGCGTCATCGTTCGACGGCATAGTAGCGTTGGTTGTGATTTCATCGTTCGCCCGAGGGTTTGAGTTTGAACCCTTCTTCGACTTTGAAGAATTCTTCTTCTTGCCCTTTTTCTTCCCCATGGTGATATATATCAAACACTCCGCAACCAATAAATCTGCCGAATGGTTTGGATTTTCAAAAAGGGCAATTGATGTGTCTGACTTTGTTGTAGTAACAGAGTCGGTCGAGTGTTGCTGCCTTGCTCTCAATTCGTGGCTTTGAACTGTAGATTCTTGTGCAAAAAGAATTTATTGTCCGGTCACTTTTTACTCTATTTATTGGGTTGGCATGGTGGTCCTGATGCTTGCCTGAGAGCGGTTATCACGACTTCGATTGTGTAGAGAGGAAACGATCTTGAATCATCTTCATTCACGCTGCTCGGCACGCGTTCTTTCGTGTGCTTGTTTCGAGGGGAAACCGAAATGATTCGGGAAATGACAATTTTGAATCAATTGGATCGAATAAATCAAAGTCTTTGCAAAAATGCTCAAGGTTGGTAAATATGCCAGGTTATGTGGTATTTGTTTATTCCCGTTCAAAACGTGCCCAACCACGATACAGTATGACTGTGGGATTTAAACAGCCCGAGCATGTTTTACGTCTCTACATTTTAATCAATATCTAAAGAACACACAAAACTTCGAGTTACAGAAACCAAACCATTCTATTCATATATTGATAACCACAACATTCCCATTCGTTTCCACTTCATAATCATGCCCCTGACGCTTTCTTTTCCAGCTCTTTTCCTGGTACAGCTCATTTGCTTCGCTACGATTCCAATCATCGTGGGAGAAGATTATTCTTTAAAAGACATGTACAAAAGTTTGGAATGGGAATACCCTGATTTCACAATCCACGATCCTTCTAGTATCATCACTGTCGGTAATAAGCAGCTAATCGCTGTCACTGGCAAGGCCCAGGAGGATGGCTACGACTGTGGGATTGAAACCTGGTTTCGCAGGGCTAAGGGCCCATGGAGACCGGGCCAATGCCTCTTTCGCAAAAAACCCTCCTGGGTCCCCATAGAGGCACCTGGTAACGACGGCGCCTTTTGGGCACCCGAGTTGGATCTTAAAAGTGATGGAACCTTAACGCTCCTCTATAGCGTCTCGGAAATGGACGACGAGGATGAGAGTGAAAGAACGTGCGTAGGTATCGCCAGATCTGTCACTGGTCTCGATGGCTTTCCCCACAGACTCACCTGGGAAGATGCCGGAGAACCGCTGACGTGCAGCCAAAAAGACGATTACTCCTACGAGCGAAGCGTCATCGATCCAAGCGTCTTTTGGGGATTTGGCGAAAACGAGAACAAACTCTTCTTGGTCACGGGGGGCGGCAGAATCACGGGCACCGAGCTCGATCCGGTGACATACTTTCAAAAAGATGGTGAGTGGCTTGCCCCTAACAGCGATGATTGGACGGATCTTGCGACTGGTCCCAATAGAGCTGGAGATGATAATTGGATCGAAGCGGCCTATATTTATCCCGACTCCAGGACGGGATATTACTTTTTGTTCGTCAACTGGGGATCTTGCTGCAGGGGTACCGATTCGACCTACGAGATCCGTGTTGGCCGCTCGCGAAACCCACTTGGACCCTATGTGGACAAAAAAGGTAGAAATATGATGGACGGCGGTGGATATCTCGTTGCTAAGACTAATGGCTGGGTCATTGGGCCCGGACACACTGGTGTTTACAAAAGGGGAAACAACCAGCTATGGATGACATTTCACTATTATGACAAGCGTAGGGAAGGAAATTCATGGATTGGCGAAAAACGTCTTCGCTTTAGAAAGGGATGGCCCCATGTTACCAAAAAAACTTCTCGGCCTTTTCCAAGCAACAAGTTGGATTGATGATTTTACGAGACCAAGCAAATGTAACGAACATGGTGTATAGATACATTGATATATAAGTCCTTTTTGTTCCACATTGAAATTAATCAGGTGGATGTCTTTAGTATAGACCAAACAATTATATTTGGAGTGCTAATATCTTAATCTTTATATATAGATGCCAGCGCAATGTTCTAAATGCTGATAGATACTACTACCAGTATTGAATAACTATCGTATTTTATTTGGGAAAAACTAGGCAAGACTTTCTACTTATAGGATGCCCAATCCATCAAAGGCACCTTGCTGTTTCTGCTGGGCAGAGTAATTAAAAGTTTGTTGTTGCGGTGCCGGAATGTGTTGCTGCTGCCGCTGCTGCGCATACATGTTGGGGTTTCCGTGGTATCCCCCACTGGACGGAGCCGATTTTATGCCCGATGGGTGTGCCTGCTGGGCAGCCGGTGGATGGGCCGTCATGCCAAAGAAATCGTTATGTGCCGTCGAAGATTGCTGCTGTGGCTGATGATGGTCATTAAAATCGAGCAACGATCCCCCAGCGGCAGCAGGTGGAGCCGCTTGAGCAGGCGTTGCTCCAAACAAGTCGTCGATTGATCCCGCTGAAACGGCCGACCCGTGGGAGGGAGGAGCTCGAGGAACTGGAGTGGGGGCTGGAGGAGCGTGATGAACCGGAGGGGGCGTTCCAAAATCGTCATCGTCATCATCATCGTCGTCGTCATCCTCCATACTGATTCGTGAGACCTTGACGACTATTGAGTTCCTCCACGTTGGGACTGGCTGGCGTTCTTCAACGACATCCATCCAAACGGCCATGGCCGACTTTTCGCGGTCACTTCCCGGCACAAGGGCTGATTTAAATCGAAAGTGATATTGCCCTGGAAGAGGAAAGGCGTTTCGAACCTGCCCAAAGGTCGGTGGAGTGTTGGGATGCTTGGGCTTTGGGGCCAAAAAGACGTTTGGCTGGGACTCGAGGTCTCCGTCTTCTGGCACAAAATAGCTATGAATCATTTGCAAGTGGTTGTCGTGTGCGAAGGGCGGAAGTTGTGTGTAAATTGTCGTTTGAAATTTGAATTGTTGTATTCATTGCCGTTCGTTTGTAATTCAGAGATCAAATTGCCAACAATAGAAACAAGTGGAACAAAATAATAGAGATGTCGAGAAATGAGATAAAATGTACGTGATCATCCAATTGTTTGAAACAAAATAATTGCTTTTGTTGATATGCAGTGCCTTCATTGCAGCAATATCATCAAATTATAATAGTATCGTTGCTTCGTCTTTCTGATTCGATGGTATACTCTCGTCACATCACTGCCTTGTCAACAATCGTGGGATTGTTGTGACGATGAAAAAAGCTGCCTCATCTCCTGTTTGAAACTTACCGAATGGTGGTCATTGTTGAATGGAAGCTAGCACTTGGTTGTGTATTGTGGTGGTGATTTCGCAACGAGTCTGTGACGAAGGCTTGATACATGCATGTACTTTGATCGTAATGTTGCTGCTTTCAGGTGATGCCGAGCGAGGAAACTCGATCTTGTGAAAATTTACAAAACGCAACGGTCACACGAACACGGTGCAAAACTCGATGACTTTGATAAAAAGGACTTTTTCAGTCTCGTAAAATAATACGGTCCGTACGTCGTTACAAAAAATGTACTGTAGTTGAGATTCCGATTTCATTTCCATTTCTCCCTCCTCAAAAAAAGTAAATATAAAAATAATCATCTTCACCTTTATCTCGGAAGACGTCAGGAAAGTCACTAACTGCTGCTAATCATGATTGGTCGAATTGCAGCTTTGGGCCCGAGGAAGCGAGTCTTATCGCCGGCCCTTCGATGGCACTCCTCAAAACCTCCCAAGAATGATCTTCCTCCCCCGCTCCCGCCCCGACCAAAAGC
>Ga0115013_10000656_pt1 | contig 20542 bp, 22 predicted proteins | sample SouAtlMetagenome_2_FD_88686 | JGI IMG/M metagenome (GOLD analysis project Ga0115013, IMG submission 88686) | Marine eukaryotic phytoplankton communities from Atlantic Ocean - South Atlantic ANT15 Metagenome | ecosystem: Environmental > Aquatic > Marine > Oceanic | place: South Atlantic Ocean...
CTTGCAGGCTCTTTAAAAATTAAAGATCTTTCTGAGTCATTATTGTCATATGGTATCCATAAACTTTCCCAGAAAGTTTGCTCATTTTTCTTAAATAATAAAAAGGAATTTTTTGAATGGGCTAAAGTAAAATGAATTTTCTTCCTAGACTTTTCTTTCTTAGTCTTTTTATTTAGTTCAAAAGTACCAAAAGCACTTTCACAAGAATTATTAACAGGGCATTCTGCACAATTTGGAGACCTTGAAGCACAAGCCGTTGCACCTAAGTCCATTATTCCTTGAGTATATTCAAATATATTATTTGCAGGGGTAAGAGACTCAGATAGGGACCAAAGTTTTTTTGTAACACCTTTTTCTCTCATATTAATTTTTTTATATCTTGAAATTACTCTTTTAACATTCGCATCTAATATTGGATAAGGTTTCTTATATGCTATTGACATAATTGCTCCTGCAGTTGACTGCCCAATGCCTGGCAATGACAATAATTCATTAAATTTTCTTGGGAATTTATTTTTATATTCTTTTTTTATAATTTCCTTTGCCTTATATATATTCTTTGCTCTTCTATAAAAACCCAGGCCTGTCCATAAGGCCAAAATATCATTCTCCGAAGCTGATGAGATCGATCCAATATTTGGGTATTTTTTTATAAATTTCTTATAAAAGGGAATGACAGTTTTAACTTGAGTTTGTTGCAACATAATTTCTGAAATCCAAACTTTATATCCTGAAATATTTCGGCGCCATGGAAGATTTTCTCTACCATTGAGCAAGTACCAATCAGTAATTGCTTTTGAGAAGGTTTCGTTATTTGATTTTGAGTTATTCAATGAGATTTTTTTTGCTTAGCACTTTGCCCGATTCATCAAATTGATAATGAATTGGTGCTCCCGTTGGAATTTCGAGTTTCACAATATCTTCATCAGAAATAGTATCTAAATACTTAATCAATGATCTAAGAGAATTTCCATGAGCAGAAATAATAATATTCAAACCATCTAAAATTAGGGGAAATATTTCATTAAGATAATATGGAAGAACTCTCTCACCCGTTTCTTTTAAGGTTTCTCCTCCAGGCGGTCCCTTGTCATATGATCTTCTCCATGTCTGAACCTTTTCTTCTCCCCACTTTTCTCTACATTCATCTTTATTAAGACCCTGCAGATCTCCATAAAATCTTTCATTAAGCGCTTTGTTTTTTACAACATTTAGATTTTTTTGATTGATATTCTCCAAAATAATGGCGCCTGTTAATTGGGCTCTTATCAAAGCAGAAGTAAATAAACAATCAAATTTAATGCCCAGCTTATTTATTAGAATTCCTGCATTATTGGCTTCATCAGAACCTTTGTCAGTCAAGCCAGGATTTTCCCATCCCGTAAAAAGATTCTTTTCATTCCATTCGCTTTGACCATGACGAACTAATATTAGATTTCTTTTTTTCATTGATATTTTTTATTAATTTTCATCATTTTAATAGATAATACACCAATGGAACTAATTAATTTCTTAATAGATCATTACTATTTATCTGCGCCACTTTTGCTAGTTATGATTTTGCTTTTCATATCAAATGCCAAAAAGGGCGGTAAGAAAATTTCTCCTCAGAGTTTAATTGGTTTATCAAATCAAGATAAAGCATTTATTGTTGATATTCGTGACTCCGAATCTTTTAATGCGGGGCACATAACAGCATCAGTAAACATACCATTTGTTGATATATCAAGAAGATCTAATGAGTTTGATAAAACTGATAAGGTAATAATATTAGTATGTGAAATGGGTAGCGTTTCTCCAAATGCAGGAGAAACCTTAGCAAAAGAAGGGTTTGAAAATATATTTATTTTAAAGGGTGGAATTAATCAATGGAAAATAGACAATTTACCCCTTGTTTAAATTCCGAGTTCTTTCATTTTTTTAGAGAGTGTGTTTCGACCCCAACCTAAAATTTGAGCCGCATCGTTTTTCTTGCCATTTGATTTTTCTAGGGCCGTTCTAATAAGCATCTTTTCTATTTTTGTTATAGCAATTTCAGAAAGACCAGAATCAATATTCATTGCTACATTTTTAAGCCAATTTTGCATTCCATCTTCCCAAGAGGTCGATGGCATATCAGCAATTTCAAAATCTTTTATTTCAGATGGAAGATCTTGTACTTTTACATTTTGGGATGGAGACATTAAGGTGAGCCAATAACAAACATTTTCTAACTGCCTTACGTTTCCAGGCCAATCATATTTTTTAAGAGCAGTCATAGCCTCATCAGATATGACTCTCAAGTCTTCATCAAGAGAGTCAGAGTAGTTTTTTAGGAAGAATTTTGATAAATCAGATATATCCTCTTTTCTTTCTTTTAGAGGAGGCACTTCAATTTTTATAACATTCAATCTGTAAAATAAATCTTCTCTAAAATTCTTTTGTGAAACAAGATTATTAAGATTTTGATGAGTGGCAGCGATAATTCTTACATCTACTTTAATTGGTTTATCACCACCAACGCTATAAAACTCTTTATTCGATAGTACCCTAAGAAGTCTAGTCTGTGAGTCAAGCGGCATGTCTCCAATTTCATCTAAAAATAAAGTGCCACCATTTGCTTGCTGAAATCTACCAATTCTCTTGTCAACTGCACCAGTAAATGATCCTTTTTCATGTCCAAAAAGCTCTGACTCAACAAGTTCTTTTGGAATATCTGCCATATTAAGTGCAATAAAGGGCATATCATTTCTTGGACTGTTTTTATGAAGGGATTTGGCAATTAGTTCTTTGCCTGTACCAGATTCACCCTGGATAAGGACTGTAGCAATAGTATTAGATAATTTTCCGATAGATCTGAAAACATTTTGCATAGCTTGAGATTCACCAATGATATCTAATTTATTATTACCTTTTAGACCTTTTGCTTTTGGCTTTTCTTCTAGAGCTCTTTTAATTATTTCAAGCGCCTCTTCAAGATCAAACGGTTTAGGCAGATATTCAAAAGCGCCTCCAGCAAAAGAATCAACAGCTGCTTGCATATCAGCAAAAGCAGTCATAATTATTACAGGTAGATGCTCATAATTATTATTGATATGCTTAAGTAGGTCATAGCCAAGCATGCCAGGCATTTGAACATCAGTGATTATCAAATCAGGCTGATCATTTTTAAGGCTTTTCACTAATTCATCTGCTGAAGAAAAACAAATAGTTTTATAACCAGAACTAGAAAGAGACTCCTCTAGTATTAGTCTAATGGCCTCATCATCGTCAGCAATCCATATTTTATGCAATTTTAGACTCCTTATTATCAATTTTTATAGGTATATGAATAGCAAAAATAGTTTCACCTTTGCTTGAATTAAATACTATACTTCCGCCATGAATCCTTACTATATCTTGGGCAATCGTAAGACCTAGTCCAGACCCATCCTCCTTTATAGAAACCATAGGGAAAAAAACTGTATCGTGAATTTCTTCAGGTATTCCAGCTCCATTATCTTTTATCTCAACACAACAAATAGTTTGATGGATTACTCCGTTGATTGGCTTTGCGTATTCAATCCTTGATCTAATTTCAATATATGGGTTTACTACTTTGTCAGTTGCTTGTTGAGCATTCTTTACAATATTTAATAAAGCTTGAACAAACAAATTCTCATCTCCATTTATTTCTGGAATGCTAGGATCGTAGTCTCTAATAATTTCAACTCTTTTATCTTTGTCTGCTTCAGCCAGGGCATAGACTTTCTCTAACGCCGAATGAATATTAAATGCCCCAAAATTAGGTTTAGATGGCGGAGTTAATATTTTAGTAACAATAGAATTGAGTCTATCGGTCTCATTAATAATAATACCTAGAAACTTGGATGAAAAATCATCTTTCAACTTCTTGTCTAGTATTTGAGCACTTCCTCTAATACCAGATAGAGGATTTTTAACTTCATGAGCTAATGTTCTAGCAAGATTTGCAGCAATTTTCTGTGTTGAAAAATTTTTTGTAGAATCAATTATCTTATTGAGGTTATCTGCACATAGTATTTCTAATATCAAACAATCAAACTCACTGCTCCAAGAAACTGTAATATCTATTATTCTTCCAGTATTTGCCGCTGTAGTTAATTCAAAATCTCTTTTTGTCTTAGTCCCATGTTTATTTATAGTTTTTTTTAAAAGGCTTATAAGAGGGCTATTAGTTTTTTCAGAAAATTGTTCTGTAATTAGACTATCTTTATTATTTATATTTAAAACCCAACCTTTACTAAGAGCAGAATCATTGAGCCATATTACTTTAAGATTTTTATCTAAAAGTATAATTTCTGTAGCAAGTTGATTAAGAAATGATAATTGAGTTTTGTCTATATTCATTATTAATTTCTGCCCCATTTACTAAAAATATATGAGGCAGAATAGTGCATTTAGAACTACTTTGTTAAAGTTCCCACAATATGCGCAAGGATTTTATAGGGATCTGCATTAGATGCAGGCCTTCTATCTTCAAGATAGCCATTCCAGTCATGTTCAACGGTATAAACAGGTATACGGATACTAGCCCCTCTATCACTTACCCCATATGAGAATTGATCAATGCTTTGTGTCTCATGCAGACCAGTTAATCTCATATCATTATCAGATCCATATGAAGCAATTCCTTCTGCGTGAACTTCACCTAGCTTATCGCAAATCGAATTGAACAATTCTTCTGACCCACCAGTTCTCATTTCTTCATTAGAAAAGTTACAGTGCATTCCTGATCCATTCCAATCCCCTGTTTTTGGTTTTGGATGAATATTTACACCAACACCAAACTCCTCAGCAATTTTATATAGAAGGTATCTACTTACCCAAAGATCATCTGCTGCCTTAATTCCTTTTCCAAAACATTGATATTCCCACTGACCCAAAGCCACTTCCGCATTTGTTCCTGTTAATTCTATTCCTAGATCGAGACATGCAAGAAGGTGGGCATCAGAAATTTCTCTTCCAATTACATTGCCTGCGCCTACAGCACAATAATATGGACCTTGAGGTCCTGGTTCTCCATTCTCCCATCCTAAAGGTTCTCCTGTTTCTGGGTCTGTAAAAAAATACTCTTGTTCAAATCCAAACCACCACTCATCTGTTACCACCTTGTTGGCAGAATCTCTAAAATTTGTTGGATGAGTTGTATGATCTGCTGATTGAACTTGTGTCATAACCAAATCGTGACCATTAGGATTAGAGTAGGTTTGTACAGGCAAAATTAAGCAATCTGAACTTCCTCCTTCAGCTTGTTGAGTAGAGGAGCCATCAAAAGACCAATCCGGAGGTGTTTCATCTTTCGTAGCTTTAACCTTGCTTCTCATCGAAGGCTCAGGTTGATATCCATCTAACCAAATATATTCATAGGTTTTCATTAATTTCTCCTTAAAAATTAGTAATATATAAGTTCATGCAATTTACATGCCTAAATAATTTATCTATTTCGCACATATATTGATATTATTATGCATTATTTGTGTGCAAAATCGAGTTATTTGCACATTTTTAAAACATTTTTACTAAATTTCTAGAAAGTTACGGATTTTTTCAAGCTTTTCTTCTAAAGATTCGTATGAGTGACTTCCGCCAAAATTAACATCTATAAATGACCCCTTAAAGTAAGAGAGCGTTTTAGTGTAATTAAGAACCTCATCTCTGGATTCTACAAGCAAAAGTGTATTTTTCTGATTGTTATATTTTTTGTTTAATATCGACCTAATGAACTTAATATCATCTTTCTTTAGCACAAATTTATCTCCTGTAGCGTAATTCTCATTTTCACCAAGATAAATATCAAAACCCTCAAGAGGTGGAATTGCTGGATTAATCAGAACAGCCTTAGAATTATATTTACTAGAAAAATATGAGGCATAATACCCACCTAAAGAGCTACCAATAAAAGCTACAGGCAGTTGATTTGATTTTATGATTTGTTCTATTTGATTTACAGCATCTTGAAAACTATTACTCAAATCAGGAACTATTAAATTAACACTTTTTTTTATCGATGAAATATATTTTTGAAATATTCTTGCCTTGTCAGAATCTGATGATGATGCAAAACCATGCAAATAAATTAGAGTTTTAATCATTAAAATGTAATATCTGGATTTACTCCTGATATAAAAATACTTTCTAACCATTCAGTTAAGAATCTATTTTGCTGATGTTTCTCATCTTTAGACTGCGATTCAGAGATAGTCATAAAATGTGGTATTGCCTTTTCTCCTTGGTACGATATAACCTCAGCCAAACTTGCATCAATGCATATCTGCAATCTCATAACAAAGCTACTAAAAATTTTTGAACTGAAATTCTGTTTTGCTTCAATTATTAATGTGTGTCTAGATCTTTGAATGACTTGAATTGAAATCTTATTTGAAGAAGTGTCTGGATTTATAGTTTCGAAATAGTAATCATCCTTTACAAAGTTTTGTAATATCTTTTTCAGACGGAGAAAGTTTGCCTCGCATACAGAAAGCTGATGACTGGTTTTAGGCAATTTTTTAAGCACAATTAGATTTTATATTCTTTCTTGAAGGGTGTATATCTCTTACAAGCCGCAATATAAGTTTTAATTTCTTGTCTTTCTTTTACACAAAAATTACTTATTGCATTGAAGAAATCTTTTTCTTTAATGTAATGATATGAGCTTGTTAGCTGTGGTTCAAAACCTCTTCTAAGCTTGTGCTCTCCTTGCACACCAGGATCAAAGCTTTTTAACTTATTTTGAATACAATATTCTATGCCTTGATAGTAGCAGCATTCAAAATGGAGAGAATCCACACTGTAAATTGACCCCCAGTGTCTTCCATATAGAATATCTTTTCCTCGAAAACATAAAGAACCTGCTATTTTTTTGTCATCAATTTTTGCAAAAAATATTACAGGATTTAAAGAGAATCTATTTTCATGAATCAGCCTAAAAAATTTTTTATTAAGATATGGCGCTTGAAACCTTTGCTCATATGTATTTCTATAAAATATATAAAAATCATCCCAATCACTTAGACTCAAGTTTTCAGCTTCTTTTATTTCAAAAGTAATATCTAGTTGCGATATCTTCTCTCTTTCATTCCTGATATTTTTTCTTTGTCTAGATTTAAAGATATTAAGATAATCTTCAAAGCTATTATAATTTTTATTTTTCCAAACAAACTTGTATCCATTCCTTTTAATAAAATTATTGCTAATTAAATCTTTATCAATGCTGTTATCTGGAAATAAAATATGCCAAGTCTCAATTCCTTCTTTGTTCATAAAATCAATCACTTTTTCTATGAAAGATTCGTTTAGCCCATTTCCGATTATTTTTTTTGTTTCGCAAGGCGTGAAAGGTATAGCAGATAACAATTTAGGATAATAATTTCGACCAGCTCTATTAAGTGCGTGTGACCATGAATGATCGAACACAAACTCCCCTTGGCTATTTTTCTTTAAATATAATGGCATATAGCCGTTGAGTTTTTTATCTTGAGTCGAAGCAAGATGCATAGGGCTCCACCCATTATCTGAAGTTACGCATTTTGAAAGTTCCAAAGCAGACAAGAAATCATAATTTAAAAAAGGTGAACTTAAGTCGTGAGTTAATTTATCAAATTCTGTTTTTTTAATTGAAGATATACTATCAACAAATCTAAGGTCTTGTTTCATATTATGCCAATTGGAAAAATTCAAATAGAAAACCACTTACAGCAATAATCCCAATCCAATTATTGGCTTTAAAAGCTTGTAAAAACTTGAATCTTTTTATTAGACTTTTTTTATAAAAGTAAACAATCATATGTCCCATAAAAACAAATATGAAATAAAACGAGAATTTATTGAGTATCGCAATTATTAACAATGATGCAAAGAAAGCCAAATGTAGAATTTGAGCATACTTAATTGCATTATCACCCCATAAAATTGCTGTAGAGTTAATATTAATTTTAATATCATCATCCTTGTCTTCTAGTGCATATAGGGTATCAAAACCAATAATCCATGAGACTATGCCCAAATAAAGGATGACTAATGAAAATGAGAAAATATCTGATTGCAATGAATATGCTATCAATGATCCTGATCCAAATGTTATACCAAGAACGAATTGAGGAGCAGGAAAAAATCTTTTAGTCAAAGGATAAATCATAATTAATAACGCAAAAAAAAGAGATATTTTTAAAGTGAGTGTATTTGTAAAAACGAGTAAAGCAATTGATAAAGATCCCAGAGCAATAAAAAACATCCAAGCCTCAGAAATTGTTATAGATCCTGTTGCAAGAGGCCTTCCAACTGTCCTGCTTACAAGTTTGTCAATTTTAAAATCACTAATATCATTAATGACGCACCCGCATGATCTTACAAGCACTGATCCTAGAATAACAATTATAAAATTTTTAAGATTTAAAGATCCGGTTTCAATACCCGCTAACAAAAGACCTAATAGCGAAGGCCAAAGTAAAAGATATACTCCTATTGGTTTATCTAATCTAGCAAGCTCTATAAATCCATTTATTTTTTTATTCATTTAAGCCTATTAAAAATACTTCCATAACTGAAAGTGGTAAATTTTTTACAAGGTATTTAGATTTTCTACCCCAAAAGATATTTTCAGAATTTGTAAATTTTGCATACACAACCTCAATTTTTTTAAAAACTTCTCTCTCAAAAAGAATATCTCCGAGCGGTTTTGTGCCAAGCTCTCCAAGTTTTGAAAATCCATCCTGTATTGTCTTTACCGGAATGATTGATCTTGCAAATACTCTTGGCTGTTCATCACCATATAAAATTACTTCTCTTATTTTAACTTGACCAATTTCTTTCCCAAGAAAGTTCATTTCTATCTTATTAACTTTTTCAATTTGATCTTTAATTAAACTTAATTTGAATGATTCAGTGGATGTTATTCTTGAGGTAATGGGACCTTCCTCTAATAACCAAGATTTAATAAGATTATTTTGAAGCTCGGTTCCCATTGCTTCGTTAGAAATCCATGATGATAATTGTTTGAGCTTCATTAATTAAACTATCCAAATCTGATATTATAGCCCCGTTGCATGAAACGAAATAAGTTAATTTAAAGTTAAGCTATATGAATTATAAAAAATGGGAATGTATTGTCTGCGGACTTATATATGACGAGGAATTAGGTTGGCCAGAGGATGGTATTGAACCAGGTACAGCATGGGATGACGTTCCAGAGGATTGGTTATGCCCTGAGTGTGGAGTAGGTAAAGAAGATTTTGATATGATAGAAATAACATGAGTCAATTAGATCCACCAAAGAACCTAACTAGAAATGTTTTGGCAGGAATGTTTGCAGGAGTTTTTATAGGATCACTTTGCTTTTATTTTCAAGACTTCATCTCTCAATCAGTTTTTCTTGGCATTGAAAAGTATCTATTCAACTTAGGCGGGCAGATATTCAAGAACTTACTTCTATTAATTGTTGTACCTCTAGTTTTCTTTTCTTTAGTCTCTGGAATATCTTCTTTATCAAATATGGTAAAGCTGGGTTCAATAGCCTCAAAAACAATTCTACTTTATTTATTGACTACGGCTTTTGCAGTGATAATAGCTATATTTTTTGGATGGGTTTTTAACATTTCTGGTTATGAAGGTGAAGTTGCTTCATTTAATGCCCCTCCTGGCGAAGCAAGTTTATATGACACTGTGCTGCGCGTTTTTCCTAATAATATTTTTGGAGCTTTTGTAGAAAATAATATGTTGGGAATTGTTTTTATTAGTATTTTATTTGGAATTGCTTTAAACCTTACTGATAACCTTACTGATAATCTCTCTAAGAATTTTGAAAGATTAAATATTGTTTTTATGAAAATAGTTTTAATAATAATGAGCTTTGCACCTATTGGAGTTTTTTGTTTGATGGGAAGCTATGTAATGGATTATGGCTTAAACATCTTTGGAGACTTAATTCAGTATGTTCTTATACTTATTTTTGTTTTACTGTTTCATTTATTTTTTACATATTCGTTAGTATTAAAAATATTTGCTAATTTAAATCCAATTATTTTCTTTAAAAAAATGAGAAATGTTGCATTATTTGCATTCACTACATCATCGAGTGCAGCAACTATTCCAGTAACGCTTAAAACAGTAACTGACGAACTTGGGGTCAAAAAAGATGTCTCATCATTTGTAATCCCTGTTGGAGCAACAATTAATATGGATGGAACCGCTATAATGCAGGGCTTGGCAACTATGTTTATTGCAAGTACTGTTGGTGTAGATCTATCTATGATTGAATATATTCAAATAGTTTTGCTTGCAATGGTAGCCTCTATAGGAGCAGCCGCTGTTCCTTCTGCAGGAACAATCACATTAGCTCTAATTTTGAGTTCTTTGGGACTACCACTAGATGCTATTGGCTTAATCCTAGCTGTTGATAGAATTCTTGATATGATTAGGACTTCTGTAAATGTTTCTGGTGATGCGGCAGTTGCTTGTGTTGTTGCTAACTTTGAAGGCCTTCTGGACAAAAACTTATTTAATAAATAGGTAAAAAAATACGCTTTTATTTCAAATAATTTGCTAGAATGCTTTATTTAAAAAAAGGGGTTTCTATATGGATAATTTTTTAATTCCACCAGTTTTAGGTCTATTAGGAATGGTTATGGCATTTGTAGTTTATATGCTTGTCATGAAATATCCGGATGGTGAAGATAAGGTAAAGAAAATCGGTGATCAGATTCATTCTGGCGCTTTGGCTTTTATGAAAACAGAATACAAATATTTATTTGTTTTTATTGTTGTATTAGTTGCATTGGTTTGGATGACTGAAGGATTAGGCCCATATACGGCAATATCAGTTATTGTTGGTGCGATATGTTCATCAATAGCAGGTTTTATAGGTATGTATGCTGCAACTAAGGCAAATGTGAGGACAGCAACTGCAGCTCAAAAAGATGGAGCACCAGCTGCACTGGCAGTTTCTTTTTACGGCGGTTCTATTATGGGCCTATGTGTTGCATCATTGGGTTTAATAGGTCTTGGTGGTTTATATTTTTTCTACATACCAGCTGAAATTGATCCTCACAAGCTTGAAGGTTTTGCTATGGGGGCATCAGTAGTAGCTCTCTTTTCCAGAGTAGGCGGAGGAATTTTTACAAAAAGCGCAGATGTTGGAGCTGATCTTGTTGGTAAGATTGAAGCAGGTATACCGGAAGATGACCCAAGAAATCCTGGCGTTATAGCAGATAATGTTGGTGATAATGTTGGTGATGTTGCTGGGATGGGTTCAGACATATTTGAATCATATTGTGGTTCTATGATTGCGTGTATTGCTATTGCTTATACATTGAATAAACCAGATATGATGATGTTGCCACTAATCTTAGCTTCAGCTGGATTAATAGCATCTATTGTAGGTATTTTTATTGTAAAACTTCAATCAGCCAAAGCACCGGATAAAGCCCTTAGATCTGGAACTTTGTTAGCACCAGTCATATTTGCAGCAATGGCTTACTTTATTATCGGTTCACTTGAGGGTGTTGATATTAAAGTTTGGTGGTGTGTTGTCTCTGGAGCAGTTGGAGGAGTTCTAATAGGTCTTATTACAGAATATTACACAGGTGGAAAGCCTGTTAAGAAGATTGCTGAATCAGGAGAAACAGGATCAGCAACAGTTATGATTTCAGGACTATCAGTTGGCATGCAATCAGTCGTAATACCTATTGTTATTTTGGCTGGAATAATTCTTGTATCAACTCAATTAGCAGATATTTATGGTGTTGGGATTGCTGCAGTAGGCATGTTGGCAACTGTTGGAATAACAATGGCTATAGATGCATATGGACCAGTCGCAGATAATGCTGGTGGTATTGCTGAAATGTCTGGTATGGGCGAAGAAGTACGAGAAATTACTGATTCTCTAGATGAATTAGGGAATACTACTGCTGCAATTGGCAAAGGTTTTGCAATTGGAGCTGCAGCATTAGCTGCTCTAGCAATAATTTCAGCATTTTCAGCTGTGGTTGCCAAAGAGTATCCTGAATTCTCATTAGCACTTACAGAACCGATTGTTTTAGTTGGAATGTTTATAGGGGTCTGTATACCTTTCTTAGTATCATCAATCACCATGACAGCAGTTGGTGATGCAGCTTTTGAAATGATTAATGAAATACGAAGACAATTTAAAGAGATTCCAGGATTAATGGAAGGCACAGCAGAACCAGATTCTGAAAAATGTGTTGAAATTGCGACAAAAGCCGCACTTAAAAAAATGATGTTGCCAGGCATAATTGCTGTATCAATGCCTGCAATTGTTGGTTTTGGACTCGGAGCTCAGGCTTTAGGCGGAATGCTTGCTGGTGGATTGTTAGGCTGTGTTTCTTTAGCACTAATGATGGCAAATGCTGGAGGTGCTTGGGATAATGCAAAAAAATATGTTGAAAAAGGAAATCTGGGTGGCAAAGGTTCAGACACACACGCTGCTGCAGTGGTAGGTGATACTGTTGGAGATCCATTTAAAGATACCTCAGGACCATCAATGAATATCCTTATAAATGTAATGGCTATAGTTAGTTTAGTCATAGCACCACTTTTAAATATCTAATAAAGTATTTAAAATTAAAAATCCAGGGTTGCATCCCTGGATTTTTTTTGACTAAATTAAACTAATGAAAAAAAATATTTTAATAATTGGGTATGGAGATATAGCAAGAAGGTTAAATGCCATCTTATGTAAAGATACTTATGAAATATATGGAATATCTAGAAGTAAGAAAAGAGGCTTAGAAAATTTTATAGAATGGGATTGGTTATCTAAAAAACTGCCAAAGCTTAAATGCAAAAATTATGAAAGTATAATTTTTATACCCAAGCCAAGTAATAGTTCTCAATTAGGATATCAAGAGGGGTTCCTTGATGCCTCTAAAAATATCTTTGATTTCTTAGAGGCTTCAGAAAAAATTTTATATAAAAAATTTATTACCGTTTCCTCAACAAGTGTATACGGTGATGCAGATGATCGAAAAAAAGCTAATATAGATGGATACATGCTTAAAGAGGAAGATTCAGATGGAAGTCCTGTTAGGTTGGGAGGACACATTATTACTGAATATGAAAAGAATCAAATTAAAAGATATGCTGAAAGATTATTAGTTTTAAGATTATCTGGCTTGTATATTTCTAAACCAAAATCTAAAAACCATTTACACAGAGATAATGCCGCAAAGATAATAAAATTTTTCATTGAGAATGATTTCAACTTTACCTCACATGAAATATTTAATTGCACGGAAGATTCAAACTTAGTTGGCGATATTTCAAACGAAAAATTAAAAAAATTAGGTTTTATTTTTGACAGATATAACTAGAACTAAAGCTTATTGCAAAATACAATAAATATATGATTAAAAGCATGACAGGTTTTGGGTTATCAAGGTCTATTGATAAAGAATCAGAAGTTTGTGTAGAGATAAAAGGAGTAAATCATAAGTTCTTAGATATTTCTCTCAAGCCGAATGATCTAAACAATGATCTTGAGGAATATATAAGGAATTTGGTTTCAAAAAATATAATTAGAGGGAGAGTTGACATAAGAGTAAAGCTCAATGCTGAATCTAAAATATCCTATTCAATAAATTCAGATCTTTTGAAGAAATTTGAAAAATCTTTGAGAAAGGACCTTTCATTATCTGACAATTTACAATTTAGAGATATTAAGGATGTTCCAGGCATTTTTAAGTCAGAAGTAACACAAAAAATTAATTATAGTCTGATAAGAAAAGTTTTTAATGTTGCAATGAATGAGTTTATAAGTTCTAGAAACGAAGAGGGCATTAAAATAAAAAAAGTTTTATCAAAAAAATTAAAACAAATCGAGTCAGCGGCATTAAAGATCAATAAGTCAAATATTAAGAACTCCAAAAAAAGAGCAAAACTTTTTAAAAATAAGATAATGCAAATAACAACTTCGCTTGATGAAAGTCGAATCGAGCAAGAGGTGGCTATTTTGGCCCTAAAGCATGACGTCAGCGAAGAATTAGATAGAATATCTTTTCATACAGATTCATTGAGGAAAGAATTAGACAAAAAAATCTGCAGTGGTAAGAAAATTGATTTTATTCTCCAAGAGCTTTTCAGAGAAGCAAATACTTTATCTGTAAAACTTGAAGATCCACATTTAAAGGATCAAGCCCTAGATATTAAATTATTAATTGAAGAGATGAGAGAACAGGCTCAAAATGTCGAATAAAAATACAGGCAAATTAATTATCTTTTCAGCCCCATCAGGAGCTGGTAAATCTTCTTTGATCAAAGAAATTATTCTGCAAAGTGCTGGAACTATTCAACTTTCTGTTTCTGCGACAACAAGAACGCCGAGAGATGGAGAGGTGCATGGGAAAGATTATTTTTTTATTTCGGACAAAGAATTTAATGATTTAAAGAAAAAAGAATCTTTTGTAGAGTATGCAAATGTTTATGGTCATCAGTACGGAACTTTAAAATCATTTGTTGAGGAAAAAACCTCAAATCATATAGATGTAATATTGGATATAGATGTTCAAGGTTTTGATTTAATTAAAGACTCTGTTAAGAATAGCATCTCAATATTTATTATTCCTCCATCACTCGTTGAGTTAGAAAAAAGACTTAAGTTAAGAGGACTTGACTCAGATGATGTTATTAAAAAAAGATTAATGAATGCAAAGACAGAGCTTAAATATGCCAAATTATATGATTATGTTGTTCTGAATGATAAGTTTAATAAGGTATTGTGTGAGTTAGAATCAATAATTTTTGGGAAAGATCATGAGAATAACAAACAGGTTAACCTAAATTTATTGAAAGATTTATTGGATTAATAACATGTTTAGAATTAGAATAGTTCACCCAGGAGAATATTAAATGGCTAGAATTACAGTAGAAGATTGTTTAGAAAAGATACCAAGTAGATTTGACTTAATTTTAATGGCTTCAAAAAGAGCTAGACAGTTATCGACTACAAGCAGAGATCCTTTGGTTGAATGGGATAACGACAAACCCACACTAGTTGCACTCAGAGAAATTGAAGAAGGTTTGTTAGATGAGGCAACGCTTGAAGAAATGTTGCAAGTGGATCTTTTAGCTGAAGCTGCAGAATATACTCCAGGCAGAAAAGAAGACGAAGACATAGGATAAATGGCTATAGGGGAGTTATTTTGAGTGACCACGCACTCCCAAACTTATTACTTAATAATTTCTCGGGCGACTATCTATTAAGACTCCCAACAGACTTTTATAAAACTGCAAAGTTATATCTCAGCATTAAAGAAATTAAGAAAATCCAAAAAGCATATTCTGTAGCTTATTATGCACATGAGAACCAGAAAAGAAGAGATGGTTCTAAGTATATTTCTCATCCAGTTGAAGTAGCGAGAATTTTATTAGATCTTAAAATGGACTCAGACACTATTTGTTCTGCATTAATGCATGATGTTCTTGAAGATTGTGATGTTACAAAGAATGACTTGAAAACACTATTTGGGTCAAATGTTGCAGATATTGTTGATGGTGTAAGTAAACTAGGCAAACTTGATATAAGAAGCAGAACTGAAAGAGACGCCAATAATTTACAGAAAATGATGCTTGCAATGTCAAAAGATGTAAGAGTAGTTTTGGTAAAGATCTGCGACCGTCTTCATAATATGCGAACCATAGAGCATCTACCCAGGTTCAAACAAATCCAGAAGTCCAAAGAAACAATAGAATTATACGGACCACTAGCCATTAGAATTGGTATGCAAGACATTAGAGCTGAATTGGAAGATCTAGCCTTTAGATGTATTCACCCCCTAAGAGCATCCATGCTTGAAAGTGCAATAAATAAATCTAGTGGAGGTAGAAAAAAAATTGTTACTCAGATTCGCAAAGAACTTAAAAGACATCTCAAATCTAATGGAATCCAAAGGGTCGGTGTCAAAGGGAGAGAAAAAAATATATATAGTATTTACAGAAAAATTAAATCAAAACATAAGCCGTTCTCCGAAATTCTTGATGTTTATGGATTTAGGATACTCGTAGACTCTGTTGACGAATGCTATAGATCATTAGGCATTATTCATAATTATTTTTCTCCAATAGAAAATAGATTTAAAGACTACATAGCAATTCCAAAGAGTAATGGCTATCAAGCCCTTCATACAAGTTTATTAGCCTTAAGCGCATTTCCAATCGAAGTCCAAATACAGACAAGAAATATGTACTCTATAGCAAGTTTTGGTATTGCTGCACATTGGCAATATAAAACAGAAGAAGAGGATAAAAGTTCAGGCTTAAGGGCAACAAAATGGCTTACAGGTTTAGTTGATCTTCAAAAAAAGACAAACAATCCATCTGAATTTGCTCAATCAATAAAAACAGACTTAGATTCTAATGAGGTATTTTTATTTTCTCCAAAAGGAGATATTTATGCGTTAAGAAAGGGATCTACTCCAATTGATTTTGCATATGAAGTTCATACAGATTTAGGAGACAGTATTGTAGGATGCAAAGTAAATAGAAATGAAGTACCAGTTAACATTGAGCTTGAGACTGGTCAAACCGTTGAGATTATTGCCTCAAAGACAAACTCTGAATTAGATCCTTCATGGCTTAATTATGTAGTTACAAGCAAGGCAAGAAGTGCAATCAGAGCAAAGCTCAGGAAACAAAAGATTTCTGATGCCAGGAAAGCAGGCAAAGTAATGCTTGAAACAGAATTAAAAAGAGGGGGCACTAGTCTGTCTGAATATAGAGGAAGTTCTTTAAAAAAAATATTAGATTCAATTGGGGTGACATCACTCAACAAGCTACTTACCGATCTTGGTCTCGGTAAAAGGACAGGAAGCATTATTGCAGAGAGATTTTATTCTGGACTACAAATAAGAGAGGGCATAAAAGAAGCTAATCCAGTTCTCATCTTAGATAATAAAATTGAAAGTGTTACTGTAAGGTTTGCAAAATGCTGCTTACCAGTCTATGAGGATGCTGTTGTAGCACATTCAGATACGGAAAGAGGCATGGTTATACATCACAAAAGATGCAAGCAAGTTAAACCTTTTGTTAAGAAAGACCCAAGATACATGCCAGCAATTTGGGGTGAAAATAAGAAAGATCATTTATATAAGGCTAAGATAGATATCAATACTGAAGACAGAGTTGGAGTTTTGTCTGACCTAGGGTCTATTTTTGCTAGATCAGCAATTAACATTGGATCAGTAAATACAAAAACTATTGATAAGAAATTTGCAGGATTTGAAATTGAAATTGAAGTTAAAGATAGGAAAGAATTAAGAAACATTATGCAAAAAGTTAGATCAATGAAATTAACAACGAGTTGTAAGAGAAATATAAATGAGAAATAGCAAAAAACTTTTGCTATTTTTATGTACAATTTCTTTTATATCAATTTTAATTCTTCTATTGGAGCCAAATAAAATGACAAAAGAAATAATTTCTACTGAGAATGCGCCTCAAGCAATTGGACCTTATTCACAAGCAGTAAAAGCTGGTAATTTAATGTTTATTTCCGGACAAATTCCATTAAATCCCTCAACAGGCGATTTAATTTCTGGATCAATTGAGGATGAAGCAAATCAAGTGCTTAATAACCTAAAAAATATATGTGAGGCTGCAGGACATAGTCTTGAGGATGTTGTAAAAATAACAATTTTTTTAACTGATTTAAGTAATTTTGCAATAGTAAATGAAGTAATGAAACAGCATTTCGAAGAACCTTATCCAGCAAGAGCAACTGTAGAAGTTTCTGGCCTCCCTCTTGGAGTGAATGTTGAAATTGAGGCAATAGTATCTACAGATGAATAAAAACCTTTTATCTATCAACGATCTAACAAAACAAGAGATATTAGATTTAATTAAATTTTCAAATAATTTTATTGATGATGATGGTAACTTTAGAAAAGAGGACCTTTTTATAGACAAAACTGTTGCAAATGTTTTTTTTGAGCCAAGTACGCGAACAAAAATGTCATTCGCTGTTGCGGCAAAAAACTTAGGTTGCGATGTTATAGACTTTAATGTTGAAAACTCATCAGTGCAAAAAGGTGAATCAATATTCGAAACAATTGATGCTTTAAATCTTATGGGTGTTGACTTGTGTGTCTTGAGACATCCAGAGTCTGTTATACAAGAATTAGCTCAAGCATTGCCAAAGATGGTCTTTATAAATGCGGGCGAGGGATCTATCTCTCATCCAACTCAGGCTTTATTGGATATGAAGACAATTATTGATCATAAAAATTCTTTAGATGGTTTAAAAATTGTAATTGTTGGAGATCTTGATCACTCTAGAGTTACTTCTTCTTTTGTAGAGGGTATTTCGAATTTCTCAATTGAATCATTAACTTTCTCAGGTAATCCAGAAATGTGTACGAAATATCAGAGTCCTAAGATAGGTAAATATGAACCTGACATGAATATAGCTCTCCAAGATGCAGATGTCATTATGACTTTGAGAATTCAGTATGAAAGATTCGATGAAGAATTAAACTTAGATTTAGAGACCTATAAAAATTCCTATCAGCTTTCTTCAGAGAAACTGGAAAATGCAAAGGGCGATGCTATTGTTATGCATCCTGGTCCAGTTAATTATGTTGAAATAACAGAGACCGTGTATGACTCAGATAATTCTGTAATCAGACAACAAATTGCAAATGGAGTTGCTATTAGAATGGCAGTTTTATCTAGATTTTTGAGCGGCTAACGTCTTTTTAACTGTTTCAACAATTGAAATAGTGTTTTGATCAATCTCTATATTTATTATCGAACCCTCAGATAGCCTATCTAAATTAGTAACAGAAAGCGTTTCTGGAATTAAATGGATATAAAAATTATCTTTATTTACTTTCCCTAAAGTTAAGCTACAACCATTTATGCCAATATAGCCTTTTTCAAAAATGTATTCGTTAAATTTTTTTGGAAAATTAATAATAATATCTTTAGTATTTGTTTTGTTTAATATTTTCTTAACTTTGCCACTAAAGTGGATGTGCCCAGACATTAAATGGCCACCAATTTCTGAATTAGCTTTAATAGATCTTTCTAGGTTGACAATAGACCCCTTTTTAAGATTTTTTAGATTTGTTCTTTCGAGAGTCTCTGTTATAACATCAAACTTCATATTTTTTAGTCCTCTATCTAATGAAGTTAGGCACACGCCATTCACTGATACGCTAGCGCCTTTCTGAAGTTTTTTTGTAAAATTTTTTGGAGGAGTTATTTCTATGGTTATACTATCTTTTTTGGCCGATATTTTAGAAACTTTTCCAGTGCCTTGAACTATCCCTGAAAACATTTAGGCTCCCCAAATTTCTCTATATTTACTTAAACTGCTGAGATGTTCTTTAAAATGCGGGTCTTGTTCAACAAAACTTATTAAAGAGTCTAGATTTACAATCGACTCAACTTTTAAATCGAACTCTTTCTCAAGCTCTTCGCTAGAGCATAGATCTGACAAGCCCTTTTCCTGTCTATCTAACCCAACTAAGAAAGAAGAGGGAATGGCTGATATATTATTTATTAGCTCAATAGATTCTCTTCCAGCTGTTCCGGCAGATAAAACATCATCAATAATTAGAACTCTGCCCTGAGGTTTTTTCCCAATGATATTTCCACCTTCTCCATGGTCTTTTTCTTCTTTTCTGTTGAACGAAAGAGGATAATCCTTACCTTCTTTACTAAATAACATAGCTACAAGCGATCCAAGAAAAATGCCTTTGTATGCAGGCCCATAGATACTATCAAAAATTATTTCTTTATCGTTTATGGCATCAACGTAGCATTTAGCTAATTCATACAGACTACAACCACTGAGCATATTAGCGGCATTAAAGAAATAGGGGCTTACTCTTCCAGATTTTAGAGTAAATTCACCAAACTCTAATGATTTTGATTTAATTGCTAAATTTAAGAATGACTTTTGATAATCTTTCACTTATTCAATACAAGCTTTTTGTTTTTTTACAATCTCTGCAATCGCAGAGCTTCCTAAAACAAGCATATCATTAAGTTCTGATTTTGAAAAAGGAGCATCTTCTGCAGTTCCTTGAATTTCAATAAGCTCATCATTTTCATTCATAACAATATTTAAATCTGTATCCGCAGTACTATCTTCATCATAATCTAAATCTAACAATATCTTATTATCTTTAACCCCTAGTGAAACTGCAGCAACAAAAGAATTAATTGCTCTTTGATCATTATGATGATTTTTTATCGCAAGAAAAAGGGCAACACAACCGCCTGTAATTGAAGCAGTTCTTGTCCCTCCATCAGCCTGTATTACGTCACAATCAACATTTATAGTTTTGCCTTTAAGATACTTAAGGTTTACTGCTTGACGCAATGATCTACCAATTAATCTTTGTATTTCTAGCGTTCTTCCACTTTGCTTGCCTTTGGAAGCCTCTCTTCTCATTCTTTCATTTGTAGATCTTGGCAACATTCCATATTCACCTGTTACCCAACCCTCATCTGAATTCTTCATCCATCGAGGAACATTGTTTTCTATGGAAGCATTGCAAATGACTTTAGTATTTCCAAATGATATTAAAAC
>Ga0115013_10000657_pt1 | contig 20529 bp, 16 predicted proteins | sample SouAtlMetagenome_2_FD_88686 | JGI IMG/M metagenome (GOLD analysis project Ga0115013, IMG submission 88686) | Marine eukaryotic phytoplankton communities from Atlantic Ocean - South Atlantic ANT15 Metagenome | ecosystem: Environmental > Aquatic > Marine > Oceanic | place: South Atlantic Ocean...
CCTACCTCACCACCGTGGCCTGGTGGGCACATTGCCTGCACAGCTGGTGGGCACTCTCTGTGTGGCCTGCAGCCATCCCCCACTCCAGTTAGTTCCAAAAGTGGCAGCCAGCCACAAGGGGCACTCGAAGATAGGGCAGGAGGAGACGAAGCGAACAAACAAAAGGAGTTGCCGTGACTCCACAACGATCAGAAATTTGGCGGTCTACTTGGATGATTTATCACGGCGAAAGAAACCGTGGCCGAATTTTGTCTCCAACAGCTATCTATTTAACACACGTTTGGATTATTGCCGGCGCGCCGTCACGCTTTTACGGAGTTGCCGCCTTCACAAATTGGTTCCAATGAGTGAGAAGTCACACGGGATCACACGTCCATTTTAGATCCGCTGGCGCGAAATACCGGAAGGCAACACACAAACAGAGTGTTTTATTCTCTCTTGTGCTGAAGAAAGATTGACACAGACACCTTCTCGTCGTTTGAAGATCATCTCGAAACACGGGAGTGCGTAAAGTAAATTGATAAAAAGAACGAAGAAAAACACGAAAAGAAGTCTCACCATGGATGCTACTCCAGTCGACTCGGATATGGAGAACACCACTCCAGAAACTAGATACTTCAAGATGATGATGGAAGACAATGAAATTGGGCGCGTGAATATCAATGGTGGTGACGATAACGACAGTATTATCGGTGGGCAAACTATTGCCAGTTTGATGAACGATGGCAACGCCATTTCGATGAGCGATATTAGTAAGAACGTGGATGCAAAAGAATCCGAAACCGTCGAGATTATTTCTCAATCGAACAATGCGAACACCATGGCGATTGTGGGTTACGACGATGTTGACTCTATTGCCACCGACACGGTAAACGAGGTCAACGAAATCACAAAGGCCTTCTTTGCAGGTAATGCTGACCGAAAAGATTCAAAACCCCGCATTCGACTGTTCAAAGAGTACAAAAACAAAGAGTACAAGACCCCTGAGAAGAAAAAAAGAGGCGACGAAGACGACGAGCAAACTCAGCCAGAAACTCCGCCTGGAATGATCCAGGTACCATCTGGTGATTCTCATTCAAAAACGAAAGGGTTTATGCCCGGAAAACATTGGTTCCTTTCTCTTCGCACGAAGCGCGTGTACATCATAGCTGGTGTACTAGCCGTAATCTTGTTCGTGTCCATCATTGCCCTTGCTGTCGCTCTCCAAGGAGTTCGTGGGAGAAACAATTCGTCGTCTGCTACATCATCGTCCCCTGTGAACGAAGGTAACGAGATTTTAGAATCTTCGATTGATGTTGAAGCGGCCGATAGCAATGATGACAAAGAATCGATGGATATCGCTGACATGGTTACACAGGTGCCTGTGACATCCCCCGAAATAGATACAATTCCCGAGGATGTTACTCCTACCCCTCAGCCAACAATGGATCCGTTAGCATTCGACAATACAATGAAATTCTTGATTGATCGGGGCGCTATTTTGTCGGAAGATATTGCGACTGATTCGCCTGAATACTACGCAACAGCTTGGCTCTCTCAAGACCCAAATTACTCCGAGTATACCGAAGACCGCCTAGTTCAACGATGGTCGCTGGCTATGATTGCTCAGTCCTTAGACGCCTCAGAGGATTCTTTGCGCCGTTTACAGAGTGGAAAAGGAAGCGACCTTTTGCCAGGTTGGATGACTTACACGGATGAATGTACTTGGTTTTCGAAGGCGTCGCCCTGTGATAAAGATGGGATGTATGAAAGAATTGATCTCAAACACATGATGCTTGGGGGTACTGTGCCTTCGGAATTAGCTCTACTTTCGAATTCGTTACGTAAGTATTGGCCACCGTATTGAGCTGTTGCTAGCTTTATCCAAGTTTTTTACTGAAATCTTCTATTTGTTTTTTTTCTCTGCGAATCGTTCCGCAGAACATATTGCTCTGGATGGAAATGAATTGTCGGGGAGCATCCCGGAAAACCTACAAGACCTTACAAATCTAGGTATGTTATCGCAAAGGTCTTGATCCGAGAAACTGCACACAAAATGTTATAATGGCTCCAAAAACCGATCCGCTGCTTTCTAACTTTTACTGTATTGATGCTGACTATAGTGACTTTGCGTCTTCGACGAAATAAACTTGATTCGGACATCAAAATTGATTTCGGTGAACTCGCTAATCTTGGTAAGCTTATTTGATGACATAATGCACTTTCAAGATTACAGAATTATTGTACTCTAACTACATCATTTTACATTTCATCAGAAATCCTTGACCTCGGAAAAAACAGATTGACAGGAGTTATTCCTTACGATATGCTGTATTTGAACTCACCAAGTAAGTCCGTTGGAAGATTACGAAATTTCATTGAAGTGTCATTCCCGGGGTATGAAACTGATTCGACTATTTTGTTCGTTACACTATCTCTATTGATTTTTCTATTGTGCGATTGCTGGGCCAGCCGAAATACGCTTGGATTCTAACAAACTTAGTGGAAACATCCCGTGGGAAATTGGAAATTTGAGTACGCTTGGTAAGTGTTGGGTCGACATGTTTTCGATGTGTCCCTTTTTGATTAGTTATTCGGTTACTCATCATAACTTTTTCTATTTTTTTGAAGAGGTTTTGGCCTTGAGCGACAACAATCTTTCTGGCTGGATTCCAGATAGTCTTGCTGAGCTGGAAAAGTTAAAGATTCTGACATTGGGCAACAACGAATTGACAGGTGAATTGCCATACTACGGCATATGCGACTTTAAAGACCTGGAAGTTTTAAGTGTTGACTGCAACGATCAGGAGTGCGAATGCTGCACGGAATGTGCGAGCACCAATATTCCTACTCAATCTCCCACTACTTTGTCGACACCAACGCCCACTATTTCGCCCACCGTCTCTCCTTCGAAACCTCCCTCACCATCACCGGTTGAAAACCCTCCGACACGTGCCCCCACAGAATGTGTTGATGAATTGTCTGTCCTTGACTTTTGTTTCGCACCTGGAGTCGGCATAGAAATTTCATTTACGAACTGCGACCCTGAGCAAGATGACTGGGTGGGCATTTATCCTGTAGATGACGATTTTGATGGTAATGACCTACCAAACCCCATGATGTGGTCGTGGTCTTGTGGCACTCGTAACTGCAGGGAGCCGGTTTCCGAAAGTACGTTTTCCCTCGACAATGCCCATGCTGGGGGCAACGTATGGCCACTGGATTCGGGTATATATATAGCCGTTTTGGCAAGAAATACCGGACAGCCATACACAGCATATGCTTTGAGTGACACATTTGTTGTTGCGACACAATGTTAAAAAGATGAAAAACTGTAATCCAATACATGTAATCCAATACCAAGATTAATCATACCTCTTGACAGACACATGACATTCCTATACAATCCCAGTGGTCATAAAATAATTTGGAAAAAACGTCAATACATTTTGTTTAGAAAAATGCTGAAATAGCAATAGCTCATTCACAGATCAAGCTGCTGCTGCATCGCTTTTGTGGTGACATTTGAACATCCTTTTGTTGAAGTGCCCGAATGGACTAACCCCAAACTTGGGGACACCCAATCCCAACCGGGTGGAGATGGGATGATGTGCCGTGAAATGGCACTTGGGGACCCCTTTTGGGCCCCCTTTTTGTGGGTATTTCCCCGCGATTACTAGATGTAGATTCTCTTAACTTCATAATTTTTATTTACAGATGTTTACAATGTATTCTAACTGACTGACCTCCTGGGGTAACCAGGAGGCTCCGGAGACACGGCATGATTTTAAAATCCCCGACGTAAAGTCAGGATAGATAGGTAATAAGAAACGGTAGTTGGAACCATGGACGCATGGTGGAAACAGACCAAATTGAATCGGGACAGGCAGCTCCCCCCTGTGGGGCCAATCTGGGCGCCCAAGGCTCCACCCCCAATGCAGCTGGCTCCGCTCCAACCGCAGGAGCACACTGGTGCACCCCACCAGCCCCAGCAATACATTGGCCGCGGGGCCAAGCATGGGGCCCCACCTTTTGGTGGCTTTGCACCCGCCAGCTCGCAGATGGTGCCACTAAGCAGCAAAACTTGCCATGTGGGGGATTCAGCTCCACCTCGAAGCTCGCTAGCGACGGCACAGGCCCATAACCCATCGATTCAGACTTTTTGTGTTTTGAGAATTTTTCGGTTCAGAAACTCAAATTTAATTATCATACGTCGTGTTTGAACTGATGTCGCAAGAGCTGAGATACAAAATCAATCAAATAATTTGATAATTCTAATAAAACAGGGATGCCGAATATTGCTACTGGATCCCATCAAAGATGGACTATGGCGTTGTCTCTTCATGCCTTTCGTCTGTTTTTGTTGCTGGTCTTACCGACTCGATGCACAGCGTTCTCGGCATATAAAATTATGACATCACCTATCATCGATGCAGCTATGTCTTCGAATTCGATGTTATATATGGCTAAGAAGAAAAAGACGAAACGGAAAGGGAATAGTGGTGGTGGCGGTAGTGGTGTAAAAGGATTCGGATCTGTTGGGGCAACGAAAGGTGCACAAGTAGATTTAGATCGATCCATCGAGGCAAGATCATTCTACGATTTCTTGGATGGAGGAGGAGCTGGGGATAACTTAAATAGGTGTGCAATTGGAAGTTTTCCGATCGACGATGATTTTAAACTCCGAGGTGTTGCGGCGCTGAAGCCGGTGAAAAAAGGAGATGCGATAATCCGGATTCCCTATGAGCTAGCCATCAATTTAGGCCAAGAAGGTACCGATCCGACCGTTCCAGCTGTAACTTTTCTCAAAGACTACTGCGAGACGTTGCTGCCCATTGCCATTGAAGGAAAGAAAGAAGTATCCGGTAAGGCTGACTACTATCGAATGCTACCGCCCTTTGGCGGTGATGACTGCTTGGGGAGCACTGATTTCTTCTCTGATCAAGCCTTGAATGAGTTGCAAGCCCCTTTGATTGTAGAAGAAACCAAAAAGCGCAGAGAACAAACAAAGGCTAGGTTTCAAAATGATATTGCTCCAAATATAGAAAACTTCCCAAAGTGGATCGATGGATCGTCCGTAACAGAAGAGCATTTGGCCTGGGCGGTCTGGTTGATCACAAGTCGGGTGCTCACGGTGCAAGGTGATGCGGAAGAAGGAAAGTCGTATCGACTCTTGATCCCTTTCCTTGACATGTGCAACCATGACAGGGCCTCGTCACACATATTATCAGGAAGAGCAGTGCCAGGGGGTGAATTGAAGGTTGTAGCAGGGGCCTCGGTAAAGGAAGGCGATCCTATTAACATTTGTTACGGAGGTGGTGTCGCAGGAAACGATCGTTTCTTGCAAGGTATGTGGCATGATTTCGATAATATGGTGTATTCCTCAAGTTCAAAATTATTTTTCTAACACAAGACGTCGTTCTTTTTGGTTCTGGCTTTGGAAGATTATGGTTTCCTGGATACTAGCAACAAAAACACCGCATATGATGTAGTTGCACAGCAACTTCTAGGTAAAAGACGAGTCGTCGAGGGCATTGGTGCTGGGCGTCTCATGTCGGAAACGGATCGGAAAAACACAATAGATCAATTGAAGCGAACGACAGTAGAGGATGATAAAAATCTGCTAAAAGGAGAAACAAATCCGTCTCTAATTGCCGCATACAACTACCGAATAGGTGTAAAGAATTCCCTATCAAAGTATGATGGTGCCTGGTAATTATAGAACATGACAACCGAGGCAGTTTGGGCTAAGCCAGTCTGAAAAAATGATTAACAAAAATAGAATTGATTCATTAGTTTAGACGGATAGATCTAAATCGTCATCGTCCATCATTAATCCAGCGTCAAACTTGTTGAGTCTTTTCGAAGGATCTTTAACATTAAGGCCTGCGAAATTTGCCACTCCTAGAAATTCCGTTAATGCGTCGTTCTCGAGTGCCTCCTTCTCTTCTTCGATTTGCATCATGAAGTCACCTTGCTCATTCATTTTATAACCATCAAAGTATCTGCGATCTCCTCGTGCATATTCTTCGGGAGTAATTTCTCGTTGTCCTCCAATACCCCATCCTCCTGTTCCATTACCATCGCGAAGAACAGTTGGGCTTGTCGTAGATGGTCTGCTGTTTTGGTTACCAGAGCTTCTGCAGAACGCACGAGAAGACTCGGGCTGCAGGATTAATAAACTCGCAACAAGAATGTACCCTATCATGCTTCGTGAAGTATTGATCATTCTTTAAACCGTTTCAATTGTTGTTGAAGACAATTCGATGTGCTTGCTAATCCCGTTCATGTTGTTGCAAAAAAGAAGAGAAGAAAAAGCTGCTTTTCGTTACGTCACTTCCTACTTCTTTACTAAGGTTAAAGATAATGCCTGCCAGCGCAAAATGCCCGGAGCGTTGAGTTTTCGCGAGGAAAGCGTGCGAGACGAAAAATACTTCAGTATTATTAAGAAGCTGAGACAGAGAGACATCTGCGTATCAAAACAACAAGGGTAGGAGGCTCACAGGAACAGTAAATCGATACTGTACGCTTCGTCCATCACAAAGCAAATTGTGAAGGAACGCCCCATTCCCTTTTCATTGTCGGGACACTATACCAAAAAAGGAAAAGAGTTCAAAATAGATCGGGCTTCGAGAAGACGTGGAATAGTCATAGGGTTTTCAGCCTGGTTCCGAATAGTAGAACGGCCGGCATCAACCTGCATTGTTCGATTTCAAAAATAAATTTCATTTCGAAGTAAACCGGCCGAAGAGGAAGACTGCAGAGATGGCGCCTTCGGTGAGCGAGGCGAAAGAGCAGGATAAGAAAAACACGATAGAGCAAAAGAAAAAAGAAGAATCGGAAAAGGTTGACGAATCGGGAACGACAAAAACAGCAGAAGAGCCGAACAGTTCAAAACCTTCATCGGAATCATCGAAGAAGAAAAAGAAGAAGAAGAAAGATTCTTCCACCACAGCTGAAAATGAGAAAGAAAATGGTAAGGATTCGAAGGAGAACACAGATGAGAAAGAGAGTGCCAAGATAGACAAGAATTCAAAAGAAGGAGTTGGTGAAAAAGAAAGTAATACTGTTCCAAACGACTTAAGCAATGGACCTGTGGTCTCTGCTAGTAAAAGAACACGTCCCCCGTACAAGTATGATCCAGAAAAGGTCACCTTGAGGTTCTTGTTTGCGAACAGGGATGGTCTCACTGTCACGGTAGAATGCAAGCCAAGCGATACTGTAGGAGAAGTAAAGGGCCAGCTATTATCTGTTTGGCCAGAAGGTACGTTGTAGAAGTTTATGCACTCTTTTTTACTGTTTGTTACAAAAATCATCTGCTAGACTTGACAGGTTGATTTTGCTGGAGTCATTTCCGTGTAACTCATTTCCAACAAAGGAAATGAAGCGACGTCATACAATATACTGATGCCGTTTCCATTGTTTCTAATTTTATCTTAGATCTTCAAAGTTGTTCGAGTGGTGATCAGCTACGTTTGATTTGTATGGGTAAAGGCATGCTCATTCCTGATACAAGGACACTGCAGGACTGTGAAGTCCCGGTTTTTAAAACACATCCTACTCCAGTAAACGTTGCAGTGCGGCCAATAACAAGCACAGCAAATAACTACAAGAGTGGAAAAGATGGTAGTTCACGTGGAGGTCCTTCAGGGAGCTCTAATCATCGGACAACGGAGCAGTCTGGTCAAGGATGTGGATGTGTGATCAGTTAGGTTTATCTAGTAAAAAAATAAACTATAATAATTGAAGCCTGGCAAATATATTTCATTTACAAAAAAGACCATTAGAGTTGGTCTACTTTTGCTCCTCTATAGAGGGCTTTTAATCAATAGCATTACCATCTTTGATGGAGTCAAATCCACCAAGTATCAATGCTCCAACCCACATTCTTAGCAATGAAATAACAACACCAAGAAAAAGTACCTTCAGGATACAGCACCTAGGTACTGGGCTAGATTTCCATCCCATAAATCACGGTAATTACTACTGCCGCTTTTTGAAATAATTAAATTCCATTTTATAGGTAGCTCATTAGAGTGGGTCTATATTTGCTTCTCTAAAGATCTCTATATATCGATAGTATTGTCTTCAGTGGAATCATCTTTGTCAAGTACCGATGCTCCAACCCCTATTCCTAGTAATGAAACAACCACACCAAGAGAAACCTCCGTTCCGATACAGACACCAAAGTACTCAGCTATCAACTTTCCACCAATAAAACCCAATATGACTGCTACCGCTTTTTCAAGATACTTCAGCTCTGATGCGGCCTTGGATAAGATTATATATAGACTCCGCAGTCCCATGATAGCAAACATGTTCGATGAAAAAACAACCAAAGGGTCCTGAAAAATAAAAAGAAATTTCAACACTTTGATGAGGTATTATGATTTATTGGAAGTCCAATACATGATGTCTTGGGGTGCAGCCAATCATGATGATGTCGTCAAAAGTACGAAATGCTTCGTGTATCTTTAACTTACCTCGGTTACTCCGAATATCGCAGGAATACTATCAACAGCAAAGACGACATCACTTATTTCTACTGCGATCATGCACAGTAACATCGGCGTCGCCATTCTTATACCATCAATTTCGGTGAAAAACTTGTCACCATCGAATTTATCGGTCGAACTAATAAGATTATTGGCGAACTTGACAATTGCGTTTTCGCTAAGATCGTCATCGTCATCGTCGTCGTCCCCAACTACTACCTGAAATGAGCTGTAAAGAAGGATGCCGGCAAATATCAGAAGAACCTCGCGAATCTCTCGGAGCGCAACCGCTCCGACTCCGATCATCGTTGCTCGCATGACTATAGATCCGAGAATCCCCCAATTCAAAACACGATTTTGGTATTCTAACGGCACTTTGAAATACTCAAAAAGAAGCAGAAACACCAGGAGGTTATCGACCGACAAAGATTGTTCCAAGAGGTACCCCGCGTAGAATTCCCCTGAGGTTTCCGGTCCAGCAAAGAATATCAGAAGAAATCCGTATCCAATCGCTGCCCCCACCCAGTAGAGGGTCCGTCGAATGGCTGTTTTGTAAACACCTGCGTCATTTTCATCGTCCCACAGTAGATTTTGTTTCACGGCAGGTGCTGTTGTTGCTGCAGCATCCTCTAGGTCGGTACCCTCGTTCAATAAAGTGCTACTAGTCGTAGAAGAAGGGGACTTTGTAAGGTCTATGTATTTGTCATTTTGTAGTCGCAGTGCTAAAGAGGTTGGTTGTTTTTGCCGTTGTTGAAGAAATGAACAACATGATGTTGTCGATGGTGAATGCACGGTCGTTAAAGGGTTGGGAGGAACAAATGCATCGGTGATGACATTAGAAACAACCAATGCAGCTACGAGTAGTGACGTTCTATTGATGATGGACTGCGTCATGGTTTATTCTGCTGCTTTCTATGCTTTATCTTCACAGCAATTACTACTGTGAGATGAGTTCTTCCGTTGTGTAGAAAACTGAAAAGAAACGCGATGAAACACTATCAGATAGTGAAGTGTCCCGTTAAGCTTGGTTACTCGCTTGCAATTTTCTCGAATCGGATGGCTGATAGAAAAACGAAGTTGTTGATCTTGAAAGTAACAATAAGTGTTCGAAGTCACACCTGGGTTTCTTTATTGGTTGTACTCCCTTTTTGGATGGTTGCTCTAGGTGACTGATGATGTGGTCGTGGATCGGTTGTTTAATAACAACAGCTTTCTTATTCTTCCTGCAGTGATGATGTTCGGCAACACTACAAACAGATGGCACTTTGAGCTAGTGCGTGGGGTTCAGAGCAACTGAATTTTCAAACTCTGACGCGTGTTTTTTACGGTATTTGCTTTCACGCACAATCATGAGTCATCATCCAATCGGTGGTTTGTTTATTTCCAGTCCCGAATGATGTCATCCAATCGTATTATTATTTTTCAGGAAAACAAAGATGAACGAAAGACTATTACGACACTAATGATAGTGGAAGCTCTTATCATAAATCCTAGCTTTACATTTATTTAGATTTAGATTATTTTAGATTTTGATTGTTTTTCTTAAAGTTTGCAACTTTTGAAGGAAAAGTTGCACTCTGTTATTTTTGTTTGAATTATATTTTTAACTTCCACGATGGAGTGCTGTATATCCACCTTTACCAGGGGCGACTCCATGATAGATTCATCGATGATAACTTAAATGCTGCTTGTACGGTAGGTAAGTATGCTTAATAACGATTTCGATTACCGCGGCCTCCACGGTGATTCCCTCGTTGCTGTCCACCCCAAGATCTTCCACCACGGCCTCCTCTATATCCGCCTCCTCTACCATACGACCCTCTTCCTCCCCCTCCACCATCATTTCGATAATTTCCTCTCCCATTTCGATCCCAATGTTTTTGTCCATCCCCTCCGCTTTCGTCATACTCCTGGTCCTCTCGAGCTCTTTTGGCACCACGGTTGTTGTCATCTTCTTCCATGCTTTGATGGTCCTGCTGATCTTCGTCAAATCTAGTATTGCCTCGTCCTCGGTCCCGTCCACCTCGGTCTCTCCCAAAGTTTCCTCTTCCATTGCGATCTTGATTGTATTGACCATGTCTACCTGCTCCACGGGGAGAAGAAAATCTTCCCCCGCCCCTTCCGCTTCGGTTATAGTTGTTGCGATCTTGACCATTGTTATGGTGATTGGATTGATTATTCGCCCTCGCGCTAACAACAGCTCCACCAGCCGGACCCATGGTATAACCCGCTGGTGGGCCCCGGCGTCGATGAAATCGCATATGAGATGATGGTTTGGGTGCTTGCTGGGGTAATGTTTGTACTGTTTCTGTATTTTGTGTTTTGCCAGAATGGTCATCATTGTTGCAATCTTTTGAATCACAACAGTCACCTTTAGAGGTCATAAGATCGTCTGTTTTATCAGTTCGCGTATCATTAGGTTCTTTGTTACTAGAAGGTTCAATATTTGAGGACGATATACTATCATTACCAACACTGTTTGCATTCTTAGCTAGTTTTTCGTTCGAATTGCTATCGCCATCCTTTGCTGTCGCTGCACCTGATGCATCAGTATTATCTAGGCCGTTCTTGTCTGTATCTACTTCAGGCTCTTCGGTTGTTTCATTCTTTGTTCCCACAGCAAAAACGTCTCCACCAAAATCGTCTCCACCAAAAGGATCATCATTCTTTTTACGACTCGATAACGACATGCGTTTGGAGACAAGAACCCCTTTTTCTGCACCCTCACCATCCAAAACATTCTTTTCGCTGGACTGTTCAGTCGTATCCTCTGTCGTTTCTTCCGGTTCTTCCACTCGTTGTTGTTCAATCTCGTCCACTTTTTTCATAACGCCTTCTATGAACATTTCTGCTGCCTTCCGCAGACCAACATTGGGAATTAGATCATCTGGACTAACGCCATCCATGCCGGTTAAGGGACAACGAAAACCATTTTGAGTCAAAGCATCACGAATACAAGTTTCACGAACGGTTCTCCCTTCGGGGTCCCAGGGTAATAACATGGCATCCGTTACAATAGTGTCACAAATTGCGCAGCGCAAATGATCCGGTATAGATGATGAAGTAAGTTTTAAGGCATAATCTAAATCTTTCCTCGTTCCTGCCGTGTTTTCACTCTGGCCTCCTCCACGATTGACCAAGTCTTTAAAGCCCTGTTTGTTTGGTTGTAAAATAGGTGTTTGTTGCTCGCCTTCACCTCCTTCCTTACCGCTTTCCGTCTGGGACGGAGCCGAGAGACTCAAAAAAGTACGAGGGATTCCAGTGGCACGTTTCTTGGGCATGAGCTTCTTTTCCTGCTCACGTAATTCTGGATCGGCGTTGGGCCGAAAATGTGTATTACTGCTAGATTTGCTGTTGGCAATGTTAAAGCTGGGTTTCGGTGGTCCCCCCATCCCAGCTGGTTGTGGAGCTCCGCCACGACCTCCTCGGTGTCCTCCCATCATAGTAGATCGCCCACCTACCATTGACGGTCCGTCGGGTTGCATAGATGTGGCCGCTTGGAGGGCAGCCAGCTCCGCATCCTCGTTACTTTCGGCAGCTGCGGTATTACTTGACGATTCGACGAACTCTTCGTCCTCGTTGTCCCGTGTTCGACTGTCGATCGTATAGTAGCCACTCGGGTGCTGCTGTTGGTGGTGATAGCTATTGCCAATTCCACCACCATGCTCATTGCGGGCCATTCGAGCCAAAAAGCCTTGTCCACGAGCAGCCGGTAGACGCTGAACAATAATTCTTGTCCCTCTTGGTAAAAGCATACTTTCATCCGCATATTCCTCATTCGTGTCAGCATTTCGGACCGCCAGATCAAATTCCATGCTTCCCGTATCAAGCTTGTTTGCCTTGACGATAGCTTTCTTGACATCAAAGAGTCTAGCAGCAGAACCGGGGAGAGGCAGAGCCTCAAAAGTTGAGGAAGCTCGAAATTTGTACAAAATAGTAGACGACATTATCCGTGTTCTCTATATTGTGTGTTAATACTACAAAGATGATCTTGCTGGTGTTGTCTTCGTCAAAGCAGTAGAAAATTCCGAACGCGTTTCTATCTTATCTTTGGCACCTAGTTCACGTATAGGAGTATAAATGATCAACGCAATTTTTCAGGATATTCCGATCAATTTTATTCCTGCAAATAATGGAGATTGGAAAAACAATTCAGTGTAGCCTTTACTAGTAAGTTCCTCCTCAGTAGTTTCGTTGAAGATCCGATAGGTCCAATTGCTTCTTATTGACTTCTAAAATATGGTATCACTTGGTAACAGGAAATTGAGTGGCTCGAATATACAGGGCTACGTTTCTTTTTGCCAATTTAATGATAGTCTTGTGATGTTTGTATCCATTGACAACAGGAAGCATACAGTAACATTGAGCACGAATCAGCGACATCTGCGTACAGATGCTGTGTGTGGTTGGCAGTACGTATTTCTTGTTTGGACACAAGTTTGGAAACGCATCGAAAAAATTATACTAACCATAAACCCTAACCCTTTCCGGGGCACATATTGTAACCATGGCGTTTCTGATTCTGTTGGTAGCGTTTATGAAGAAAATCTTCCCAAAGTGCCCATTTCTCTACCAGTAGTAGTAGTAGTAGTACTAACGTTGAATGCTCGGTCACTCTCAGGGTAGGCCAGTGCATCGTTACATGACTAATTTCTGTTCCAAACGGTTCCGCATCCTTTTTTCAGCTGGGCGATTTAGCAAGAAAGTCTTCCAATAAAACAGAAATCCTTTCATCTGATCGTGAATATCATCAGCCCACCCACTTGTAGGCCATCGAATCGATACCATCTGAAACAAAGTTGGTATTACTCTCCGGACCGAGGATATCCATCGGCATTCGTACCTCTGCAGGGGCTTAGCACCAAATAAAATCTTATCATGGGTTGTTGTGAATCGGTAGAGGTCGATGGAGCTGGAAGGGCATCTAGCGCATCGGCCTTTATTAGTGGAAAAGACAAAAATGTTCGAGAGGTCGATTCCATTAAGGAGACAAAAGAAATCATTTGTGGTGGCTTGCGAATCCGATATGCATACTACAGCCAAAAAGGTTACTATCCCGACCAACTTGGGAAAGCCAATCAAGATGCTTATAGTGTGATCGAAAGGTTTGGAGCAAGCCAATCGAATGATGCGTTCTTTGCTGTCTACGATGGTCATGGAGAACTCGGAGACCATTGTGCGCAATTTGCTCGAGATAAATTGCCGGAATATCTGAAACGCCATATCACTAGAGCGAAAGCAAAAGAGACAAACAAACCAGGTGATACTTCTGAACTTTTTGATATGGTTGAGTTATCGAAGGATCAAATGCAAAAAGCGTGTACTCGTGCGCATGTGGAATGCAACAACGCTATGCACCAGGCTCTAGATGATAGGTTATCGGGTACCACCGCTATTTCTGCCTATGTTCACGGACGTCGAAATCGAATGACAATTTGCAATGTAGGTGATAGCCGAGCTGTTCTTGGGAAATCTGCAAAGTCGGATGCCTACATTCAGGGTCGAACACCATTAAAAGCGTATCCTCTTTCCCGTGACCAAACACCATACAGGAAGGATGAACGTGTGCGCATAAGGAAAACGGGTGCCCGTATTCTGTCTCTCGACCAGTTGGAAGGATTGGAACCAGTGCATAATACAGACGACGATCCGAATAACGACGAAGCTGATATTGAACTTGGTGAGGAATTGGACGAAGGTGGTGACCCTCCTCGAGTATGGAGTCCAAATGGGGACTACCCTGGAACTGCGTTTACTAGATCTTTAGGTGATAGCATGGCTGAGGCACTAGGTGTCTTTGCCGAACCGGAAATGCTAACAAGAGAAATCAAGCCAGAAGATCGAATGATCATAATTGCAAGTGATGGAATTTTCGAGTTCTTGACAAATCAAAGTGTGGTTGATATTTGTGCCAAATTTTCTGACCCTCTCGAAGCATGTAAAGCGGTTGTTACTGAGAGCTACAATCTTTGGGTTCAGTACGAATTACGGACGGATGATATTACTATTATTTGCATGTTTGTAGAACCAATTACAGACGCAATTGCGATGAAAGGTGAATATGTCACTTCGTCGACAAAAGACTACGATCCGATCGACTCGTCTTTTCAAAACAGACCCTTAGAAGACTCCCTTGGAGATGGTGGTTCCTCGCGTCCAGTTCGCAGACATATGACAAAAGAAAAGGCCCAGGAAATTGAAAAATTGAAACAAAATGCCGTTCTTAGCGAAGAAGACCAAGCCGAACTAGCAAAGGAAGTTGATTTAGACGCTCTTTATACCGAAAAAACTATTTCTGAGAAGGCCCGAATTTCGGATGCTATCAAGGCCTCAGTTATGTTCCGGAACATCACTGATGAGCAACGCGAATTAATTTATGGTGTAATGGAGCCAATTCCTGTGAAAAAGGGGGATTGGGTTATCAAGCAAGGTGCGGTTGGAGACCGCTTTTATATCATCGATGAAGGTACATTTGAAGTTCGTATTTTGAAAGATGGAGAAAAAGATGATGGTTCCGGTGGACAGGTAGTTCATATGTACGAGGGATCTCTTTCAAAGCATCTACACCCCATCTTTGGTGAGCTGGCCCTGATGTACTCGGCTCCTCGATCCGCCTCGGTGATAGCTCGCTCGGACGGCGTTTTGTTCGGTTTACATCGCTCTGCCTTTCGCCAAGTTCTCGCTAAGGGACAAGGAACAAGAAAGGAATTGATGAAAACGATTGCTCAAATTCCTCTTTTTAAGGATCTTGACGATAGTCAAGTCTCAAAGGTAGCGGTTGCCTTCGACGAAATTGCATTTGGTCGTGGTGAACACATTGTCGAACAAGGACATGCTGGAGAGTCAATGTTCGTAATTACTTCAGGCTCTTGTGGTAAGATATGATTATTAGAAGTGAATAGTTTTCTAATGTGCATTTCGTTGTCGCGGCGACCGATTTCTATAGACCTCTAACAAAATATTGCTATCATGAAAATGGTTACAATTCATAGAGCGGGTAAGGGTACAGAAAGGAAAACCGGAAAGTAGCACACTCAAGGCTGGGAATTATTTTGGTGAAGAGGTCATTCTTGACCGGCAAAAGTATGCAGCTACTGTTGTCTCGCTTCAGACTGTCACAGGTTGGAAGATTGGAAAAAAGAAATTGATGAGTATGTTATCTGTTGAAGATTTGAAGAAAAATTAATAAAAGAAAACCTTATATTCAAACCATCTGTGCCGTTACACAATGATATCACGGATATAACCTTTCTCGGAGTATTTTCATGAAGAATTACTTTACTGATGAGATGATTCGACGGCGCTCTTGACCCAAGAGATTCTGAGTACAAAATATGCAAATACATGTTAACGATCAACTACTGATTAGAAAGATTCTGAACCACAGAACCCGAAACATAGCTGAGAAACACTAACAAAAATTTGGAGAAGAATTGTTATCGAATCTGCAAGGTAATATGATTATAGGGTGGAGATACTAATATAGAAAACAAAGTTATTATATGGAACTCTAATCTCTAAAGGGCAACTATGGCGGACCAGATATATTCAATCGAGGTATTTCTATCTTCGGGCATGCGTCCATCACAACTTCAAGCCCTGCCTCCTTTGCCTTTTCGGCAGCTGTTTCGTTTATCACACCCGACTGCATCCAGATGCATTTTGCGCCAATGGAAATCGCCTCGTCTACTATTGGAGGGACTGCTTCGCTGTTCCTAAATATATCAACCATATCAATGTGCACATCTTTTGGTATGCTCGACAAACTGCCGTATACTACTTTGCCATGGAGCTCTTGCCCTTCCAACCCAGGATTCACCGGAACCACATTATATCCATTGTCGAGAAGGAATTTCATGACATAATTTGACGGCCTAATACTTTTTGCGCTTGCTCCTACCAGAGCAATATTTCTGGAAGTGGACAACACTTTGCGAATCGTTTCGGGATTATTAAAAGACATGACAAATGGTGTGTCAATTAAGTAAGCGACGAAATACAAAGCAAAATGTTTCAAACTGAATACCCCAGTGATTCTCATGCTAGAAACCGGCTGTGTTGCTTTTTGTGTATGTACGGTTGTATGAACAAAAATGGAATTGAAACAAAGCAAGATTAATATTTTATTTATGGTACCATCATCTCAATTCAGGGGAATTTTGCCAAAATTAACCCTCTATCCATGCTACTACGGAAAGATGCTGTTTTTCCGTTGCAACATCATATTTTGTTGACTTGAGACGAGAGCTGGCTACTTGGAAAACAAGACGGCATTATGGATGTCGCTTCTTCTTCTGCACCGCATGCGACCGTTAGAACTGCAAACTATGGTGCTCCGAAATCTGCCACTATGAAGGGAAATTTTCCCGCGGTCGGATCCTCTCTTGGCCCATATTTCAGTGTCGGAAGGCTGGGTTTTGGGACATTTTGTAGTATTCACAAATGCATCAACATGGATTACAATCATCGGAGGCCGATAAATGGTAGAATTGTTCGTGGCGTTGATGAAGAGAGAGAATCGCGAAACAAATCACTTCGACTAGTAGCAGCCAAGGTAGAAATTGGGGATTTCAAAAATTCTGGCGTTCTAGGAGGCGAGGCGTCCATTTTACATTTTTTGGACGACGTCTTACCTCCTCGCACCGTGCCCACGTATATGGGACATTATGTGAGCAAGAATAAGGATAGTAATAACAAGAACGTCGCTTCGGCTATTGTAATGGAGTATTTGACAGGACAGGATATGCACAAAATCCGAGAATGGGCTACTCGGCTTCCTTATAAATCTCATCAGGAGCATGAAGAAGTACAACAACAAAAACAGGAAGAAGATCCTCAATTCTCACCTCTGAATGACGATAGCAAAATTAACGATGACAACCACCGTGATGATACATCGAGCAATCCTGCGAATGGTAGCGCCAGGGTCTCGACGCCCCGCACCCGACGTCGGATCTCGCTGAACGATGCTGTGTATCTAACGGCACACGTTATGCTGCCACTTCTCCGAAGAATGCATTCAGTTGGAATCATCCATCGAGATGTCAAACCTAGTAATGTTGTGAAACGGAGTGACTGCGACAGTAATCTTTTCTGCATTGTAGACTTTGGTTTGTCGAAATCTTTCGTCGTCTCCCAAAATTCCGAATTGGCAGATGCCAAACAAGTTTGGAAAGGATCGAGTTGGATGGGTTCGTCGCCGCCTGGCTCAACAACTCATAATTTCAAACTTCTGTCACCCAGCAATAGCCAAAACGATTGCAACGAGAAATCTTTGGATAATGACAACGATGCTAGTTCAACTGATAAACCCGTTCCCAATGCCTGTTATCGACAGGAACGGTCAACCGCCGACTTTCGTGGAACATCCATGTACGCGAGTGTCCGAGTCCATCAGCTCCAGGAATACTGCCCACGCGATGATATTTGGTCTCTCATGTATGTCTTTTGTGATCTAGCAAGCGGAGGCTTGCCGTGGATGTCGCATGCTGCTAATAGAGATCGAGAGGCGTGCAAAATTCTAAAAGAACGCATACATGGGCTCGAAGCACAAGCCAACGGGCAAGTTATGATTGACACCAAGAGGTTACTAATGGGGGATGATTATCACAGAGCACTCTTTAAGAAACGAAATGGAAGTGTCGATCCACCGTTGGAGCACGAACGAAGCGCTCTTATCGACGACGACAAGGATCCAAATCTACCGCGACCACTTGCCTTGTCAGAGGATGAGCACAAAGTTGGATTGTTAACACAGGCGTTTGACCATCTCAAAGGGCTTGGCTATAGTGATGTACCTGATTATGATTTGATTCAAAGGTCGCTAGAGGGCTTTCTGGAAAAAGGAAATGGTGATGATAGTACAACTCACAATGGTGAAGCTTCTATTCCTCATATCGATTGGAAGCATTTATCTGAGTCTTTCAAAAAGAATGAGAGCGAAAAAAGTATACAGAAGACTAGTGGCAACCATCAAAAGAAGAGTTCGGTGCCTACATGGAACTTTATCGACGATGACCATGACCAATTGGATCCATTAATATTTTCCGAAGCAGAAGAGAGCTTGGCGAACGCAAGTAACGCCGAAGAAGAAAACGGTGCTCCATTGTATGGAGAAGCAGCCGACTTGGCACGTTTACCACTAGAGCTGCGATTCCGTATAGCTCAAATGGAGTATAATACCATGAATAATACGACGATCGAGCCTCATCTGGCCATGTGTGATTGGCTTAACGTTTGTTTCCCTCTTCTGTATAGTTCCTGGCATTCGAAGAAGTACGAAAGAGGGGGACATAGGTCCAACAAAGACGGTTATCGTCGAGAGGTTTTCCTCAAGCTTGTCAACAAGTGTCTCGACTGTGCCGAAAAGTTTGAAGGTTTCCGTGCTATGAGTGTCATATACAATGATGATAATAACAAAAGTAATGGCGACGAAGCAAGTAGTAAATCAGAAAAGGAAAGACCCACGAAACGTCAACGGCGGCGCGTCCAAGTCAGTAATATGCATCTACCGATGACCAATGGTGAGAAATCATCTACAATAGAAGTACCTGATCTACTTGCAATTTCGAAGGTTATGTTTGAATTACGCATGATGAAGAAAGCCGAAGAAAAACTTTCTCGGGCGCCTCCACCTCGGCTTTCCTTTGGCTGATGATTTCTCCTAACAATAAAAAGCAAACATCGCAGGAATGGCTTGCCAAAGTCTTTGTTTGCAGAAATATAAATTCTATTAGCTGATTCTTCGCTTAGACTCCAGGTCTTCCCGCTCTCGCACCGACTCTTCTGTGGTTAGATTATCTAGCCGGTCCATCTCTTCCAATGACAAAGAAAATTTGAATAAGTCCCGATTTTCTTTCATTCGCGAGGAACTACTGGTCTTGCTCAACACAATCAATCCTCTCTGAAAACTCCATCGTAGCAGTACCTGAGCAGGTGTGACGGAGTGACATTTAGCAATGTCTTGAACAGCGGCGCCATCTTGGTCATCCAAACCGATGGTTCTATGCAATGCTTTGCTCGCGGCTACCAGTATGTTCTTACTTTTGTAGTAGTTCAGAATATCTGGCCTATACATAAATGGAGATACCTCGAATTGATGTATTAGAGGGGGCACAAATTCGTTGGATGGGATCTTTGAAAGCAGCTCTTCGTAATCGGCAATGCGGAAGTTGCTGATACCGAGATGCTTTATTTTGCCTTCCTTTTGTAGCAAAATGAGCTCCCGATAGGCCCTCACAAAATAACCAGGCACTGGCCAATGAATGTAAACAATATCTAAGTAATCCAATTTTAGATCCTCCAAGCTTGAAAGAACACTCGATCTAACGGTACTCTCTCGTTGATCGTCGTTCCATACCTTACTTGCAACAAAGAGCTCGGAACGATCTAGGAATTTGTTTTGGTCAACATCTGTGTCGTTTGTTTTGGTCTTGCCCAAACATTCCGCTAGAGCTCTCCCAAGTGTTGCCTCGTTCCCTGTTTATAATAATCCAATAAATGACAAAGTTGGAAAGTGCCAAAGTAATGCAATATGGGAACGCAGACTTTGAAAAGATTTACCGTAGATTCTTGCGCCGTCAAAATGCCGATAGCCGGCAGAAATCGCGTTCGAAATTATTTTCGCCCCCTCATCCCCGCATGGACCTTGTAGAGACCATATGCAAGTACAGGTACCCCTGTGTTAGTACAGTTGGTTTGAAGTTTTGAAACACCTACATCCTCTGTACTCGACATGCTGACAGATTATCGAACCTCAAAAAAATGTTGTCGAAGTGATTTGGGCGCGACAGCGCGATGTCAAGTTTAAAAAGGCTTTTTGTTTTGACGAGCTCGCGAAAGAAAACGAGAAAGAACACACGAATTCTGTCTACGTAGATGTCTACCCTGTAGAATAGTACGTCAATTCAATACAGAGTCATGTTTGAGAGGAATCACCGCCATCTCAGTCCCTATGAATGGATTATTACTTGTGACAGCATCGTCAGTAAGTCTTCATCCAAGCTTTCCTTAGTCTTCGCAACTAAAAGAAGGTGAAAGACTTTATTGAACACTA
>Ga0115013_10000660_pt1 | contig 20489 bp, 13 predicted proteins | sample SouAtlMetagenome_2_FD_88686 | JGI IMG/M metagenome (GOLD analysis project Ga0115013, IMG submission 88686) | Marine eukaryotic phytoplankton communities from Atlantic Ocean - South Atlantic ANT15 Metagenome | ecosystem: Environmental > Aquatic > Marine > Oceanic | place: South Atlantic Ocean...
GAGTACGACGCGTGGGCGCGTGTGGCGCGGCGGGAGCGGGAGGAGTTGGAGCGCGAGGCGGAGGAGCTGCGCGACCAGCAACAGGAGGCGCTGCTGCAGCAGCAGTTTGAGGACCCGGCGGCGGCGGCGCGCTTTGCAGAGATGGAGCAACGAAACTACGAGCAGGCGGCGGCGGGTCCGCGCACGCGGGCGCGCTCGGCGGCGGAGGCGGCGGCGAGGGAGGAGCGCGAGCAGCTCGACGACTTTTAGGTTGGTGTGAAATAACCAGTGCGTGTGGGGTTGCTTATTAAGAAAACGGTGGTTCCCATGGAGCCGACGGAAGAGGAGGAGGAGGCCGCCGTCGCGCCGCCACCGCCTCTGGTGGAGGACGCGCCGCCCAAGCTTGTGGAGCAGTCCGACCTGCTGGAGATCGCCGAGGGCAACGTGGTGAGCGCGGGCGCGGTCTTCGTGGCCTCCATCGTGCTGGACGCGCTCACGGCGCTGCCCACGACCGTCGTGGTCGACGTGCCCACGTCGATGCGCACGACCGCGCTCGTGCTCACGGCGCTCGTGGCCGCGCCGCCGGTCGAGGCCGACTTCCTGTTCGAGCAGCGCGGGCTCGCGTGCGTGCTGCTCCTGGCCACGGCCTTCTACGGGCTGCACAACGGCGGCGTGAACGCGCGCATCGCCGACGCGCTCTACTCGCTGCTGTGCGGCTGGGCGGTGCTGCTCATCTTCGGCATCGCGGGGCCCAAGCCGGGCGAGCGCGGGCACGACGCCAAGGGCAAGCGCGAGAACGTGATCGCGCTGTCGGCGGCCTTCCTGGGCTACGCGGGCGCGCGCATCGTGCGCTCGGCGCTGTACCACCCGGGCGAGGTCACCGGGTTCACGGCGTCGCACGAGGACATCGAGTCGCGCGGCTACGGGGTGGCGGACGACCTCGTGGCGAGCGCGCTCGTGTTCGGCGGCACGCTGTGCATGTGCGCCGCGGGCATCATCCTGCTCAACCACGACGCCATCTACGAGCACGGCTGCGAGCCGGTGGCGACGGTGGTCGCGCAGCTCTCGGTGCTCATCTTCAGCGCCGCCTTCGTGGTGCAGGTCGCGTGCTACGCGCGCATCGATGAGCTGGAGGCGCTCTTCGGCGAGAGCGCGTGCGTGGGCGACATGAGCGTGTGCGAAAACTCCTTCCGCGCGCGCCGGCTGTACACGGCCAACTCGAGCCCCGCCGCGCTGTGGGCGTGCGCCGTCGGGCTGACCATCTTCGCCTTCCCGTACGACCGCCGGTGCCGCACGCGGCGCGACTACTTCGTGCACCCCGAGGACCCCGACGAGCGCGAGGGCGCCACCGGCTCGGGCAACGTGGCGCTCGCGGCGTCGATCATCGCCGTGGTGGTGGTGTACGCCTACGCCGACTCGCTCTGGCCCGCGCTCGAGCTGCTGCTGCTCTTCTTCTCGATCCCGGCGGCGTGGTACTCGTCCACGTGGGTCGCGTGCGTGCTGCACGCGGCGGGAATGCTCGTGTACACGGTGGGGCGGCTGGGCGGGCCGCTCGGCTTTGACCTCACCTTCTTGACGCACTGGTACGTCGCGGCCACGCTGCTCCTGACGCTCGTGCTGGGCGTCACCACCTTCGTCAGCTGGCTCCTCTACGCGTCGTGCTGCTCAACGGGGCGGTACATCCCGTGGCTCGAGAACACGACGGCGCTGCTCATCGTGGCGCTCGTGTCGATCCAGCTCTTCCTGACGATCGCGTCGCTCGCCATCATCAGCGGCTACGACGGCTCCCTCATGAGCACGGTCAGCTGGCGCTCGGCGAGCTTGCGGTGGGTGACGCAGCACAGCCTCGGCTTCTTCTTCGCCGCGGCGCTCGTGGGCGGGCGGTTCGAGTGCCACAACGGGCACATCGCCAAGTGGCTGCTTCGATTGGTCTGGTTCGCGGTGCCGATCGTGCTCGCCTCGTGCTGGGCGTTCGCGCTGCTCGCCTCAAGCAGCTTCGTGCCGTACGGCACCACGGGCGACGTGACGTCCATCGTCATCGCCACGCTCGCTGCGCTGCTGCCGTGGGGCATCGCGGGCGTGGTCATGTGCTGACTGGGATTACCAGGATTACCAGGATTACCAGGAGCGATGGGAGCGATGGGAACGATCAGGGACCCTACTTTTTCCTAACCATTATTAATAATCCGATCTCGACCGGGAGATCGGTTTGCTGCGCCGCACTTGTTGACCACCCGGCCCGAGGCAAGCAGGCAGAAAAAATGCTACTAAATAATCCTGTTATTAATGACTTCTAAATAATCCGAGCGGCCTTCACGGGTCGTGAACGTTGTCGGAGGAACGATCAGGGACCCTACTCGGAAAAGTAGGGCCCCTAGAAATCCGGGCCGGCTCGACAAGCGGCGGCGGCGCTACCACGTGCCGGGGTCGCCCAGCGCGGCCCAATCGGCCACCGGGTTGACGGCGGCGATGGCCGCTTGCAGGTCGGCGTACCAGTCCAGCTGCGTGGCCAGCTCCAGGAACCGCCACAGGCCGCGCCACTGGTCGATGGGCTTGTCGCGCAGGTGCGACAGCTGGCCCGCGGTCTCGGGGTGGATGGTCTCCATGAGCTTGACCCCCTTGCTCTCGAGCACTTTGTAGCCGTCCGCCCCGCCGTGCGCGTTGTGCAGCTTCTCAAACCACGCAAAGAGCGCGACCCAGCCACCAGCGGCGTTGTCGAAGAAGGCGGGGGTGTTGACGATGAGCAGGACGGCCTGGTTGAAGCCATCCGCGGCGAGGCGCGCCGGCCGGATGGCCTTGGACGCCTCCTGGACTTCGGCGGTGGGTGCGCCGGCCTCCTTCAGCCGTTTCGCCTCCGCTTTGGCTTCGTCGCGCTCGTCGCGCTGCTGCTGCTGCACGCGGCGCAGTTTCTCCGTCGTGTCGCCGTCCTGGTCCCGCGCAAGCAGCCTCCTGACGGCGTCCTTGTTGTTCACGCGCGCCCTTCCCGCCGCCTGCCCGGTGGAAACCACCGCCGTCCGAGCGGCCTGGGCGCCGACCTGGTCCACCATGAGCATGATGCGCCCGTAGCCGACGCGGCTCGCCTTGTGCTCAATGAAGCTCTTGTGCGCCATTGTCATCTGGTCCATGGCCCACAACAGCTGCTCCTTGCTCAGCACGGCCGAGTCCAGCACGTAGTCCTCTTCGTTGAACGTGCGCAGCCGGATCTTGCCTGGCACAAGGGCGCCCCCCGGCGGCGGCCTGGGCGCGGCGCCGCCCACGACCAGGCCGCCGGCGTCACCACCACCACCGCCACCACCGCCGCCGCCGCCGCCGCCGCCGCCGCCGCCGCCACCGCCACCGCCACCGCCACCGCCACCGCCACCGCCGCCGCCACCGCCGCCGCCGCCGCCGCCGCCACCATCCTTGTCGCCACCATCCTTGTCGCCACCATCCTTGTCGCCACCACCCTTGTCGCCACCACCCTTGTCGCCACCGCCCGGTTGGATCAGCGGCGGTGGTGGTGGTGGTGGTGGTCGTGGCCGTGGTGGTGGCGGCGGCGGCTGCTTGCCCGCGCTACCGCCGCGGCCACGACCACCACCACCACCACCACCGCCGCCGTCCCTTGCGGCGGCGACGGCCCGGGCCACCAGCTCCTCCCTGATCTCGCGCTCGCGTTTCTGCCGCGCTGCCGGGTCCATGTTGTAGGGGCGCGTGGTGGGCCGCCCCTCCGCGACGGGCGACCTGGAACTGGCCTCCGTGCCGGCTATGTTGAGGTCGCCGTCGTTCGGGAACGGCGCATTCGGCGCGTGCGCGGGCGCGTTCACGTCGTCAGCCAAGTGGAAGGCCTTCAAGAAGTACACCCCCACGCGATCGTTCCCCAGCCGCGCGCCCACCTCCTGGTAGGTGTAGTGCAGCTGGCTCTGGATCAGGTTGATCCGCGGGATGTACCCTCCCGACCTGTACAGCTCGGCGGCTTGCGCCCGGTCGTCGCGCCTCGGCCCGTGCGCGCGGTTGACCCTGGCCTGTTGCCAGCTGGCCTTCCCGTACCACTCCCAGTTGAAGATGGCGACCTGGAGGATCTCGGCGAGCGCGTCGCGCTCAAACCCAAACGCCCACACGCCTCGGATCTTGGTGACCAGGACCACGTGCGCCTTGACCGCGTCCCACACGCCGGCCGCCACGAACGACGCGTAACTCCCAGCGCCTCCGTTCTCCACACCCTCCACGACACCTTTGAGCTCAGGCTTCCACAGGCCGGCGGCTTGCAGCTGCCGCTGCACGATCGGCAGCGTGTCCTTGCTCCACACGTCCCCCGGGGGGGGAGGGCTGTAGATCCAGCTGATGACGTGGCCAAAGTCAAACTGCTGAAACATCTCGGGGTTGTACGCGTCGTCCCTGTAGTTTTTGCCCGGCTTGGCGAGGTCGTCGCCAAACTCCTGCACGTACGCGGCGACGATCGCGCGCCACTTGTCCGTCTCCTCCGACTCCTCCAAGTTCGCCGGCTCCGCATTCTCGTTGACGGGAACGTACGTGAACGCGGGCACCGGGAGGTTGCGCCGAGGGTCTTCGCAAAACGCTTTCAGCGACGCGTGCATGACCTCCCAGGCCTGTGGGTAGTGGTACGACCAGCTCCAAAAGGCGCGATGGATGCACACGAACAGGCAGTCGCCCCTGGGCGGCGACGGCCGGGCCGGCACGCTGCCGTTGATCTGCTTTGTCTCCAAGGTGGCGGGGTTGTTGGGGTCTGGGGGGGTCAGGTAGTGACTGTACAGCGCCCCGGTCGCGCCGAGCGCGCCCTCAAGCCGCATGCCCTCCCCGCCGACCGCGCGCGCCCCTCGCATTAGGAGGGCGGTCCGTGCAGGTTATGGCGCCTCGCCAGCGCGTGTCGAGGTCGTGCGCACCGGCCGCTTTGCCACTTGTACGACCGCGGACGGCCGTGCTCACGACGTCGACACGCGCGCGCATGGCGCCCAAACGGAAGCAGTCGACAAGCGCCAGCAACGCGTTGACGTACTGGCACTGGGAGCTCAACAAGTGGAAGCCCGAGAGCGCGGAGCACAACAGCTTCCCGGCAACGGGCGGCGAGCTCATCCTCGACGCGCACCGTTGGGGCGAGGCGATGGTGCGCGCCGAGCTCGCGTGCATGACCGACGACGGCCGGTCGGCCGCGGACCGGCTCAAGCTGCTGCACTCCCAAGGGCAGGGCTGGTACGCGCGCGGCTACCGCTTCTTCCTGCTGCCGCGCACCGACGGCGCCCCCAAGTTCATCGCGCACCACACGCACGCGAACAAGCGGCTCGGCCAGCAGGCGCGCGCGTCGCCACTCACGATGATCGACGAGGCGAACCGGGCGGCGGGCGCGTGGATGCGCAGATACGCGCGCCCCATCCTGGACCAGGCCGCCGTGCACGCCGGGGAGGAGGCGCACCGCCGCCGGCAGGCGCCGCGCCCGCCGCCGCGCCCGCCGCCGCGCACGCCCACCCTCCTGTCTCCCACCGCGCCGTCGCCGGCGACGGCGGTCGCCGCCAAGGGGCCCACGCTCGCGCTGCCGAACCGGCTGGAGCAGCTGCTCGAGCGCCCGGCCGAGCTGCAGCCCAGCGCCCCCCGCGCGGGCATCCGGGAGCAGGTGGAGGCGGCGTTCCGCGACGAGCGCATCATGCGCGTCTGGGACGCCGACGACGGCTCCAGCGCCGTCCGGCGCCTGACGTTCCTGGAGAAGCGCGCGCACTGCCTGCAGCTGCAGCTGCGCGTGTGCGGCCTGCAGGCCATCTACGGCGGCGGCACCAACCGCAAGGCGGACGAGGCGGCGCTCACCAACGCGGGGCTCGGCCAGATCGGCCGCGGCGGCTTCAACTCCATCTGGGGCGCCAAGCGCGTGTCCGCGCGCCTGGCCGCGCTGCTGCCGCCCGAGGTCGCGACGCCCTTCCACGCGGGCCACCAGCTGGTGCTGCGCGCCCCGCACGCCAGCTCCGACTGGGTCACGCGCGATACGGCGGTGGGCGAGGCCACCAACATGCTCTTCACGGCGCTGTGCGGCTTCGGGCCGCGCGTGGCCGCGCTCTCGTTTGCGCGCAGGCTCGAGCGCAGCGACGAGACCGCCGCGGACGCCGTCCCCGTGGTGCGGTACAAGATCTTCGCCTTCCTGGAGTGCGCCACGCAGTCGGTGGACCGGCGCTACGCGCCGGAGACGGCGCGTACCGCCTCCGCCATCGTCAGCCGCGCCTACTACGACGCGCTGCTCGTGCCCATCTACCAGATGTCGCACGAGGGCTTCGTGCACCTGGACGCGACGCTGCGCAACCTGGTGGACTTTTACCCGCTGCACCTGCCGACGGGCGGGCTCGCGAGGCGCGCGATCAAGGTGATTGACGTCGAGCCCACGTGCTTCCGCCGCCTGTGCCCGACGGCGACGGCCGAGTGGCGCTACCTCTTCCTCTTCAACCTGCTCACCGTGCTCGTCTTCCTCAAGGTGCAGCTCGCGGGCGCGTGGGACCCCGCGGTCCACTGGCTGCGCGTGCGACGCGCGTGCCAGCGGCTCATCTCCGAACTGCCCGGCAAGGCCAACGTCGCAGCGCTCACGCTGTGGCAGGGCACCTTTGTGCCCTGGGCCGACTACCCGGACCTGGCCAAGGGCGCGTACGCGGGCGACACGCACGCGGCGGCCGCGCGCTCCGCCTGCCACCAGCTGCAGCACTACCTGATGCAGCAGCCGCTCGATTGGGGCAACCGCGACTACGTGCGCGTGGTCAAGAGCGGGCGGGCGTCGGCCGAGGGCCTGCGCAAGGCCAAGGAGTGGTTTGAGCGCGTGTACCGCGGCCTCCTCGTGCCGTCGCGCCTCTTCTTCCTGCGCGCGTTTGAGGCGCACGGCCCGCCGCGGCGGTTCGTCGAGGTGGCCTACGAGTTCCTGGAGACGCCGCACGCGGTGCTGCAGCGCAGGTACGCGAGCTGCGCGCCGCCCGTGGGGCAGCACCGGATCGAGCACACGCGCAACTTCTTGTTGGGGGTCGTGTGAAGTGTGTGTGGTTTTTTACACTTTTTTTTGAGTTTTTATTGTTTGGACACCACTAAGCTACTAAACACGCACACCCGCGCGCGCGCGCAGTCCCCCCCCCCGCCCACCCGCCCGCCTAGGCCATGCACGCCACGATCGCATCCTTGAGCTGCTGGATCTCCCCCTCCACCACCAACTGCTCGAGCTTGAGGTTTGCGAGCGCGTCCTTCTTCTGCGCGAGCTCGCGCGCCAGCCGCTCAATCTCGGACCCTGGGGGCGACGGCACCGGCGTGACCGGCCCCTCGTTGGCGAACGCGCCCGCGCCCCGATTGAGGTCGGGCACCTCGCGGTCGGCCGCGGTGGCCCCAATGTCCGACCAGATGGGCGACTGCGGCACCGGGGCCGCGGCGGACGCGGCCCCGGCGGCGGCCTCGGTGAGGATCGCCAGCGACGTGCCAGGACAGCCGGCGGCGGCGGGCAACGAGGCGGCCGGCTCGACGACGACCTGCTCGGCGACCGCGCGCGCGGCCTCGCGCGCGGCCTGGCGCTCCGCCGCGGGCGGGAGCGCCGCCGCGCCGAACCGCGCCAGGTCGTTCACGTCCGCCACCTCCTTCTGGCCTGGCGCGAACACGTGGGTGTCCTCCCGGAGCTTGTACTGCCACTCCGAGGTGGCGGCCCCGCGCGTCCTGGACTGGCGCCACATGTGCGGCCCGTCGTGGCCCGTGGTCAGCTCGCACTGGTTGCACCCGCCCCAGGCCTCGTGGTCCTTGTTGCACATCGTCGGCGCGTACGAGGTGAACCACCCCGGCTTGGGCGGGCGCACCGTGACCTTGGGCAGCTTGGCCGGCGGCGGCTCCTCGGCGCGCGACCTCTCCCGCGCCCGCTTCCCGGCCAGCGCCGCCGCGGCCACCTCGGCCACCTCGGCCACCTCGGCGTCGGGCACGGCCACCACGGCGTCCAACACCTGGACGGTGCACGACGGCGCGGGCCGCGCGTGGAGCGGCGCGACGTTCCGGATGTGCTCCTCCAGCTTCTTGAGGATCGTGGGCTGCGCGAAGCCCTGCGCCTTCAACGCGATGTACCCCGGGTTGCGATCAACGCACCAGCCCTGCGGCGCGAAGATGCGGCCGCGGTAGGGCGCGTTGAGCGCGAACGCGAAGAAGTGCCGCTCCGTCCCGCCCGGGTTGACGTAGAGCAGGTGCGTGCCCAGTCCCAACAACGGAGTGGCAACCGTGTACAGCAGCGGGGTGGCGCTCTCGCAAAGGCACTTGCCCTGGTGCTTGCGGCACATGTGCAGCGCGCACAGGTGCTCAGCGAGCGACCGCCAGTCGGGCCCCGAGGGCTGGTCGTCCGTCCGCACGTGGTCGTAGAACTCGTCGTCGCACAGGCCCCGCTCAGCCAACCACGCACACACCTGCTCCGCGAGCGGCTCGTCGCAGAGCCCCTCGTCCAACCACCCCTTGTAGTCCGCCCAAAACTCCTTGGGCATGCCCGAAGGCTCCGCCGCCATCTCGCGCTTGTCGACGCTCATCCCTCGCGTGTCGACCTGCAAAAGTCGAGCAACGGGGCGGGTCAGGCTGGGTCGTGAGTACGGGTGACCCGAGTCCTCGACACGCGGACGGGCATCGACACACCCTGGGATTCGCTTCAGCCAGAGTTGCAGTTTCTTACCCACACCCCAAACCTCGACACGCACACGGGTTGAGCCCTACACACGGCCCCCTGGCCACCACGCCGAGTCCCGCTCAGCCGGACATCATGCCGCCACCCGCCGCCTTCTTGGCGCGCTCATCCGCCCGCTTCTTCTTGTCCGCCGCCTTCTTTTGCCGGATCCGCTCCCGGCGCGCGCGCTGCCCGTTGACGCCGCCCATGGGCAGGATGTGGTCAATGGCCTTGTTGGCGGGCAGGAGCGAGGTGAAGGCGAAGCCGCTGAACGCGCGCGCCAGGTCGGGGTCGGAGCGCACGGCCTGGATCAGGTCGGTGGTGTTGAGGCGCTTGAAGCCGTTCTCGTGCGCGTTGTCCGCGGCCATCTCGAGTATGGTGTACGACAGGTTCTCCATGGCGCCCGCGAGCCACACCCTGGCCTTCTCGCCGCAGTTCTTGTCGGGGTTGCCCGCGCACAGCTGCTTGCCCACGCGCGCCACGCTGAGCGACAGGCCGGCCTTGGCGGCCTTGGACAGCTTGGGGGCCTGGGACTGCTTGGCGATCGCACTCATGATTTGACACCCGGTCGCGTTTTTCGGTGCCGACCGCGACCCTTACAAGTTGCAAAGTTAGCGTGGTCGACCCAATTGTCGACCCCACCGCCGAGCCGACACACGCGACCCGCCTGTCGAGCCGCTCACTGGCCGAGGATGGCCTGCTCCATCAGCGCGTCCGCCACCACCTGCTGGTGCGTGAGCAGCTGGTCCGCCTCCAGCTCGCGCTTCCGCTCCTTGCAGAAGTCGCACGCCGCGCGGTCGCCCCGCGCGCGCTGCTGGTCGGGCCGCGGCGGCGCCACGCGCAGGCACAGCGGCTTGACCAGGTCGAGGTTGTCGCGCCACGCGGCGCGGTGCAGCTTGCACACGGCGAGCTTGTCGGCGCGCGTGCCGAAGGCCGCCTCGTCGCCCTCCACGTTGACGCACGAGATGGCCTTGGACGAGCGCTCCTTGTTCTTGTGCGTCATGATGTCGGGCGCCGCCGACGGCCGGTACACCAAAAAGGAGAAGTTTTGCGCGTAGTCAACCACCACGCGCTCGTCGGCGCTCGCGCCCTGCAGCAGCGCCAGCAGCTGCTGGAAGCCCATCGGGAGCACGCCCACCACGCACGCCGTCGCCGGCCGCGCGTCGAGAATGTTGCCCGCCCGCCCGACGAACGTGGGCGTCACGTGCTCCGCGCGCACGTGCGTGGCCGACCGCAGCCCCGCGAGCGGCGACGGCGCCAGCGGCGGCTGTCGGCCGTCGGGCGACGCGTGCAGCCACGCGCCGGTGCACACGAGCCCGTGCACGGCGCGCCACACCTCGTCCAGCATCTCCACGGGCAGGTCGAGCGAGCCGTTGATCTCGGAGAGCAGCACGACCAGCGGGCACACCTGCACCCACGCGTTCAGGTTCTCCTGCGGCCGCGCAAAGGGCGCCCACCACGCCTGCGCCACGGCGAACTCCTCGGGGCTCACCAGCTGCCTGAGCGGCGCGCCGACGGCCGCCCGGCCGACGCTGTGCTGCGCGCGCATCCGCTTGGCGCACGCGGCGGGGCCCTTGGCGTTGCCCGGCACGACGACGCGCGCCGCCATCTCGTGGCCGCTCGTGAAGATCGAGTTGAGTAGCACGGCGGCCGTGGCCGCCCAGTAGTGCGAGGTCCGCGGCGGCAGCGGCACGGCCTCGTCGTAGTAGCTCTTGAGCAGCGTGTACAAAAAGTGCACCTCGCGCTCGGGCGCGACCTCCGGCGCGTCCGGGTGCGCCACCTGGTACGCCGCGCGCGCGAGGCGCGAGAGCGCGGCGGCCGCGCCGAGCACCGAGGTCAAAAAGGGCTGCGACTGGCCGAAGATGCAGTCCTGCGGCGAGGTGATGGCCACGCACGGCACGAGCGGCTCGCGCATGATCGCCACGTCGGCGCACGTCGCGTCGACCTGGAAGGCGCGCCCCTCGGCGTCCACGGCGTCGTCGGGGTTGCGGAAGCGCTTGGGCACGGTGGGGTCCGAACCCTCCGCGATGTGCGGCGGCTGGCGCTCGGCAAAGGGCGAGAGCGGCAGGCACTGCAGCGAGTCGACCGTGCGCCGGTCCTCCACGCCGATGAGCGTGCGCGCGCGCTCCAGCGCGTTCGTGTAGTCGTCCAGGTACGCGTGCAGCCCCGGGATGGTCATGTGCGGCACGCCGCGCGCCTCGCGCGGCACGGCGGCGTACTGCGCGTCGTTGACGGGCACGTAGTGCGTCTTGGCCACCTCGGCGCACCACTCGTCCACCTGCGCCTGCGCCATCAAGATCTTGCCGTGGTTCCTGCCAAGAGCAGTAGAGCAGTAGAAGCGAGCAGTAGAGCAGTAGAAGCGCAACTAAAAGCGTGCCGTTTGTCCGCCGTCACGCTGCTCGCGCGGATGCCGATGCCGCCCGAGGTGCCGATATCAAAGCCTGCCCCGTATGTGCCCGACCACGGCGTCGTCTCGTAGGAGCGCGGCACGTTGCTCGTGCCCACCCTATAAACCTGGAAGAGCGTGCAAAAGAGGCGCATGTTCAGGTCCCCCACGAGGATGCGCTTGGCCGAGGCGATCGACGCGTTGACGTGCCCGGCGGCGACGGAGGTGGACACGTCGTTGAGCTCGCTCGCGCGCGCCGCGCCGCCGCAGATGAGCGCGACAATCTCGAAGGTGCGCTGCATCTCGTCGTCGCGCTCCTCGCGCGCGAACAGGTCGAGCAGCTCGGGCAGGCGCACGGGCGCGTCGCCGCACACCGTGAGCGTGATCGCGACCTTGGCGAGCCCCGCGTCGCGCCGGTGCGGCAGCGGCGTCAGCGGCACGCCCGGGTCGTCGAGCAGGTCGACCTTGCAGTCGACGATCGGCAGGAGCGCCTGCGGCCGGTCGTGCTCCTCGCACGCCGCCTCGCCCATCTCGGCGGGTGTGACCACGCCGCACAGGTGCCGGCACGGGTCGCCGCGGTGGCTCTTGGACTTGAAGAGCACGCGCAGTTGCTCGTTGGCCTCGAGCGCGAGCGCGAGGTTGTTGGACGGCGTGGCGAACGGCTCGGCCGCCACGCCGAGCGCGGTCTCGGAGGTCACCTGCAGGGTCTCAAAGTCGCCAAAGGCCGCGCCGCGTGCGGCCTCGCGCGCGGCCTCGTGCTCGGCGTCCAGGCTGTCGGCGATCGCGAGCCCCGCGTCCACCTGCGACTCGCCCACCACCAGCTTGGCGCGCTGCACGATGAAGCCGCGCGCGACGCCGGTGAGCGTCACGTCGAGCGCGCCGTCGCACGCGGCGCGCTGCGTGCGCTGCTTGACCGCCTCGGCCACGCGCGTCGCGTAGTGCTTGTTGCGCAGCTGCAGCTTGCCCGAGGCGAGCGCGTGCAGGTGCGCCACCCCCTCGGCCACGCCGGGCACCAGGCTGGTCGACGCGTCGTGCGGCGTCGCGTTGCGCACGGCGAGCGACCAGAACACCTTGGTGTGGCCGCTCGGCTCCTGCAGGTGCGCGGCGGGCATGCGCGTCGCGTGGATGGTCGTGTTGGACGCGTCGGACGCCGAGCGCACCAGCCCCGTGTGCGTGCGCAGCCGGCCCTCGCCGTTGCGGCAGCGCCACGACACGATCTTGGGCACGCGCTCGGGCGTCGTGACCACGAGCCCCGAGAGCGCCTCGGCGCTCCGCACCGCGTTGCGCGCCGAGATGTCAACGAGCAGGGCGTTGCGCTCGCTGTTGAAGCCAGGCGGCGCCTGCCCCGTGAGCGTCTCGACCGACGCCTGGTTGGCCAGCGCGCGCGACTGCGTGATCATGAGCTTGAGGATCGAGGCGTACTCGGAGGCGAGCGCGGCGGCCCAGTAGTCGAGCACGCCGCCCGACACCTGCACGACGCCCGAGCACGGCGGCCGCTTGCGCTTGAGCGAGAGCGTCTGCTTGTCGCTGAGCTCCTGCTTCACCTGCGGCTCGGCCTTGGCCTTGGCCTTGGCCTTGCCCTTGGCCGCCGCCTTCTGCTGCGCGGCCTGGTCCATGCGCGCGCGGCGCGTCACCTCGGCGCGCGCGTAGTTGGTGAACAGGTAGGCCGCGGCCACCTCGTGGTCGGTGATGGGCGAGGCGCGCACGAGCTTGCGCAGACGCGGGTCGCTCAGCATGTGGATCAGCAGCACCCACGCCGCCCACACGTTGACGCCGTCGGTCTGGTCGCAGATCTTGGCGCAGATGCTCCGGAGCGAGGACACCTGCTGCGGCACGAGCGAGCGGATCATGCCCACCTGCAGCTCCTGGGTCGCGAACTCGCGCATCGTGGTGAGCAGGTTGTGCGCGCCGGTGCGCACGGGTAGCGCGTGCGGCAGCAGCCGCGTCGAGCTCGTCGTCACGAACAGGCCCGGTTTGGGCGGCGTGGCGCCGTCGACGAAGGGGGCGAGCTCGGTGGCCGAGGTGGCGCCCGGGTCGGAGGTGCGACCGAAGGCGCGCCGCGCCGCGCCCATGGCGACGGCCACCGCCACCGACTGCGCCGCGAAGCTCGCGCACAGGTCCTGCAGCGAGTTGCGCGTCGTCTGCTGGCCGCCGCCCTGCGTCTTCTTGGCCTTGTGCACCACGCTCGCGCGCACGCTGTTGCTGCGCATGCCCGCCGCGGCCAGCTGCGCCGCCTCAAGCGGCAGCACCGTCTGGTACGCCAGGAAGCTGCTCTCGCGCGCGTTGGCGTCGATCGGCCGCTGCAGCGAGAAGACGTGCGACAGCTGCGCCGCGGGCCGGCCCGCCGCTCCCCCGCCACCGGCGCCGTGCGCCTCGCGCGAGCCGGCGCGGCCGCTCTTGGGCGTGCAGGTCACCACCGGCTGCCGGGCGATGCGCGCCAGCCCGCGCGCCTCGAGCTGCGCGGCCAGGTCCGTGCTCGCCTGCCACGCGGCGTTGACCGCCGCCGCCGACGGCGGCGGCGACCGCGCCGCGCGGCTCGCGCGCGCCGTCTCCGCCCTGATCATGCCGTCGTCGCCCTCCGCGTCGTCGTCGTCGTCGTCGGCGTCGGCGTCGGCGTCGGCCTCCTCCTCCTCCTCCTCGTCCTCGGCCGGCGGCGGCGGCGGCGGCGGCGGCGGCGGCAGCGGCTGGCCCACGACCGTGGGCAGTGGGTTCTCCAGCTTGATACCCAACTCAAGGCCCTCGTGGAACGCGCGCTCAATCTGCTCTTGCGGGGTTGACGCCCTGCGCCGCTTGGAAGTCGACATGGGCGGCGTCGGCACTACGATTGTCGACACCAGTTGCAAATTGTCAAGCCGTTGTCAACCGCCGTGCCGACAATTGCCGACACATCGGCCCGACTTTGTAGGGACCCTACTCAAAAAGTAGGGTCCCTGATCGTTCAACGCGGTGCGTTCACGCAGACCGCACGACGTCGAGGGCGCCAACCGATTATTTAGAAGGCATTAATAAGGGATTATTTAGAAGCATTTTTTCTGCCTGCCTGCCTGGGCCCGGGTGGTCAACAAGTGCCGTGAAGCAAACCGATCTCCCGGTCGAGATCGGATTATTAATAATATTACGGGAAAAGTAGGGTCCCTGATCGTTCAACAACAACCCGTAACCTCATCACCACATCAGCACAGGACCCGCGCGCCGGGGTCAGCCCCGGCCGAACCCCGCCATCACGGGCGCAAACCAGCTGCTCCGGCGCTTGTTGCCGACGCCCCCGTCTACACAATCGCGCTCCTCCGCCGCCTGCCGATCCACCACGTTCCACACCCCCCTGGACAACCAGCCCTCCTTGCACGCGATCTTCTCCAGCTCCGCGACGGGCTCGACGGCGTCGCGGTTGCTCTTCTGGAAGCGGCTCTCGATGATCTTCTTCATGTCCTCCGGGCCGATGGCGAACGTGCGCTGGCCGTTGTTCTCGCCCAGCTGCTCCTTCGCCTTGCCCGCCGCGGCCAGCAGCAGCTTGGTCTCGGCCGCCAGCGTCACCATCGCGCCGGCCTGTGGATCAAACATCTCCTCGAGGAAGGGGTACACGGGCTCTTCCACCTCCTCTGGCACCTCGTCGCCGTCGTAGTTCGTCACCATCTCGGTCACCGTGCGAGTCTCGGACCGGGCGGACAGGATCTCCACCAGGTACTTGAGCGCGCCGTTCGTGAACCACTTGCGCACGTCGTCGCGGCGCAGCGTGCCCCGCGAGGACGAGCCGGCGGCCGCGCCGCGGCCGCCGCGCGCGGGCTCCGGCGGCGGGTCCTCCATCCTGCGCGCCAGCTCGTCCAGGTAGATGCGCTCCAGCTCCTCCGGCTTGTAGTCGTCAATGTAGATGTACTGCGTGAAGCGCCGCTTCAGGCCCGGGTTGGACATCAGGAAGTCCTCCAGCATCTTGTCCTCGTACCCGGCGGCGATGAAGCACGTCGAGCCGACGTTGTTCTCCAAGAAGGTGAGCAGCTCGCCCGTCGCCTCGGACGAGTACGAGGTGGGCATCGGCGGGTTCTTCTGCTTGTCCCAGGTGGTGAGCATGTACGCCTCGTCCAGGAAGATGACCTTCTCAATGTTGCCCTCAAGCAGGCGGCGCGTCTTGCCGGCCGTCTGCCCCTCGTAATCGGCCACGAAGTCGCTGCGGTACACCTCCTGCGGCAGGTCGTACACGAAGATGCCCATCGTGCCGAGCACCTTGGCGATGCTGCGCGCCATGCGCGTCTTGCCCGTGCCCGGGTTGCCCATGAGGATGAAGTTGGAGCGGTACTCGGACGCGGCGGTCGAGTTGGCCAGGAAGCTGACGAAGAGCTGGCGCATCGTCTCGAGCAAGGCGGGCTGGGTGGGGTAGTCGTTCATCATCTGCTCCAGGGCGTCCGCGAGCGGCCTGGCCAGGTCGCCCAGCAGCGCCGCGGTCGTCGCGCTGCTGAACTGGTCCTTCTTCTTCTCGGCCGCGCCCTTGACGATCCCGATTGCGGCCTTCTCGGTCCGCAGGGTCCTCCAACGGTCGTTGACGTCCTTGGCGACGTCCCACGGGTCGGTGAGGGCCGTGGTCAAGGGCAGCATGTTCCCCGACGGCGTTGCGTAGGCGGCCTGCATGTAGTCGTCAATCTTTGCGCGCTCCTCGTCGATGCTCACCTGGACCTTGGCCATGCGCTGCGTGTACCTGGCTATCTTGAGGTTCATCGTCTCGATCACCTTCGCCTTCCACGTTCTTCGCCTGGGGGTGTCGGCGCGCAGGTCCGCAATGATCTCCGTCAGCCCGCTCGTGGTCTCGTCGACGCTCGGCACGCGCTGCGGCCCCCCCGGCGCCGCCGGTTGCTGCTCCTGGCGCTGCCGGCGGCGGTTGTCGCCGGTGCGCGCATCGTCCTCCAGCACGCCTCCGGGCCGCTCCACCAGGTTGAGCGTCACGCCCGTCGCATCGCCCAGCTTCAGCTGCTCCAGGCCGGGCAGCATCGCGGCGCGCGGCCCCTGCTTTTGGCCCGGCGCGCCGGGCTTATCTGCCGGCGGCGGCGCGCTAGATCGCGCCGCCGCCGGCGCGCGTGCCCGGAGGAGGGAGGAGGGGGGAGCGGTCGCGTGCGGCCACATGTCGGTGCGCACGCTGCAGCAGGACTGCGCCGAGCACGTCAACATCCGCGGCACCTCGGTGTCGCTCTCGTTCGCCGCGCCCTCGGTGATGCACGTGACGGTGGTGCACAAGTTTGGCCTGCCCAACAAGCACGGCATCATCACGTGCGACAACTACCTGCTGCACCTGCGCTTTGACCACAAGAACGACGCGCTGGTCTACGTCTGGGCCGCGCCGGTGGAGCCGGAGCCTTGGGGCTGTTCAATAATGTGAGTCGACCGATCCTTTGGGTAGTGGAGGCGCAGCGGTGCCACATGGAGGAGGCGACCTACGTGCGCCTGGGCTACATTGACCCGAAGGCGACCGTCTTCCTGCTGCGCGTCGCCTTCGCCTTCCTGGCGGCCGCCTCGCTGTTTTCGCTCGTGGCCACGCTCGTGTACGTGAAGGCCGCCAACGCCGCGGCCACGTACGTCGCCGCGCTCTCAACCATCATCAACGCGGTGGCCGCGTGGCACTACAACGAGATCGTCAAGGTGCGATTGGGGAAGCCGATCTCGATCGAGTCCGAGTGGATGATCGACGTGCTGCGGCACTCGGACTGGGCGGTGACGATGCCGCTGCTGATCCTCAAGCTGTACGCGCTGATCAACAACCCCGAGCACGACCTGATCCTCGGCTCGGTCGACGCGAGCGCGCTGTGCGCCTGCATCATGATCCTGCTCGGCGCGTACTCGCGCCTCGGGCTTGACGAGCTGTCCAACTACGAGGGCCTGTCGCGCTTCGGCTTCCTGGTCGGCCTCGCGTCCTACGCGGGCAGCGTGGCGCTGCTCGTGCTGCTGCTCATCGACCTCGTGAACGCGTACTCGGGCGTGGAGAACACGACGCTCGTCTTCGCCTTTTTCCTCGTGTGGCCGTGCTACGCGCTCGTGGCGTTCACGGCCGTCTGGTTCCGGCAAGGCGTGTCGGACTCGACCTACCCCAAGTACATCGCGCTCGCCAAGGACCTGTGCTTCGCGGCGCTCGACGTCTTCTCCAAGGCGGTCTTCGCGTGGCACACGTGCAGCGCCGCGTTCGGCGTGCAGGTGCTGGGCAGCTGAGCGAGCGCGCACGCCGCTAAGGGCACGCGATGGTGGTTAGGGTGCGTGTGTGTGCGCGCGCGTGCGTGCGTGGGGTTCCGCTTGTTCAGCAGCATGGAGTTTCCCAAGCGCCCGCCCCAGCGGAGCGCATCCTTTTTGAAAAAGATGGCCTCCCCCAAGAAGGTGTTCGCGTGGATCACGGCCGGGCTCACCTTTCTGACGTTTGCGCGCATCGTCGTGTGCCTCGTTGAGGCGTACTCGCAGGTGCGGCACGAGCGGCTGGCGGACGAGGGGCTGATGCGGCTGTGCAACGACCCCACGTCCGACGCGGCGGTGGCCCCCGACATGCGCACGCTGTGCCTGCGCAAGCGCGCCGAGCGCGCGGCGCCCATCGTGCTCAAGGCCGTGCTGCGCGCGGTGACCACCGCCTTCTCGGAGTTCTGCGAGGTCTTCTCGTCGCCCTCGCGCGTGGCGCTCCTCGTGCTCTTCTCGATCACGGGCATCGCGGCGCCCGTGGCCAAGGCGTTGGTGGCGCTCTTCGTGCAAAACCTCAAGCGGCGGCGGCTGCGGCGCAGCGGCGCCAAGTACGCCACCTCCGACTCGGAGGACACCGACGACGAGGACGACGACGGCCACTACCAGGTGGTGGAGATCTCGCCGCGCCACGCGTACAACACGCGCCAGCGGATCGGCCTCACGCTGCGCCGCGGCCTCCAGAGCATCGGCACGCCGCAGATGATGACGACGCTCATATGAGGCGTGTCGAGGCGCGCTCGACAATCGTAGATTTGTTTTTGCAACTTGCGTGTCGAGACGATTGGGTTCCCCGCACTCACGACCTCGACAAATGGACGAGCTCGCGGAGCTGATCATCGAGAAGCTGCGGGAGGGCGACGGGCCGCGCGAAGGGATGGTGGCGCTGGCCTCGTGGTGGGACTCGGACTCGCGGCTCAACCTCATGGTGCAGCCGGTGACCAAGAACGGCATGGTCAGCTACAACGTCCTCAGGGCGGTTTGGCACGACGGCACGCTTAGTCACTATGGCGGCTATCAAAAGTGGGTCAGGCTGACCGACGCCCAGATCGCGGCCTTCCCCGCCCTGAAAGCGGCGTGCAATTTTGAGACGCTGGAGGGGGTGGCGCGGTTCCTCGTTGCCACGGGAAAGACGGGCGAGTGCTCCTCCTCCTGCAAAGCTGGCGTGCAGACGATCGCGGTCGGGAGGCGCTGCAACCGCCTGTTTCGCGCCGAGGGCGCCCGGTGCGAAAACACGGACGATGCGCTGCTGTGGCTGCGCCTGATGGACGAGATGCGCGCGCCGATTGAGTGACTTTGCAACTTGTGAGAGTGTGCGTGCGTGTCGAGCGTGTCAAGTTGGGTTTCATAAGAATGGGCACTTCCGCGGAGAAGGCGGCGTTCGCCCGCCCCTTTTGGAACGCGGCGACGCGCTACGGCACGGCGGACGCGACCACCACGTTCCACGAGCAGCACAACAAGCGCGACTACCGCTACTCGTACGGCCGGTGCGGCGACGAGTTCGTGCGCCAGGACGGCCAGCGCGGCCTGGCGCTGGGCTACCTGACCAAGGTGCGGTTCGTGCGGTTCTTGTCGACCCCGCTCGCGGCGACGCTCACGGGCGTCAACCTCGCGCGGCCGGGCCAGGGCGCCGAGCGCGCCGCGCGCGTCATCGTCGTGGCCGACGAGTTCTTCAAGCTGCTCGTGCGGTACAGCCTCTCGCACCCCTTCCGCGACGGCGACTACGGCAACGTGGCGCGCTCGCGCAAGCTCGCGCACGGCTCCTTTTGCATCTTCACGGGGTTTCAGGAGGCGCTCGCCTCTCCCGAGCTGGAGGCGCTGCGCGCCTCGTGGCGCGCGCGGTACGCAGAAGAGGCGTCGGCGCCGGCGCCGGCTCCGGCTCCGTCAGCGCCAGAAACACCGTCGTCAGCATCATCACCACCGCCCCCGCCGCCATCACCAGCGCCATCGCCAGCGCCAGCTGCATCATCAGCCGCGCCATCCGCTGGTCCTCCTCCGACGGAAACGTTGCTTCGTCCTGACGTGCTGGGTCCGCTTCTGGTTGCGGAGTGCGAAGCTGCATTGGCGCACTGCGACCCGGCGGCGCACGTGGGCCCGTCCGGGTGCTGCGTGCTCAAGTCCACCGACCTGTACACCGTGCAGCGCACCATAGCGAAGCGCGGCGCGCAGCGGGGCCGGCCGCGCGTGACGCTGGTCGCCAAGGGCGCGCTCAAACGCGAGTTGCGCGTGGCGGTCATGCGGTCGGTGCCGGAGGTTCGCACCGCCGTGCAGTTGTGGGCCTGCTCGGCCTAACCGTCCCAGCAATTAGCCACTCCAGGGCGTGCACATAGTAAGGCGCGATGGAGACCCTCACGTTCCACTCGCTGCGACCGGGGCAGCAGACGGGCAAGGCGATCGCCAACCCGGGGCGCAAGATCCTGGTGTACGAGGACGCCGAGCTGATTGATAATCGGCGGATCCCGCCGCTCAGGCGGCTGTGCCCGTGCTTCTCGCTGTGGTGCTGCCTGCCCTGGGTCTTCCTGCTGCTAGTGCCGATCGGCGTGGCCATATGGGACGGCACGCGCGACCCCAAGCGCATCGAGCTGCCGCCGCCCACGATGCCGCCGCACCCGCCGCTGCGGCCGCCCTCGCCGCCGCCGCCGCGCGTGCCGCCGCCGCCGCCGCGGTCGCCGCCCCCGCCGGCGCCGCCCACGAGCCCATCGCCGCCCTCGCCGCCCCCGCCGCCCTCGCCGCCGCGACCGCCCACGCCGCACCCACCGCCCGGCCCGCCGCTCGCGCCGGGACAGGTCTACACCGTCACGGTGGAGTTTGTGCTGCGCGAGACGCACTTCCTCGGTGGCCACCGCGCGCGGCGCGCCCTGTCGCTGACCGGCGACGTGCGCGCCACGGTGCAGCACGCGCTGGGCGACCTCGTCATCTGGGACCTCTACCTGCACCAGGAGCACGTCTCCGAGCTCCTCACGGTGTGGTACATCACGCTCGTCTTCCCGCAAGCGGAGCTGGAAAACTACCAGCGCAAGGTCGCCGACCCGGTCTTCCTGCCGCAGATCAACGACCACTGGCCGCACTCGGGCGACTCGCTCTTTGAGATCGCCTCGTCGCGCGTGAAGGGGGCGCCCGTGGCGCGCACCGCGCCGCCTTCGCCGCCCGCGCCGCCCGCGCACCCCCCGTCGCCGCCCGCGCACCCGCCGTCGCCCGGACACCCGCCGTCGCCGCCGCCCCCGTCGCCAAGCTCCCCCGGCCCGAGCCCGCCGCCCCCGACGCTCCCACCGCCCCCACCGCCCCCGTCGCCCA
>Ga0115013_10000661_pt1 | contig 20485 bp, 10 predicted proteins | sample SouAtlMetagenome_2_FD_88686 | JGI IMG/M metagenome (GOLD analysis project Ga0115013, IMG submission 88686) | Marine eukaryotic phytoplankton communities from Atlantic Ocean - South Atlantic ANT15 Metagenome | ecosystem: Environmental > Aquatic > Marine > Oceanic | place: South Atlantic Ocean...
AGCAGCCAGCGTGATTTCGGACGTAACTTCGAGAGCTGCTTCTCCAACCATTCCTCCTGAGCCCCCTTGGCGGAGTAGTTCGTATCAAGGGTCACGATATTTACATCGTCAGTCACTTTAATCGAATGCCAAAAAGAAAGGTCTGCACTATTTTTCTCCAAATTGAAAATCTCGAAGAAAAGCGGTCCCCCATCGTGGTTTCCCCGGGTAGGAATCACGGGAAGAACACGCCCATCGGAAAGTGTCGTCAGCTCATGATTACTCAACCATGAGCGCCACTGACGCCAACTGCGCCCGGAAACAATATAGTCACCACCATGCACTAGCGCGAGTATCTCAGGCTTCTCGGAGAGCTCTTTCGCCATGCGCAGATTCATAAGGCAGCGAGACGCAATCCCAGAGCGGGAATCACCACCTGTGAGCAGCTTAAAGTCTCCTGACTTTGGAGCTGTCTTAAAATACAAAGGCTTCGAGAACTTACCGTCACTTTCTAGCACGAAATAGTAGTTTGTCCCTGGCGTGAGCCCCGTCAGCGGGCAGTGGTGGAAAAATGCGGCCTTGGTATCCTTGGCTTCCTTCTCCGAGATCGAGTATGGGCCATTCTTTGGAGCCTCAGCATGGAACTCATACTTCCCTGTGTCAGTTCCCATATTCTTTGTCCCGTAATGCACCACGTGCTTCTTGCCATACTCGGCAGTACTCCAGGAAATCGTCGCAGAGGTTGAAGTATCCCCTGACCAGACAACTCGCCAGTGGGCCGGGTTGGTTCCGGCAAGTGGTGTCATCTCTTCGACCAATTGCTTGAAGTCGGCATTAGCAATTTGTTCATCGGAGCGGTCCGTAGCCGACAGTGCAGAAGCGCCCAGCGCAAACGCAGCGCCCATCAATTTATATCTTTGCGGTAGTTTCATCGTAAGTAGTTACGTTCGTAGTCTTGAAGTCATTCATAAGATCCGTTAAGAAAAAAAGGAGCATTGGGATACCAAAGTTCGCGATACGCAGCAGTGCGTCCTCAAATCCCACGTCACCAAAAGCGATTGGGCGAGACAGAGCCGCCAGACCGCCCCATATTGCCATCCAGAGGAAAACGCCTTTTTCACGCGTGAATAGAATGATCAGCGCCAGACTGATATCCATTATCCCAATCAACTTAAGCAAGACAAACACCGTGTGCTCTGAGATCTCCACAGAAATCGACTCGAATGCACCATAGAGCAGATCCCGGAAAGCCGGGTGCCCCATGAAAGCCTCATATCCATGAGTTGCAAAAGTCAGCGATGCCGCGATGACCAGGATCCAAGAAACCGATTCAAGTCGCTTTCCCTTCGAACCTGAGTGCATCAAGATCCACACCGCCAAGGCCACACAAGCCATCCAACGGGTCGCCTGAGCTGGAATCGCCAACTCGCTATACTTGGCTCCCCCGTTTATCCCCTTAAATAGGGCCATCATCACCAAATAAAAAGCCAATAGAGCATAGGCCAGTGAAAGCCATTTTTGACGCTGACACCAAGGCACCACAAGTAACCAGGCCGTAATCGCAGCAATCAAGGTGGTCCGTTTGTCCCACGTCTGGATACGCTCAGTCACCGCATATCCATCCTCGGCGCTCGCCACCTCTTCCAAAACAACCTCCTCGGAGACTTCAACCTTCTCATCGCCATACAACACCATGTCTGAATAGGCGATCGCCTTCTCCTCATTGACGCGCTCAAGCTCCTGCTGATGCGAGAAGTACTTCCCGATAGCCGTGCCCTCGTGAAAATAATTCATGCTAAACACCGCAGTAAATGACAAGGCGACAATCAAGGCAAGCAAGGAGCGCAACCCCGATTCGGCGGCAGGGAACCGTTTCAGCGTTTCTTTAAATTGTCCGACGATAGTAGTTTAGTCATCGAAAATTCGGGAAAAGTCAAAATTCATGTCAAAAAAATCACTTTTACTCCACGACTTCCAGAAACCATCAAAAATCGCCAGAGCAATCCCGCTAATAACTGGGGACATATGGAGGAGTGCATTTCAGGACCGTCTCTGCGCCAACTTTTAAAGTGCTCTCCAGGACGTCCGGCGACCTGAAAATCACCTCCATTACTCCAGTGGGCTCCAATTTTTTTGAGTTGACCCTGATCAATAATCCCGCCGGGTATCGGCTCGTTTCCAACCCAAAGCGGAATCGACTTGGTGAAAATCCGAAGCCTAGAAGATTCCGTCTTTGGAAGCGCGACGGAGTAGATCGCTGTTGCAGGATTTTTCCACCATCAGCTGCGAGCAATTTACCGCAGGAAAGATCCTCCCCCCCCGCAAAGATTAATACCACTCGTTTCGGTAAGTGTTTTTGCCGCGCCCACTTTCGCCTCCATCCCAGACATGGGCAGCGGACGACACAGGGGCGGCGGCGCAGAAATGCGCAAGGAAAACCAATAGAATTCACAAAATCATGATCGGATAAGAAAGTCTTAAGATACCACTGGTAGGGGCCTAGGCAAATCGGCGAATCAGGAAAAGGCAATCCTCTGAGATGATTCTTGACCTGCAAGGGGACGAAATGCGACATCTTTAAAACGATGAGACAACGATTGCGGGGGATTGGAGCATTAGGCTGTTTGAGCCTGATTGGCAGCAGTTTCCCCATCACACTACAAGCCAAACTAAGCTCACTAGCATGAAAAAGTTCCAAACCTCACGCATGGCATTTACATTTTCAATTTTATGCCTCATCCCAATCACCGGCCTCAACACCTGGGCCGCTGATGCCACCTACCAGTATTACCGCTTCACCACTACTCAGACCGCGGGAGAATCCATGATCCAAGTGTCGGAATTCGACCTCATCAACGACGGCAACAAGGTCGATTACACCAACCTTACCGTGACCAACCCCGGCGGAAACAGTCCTGGTGGTGAGGAGCCACCCAAAATCATCGACGGAAACATCAACACCAAATGGCTCGACTTCAACATCGCTCCGCTCGTCTTTACCTTCGATGCCCCGGTGACCATTGACAGCTACAACTTTGCCACCGCCAACGATGCCCTCGGACGCACTCCCATCTCCTGGACGTTTGAGGGAAGCGCCAATGGAGCCACCTGGGTCGAGATTGATTCACGCAACTCAGTGACTCCTCCGGGAAGTTTTTTTACCTTCTTCAACAACGCCTTCGAGCTCCCCAATCTCTCCACCGCGCCGACAGGGGTTTCCGACAACTATACCTTGCAGGAAGAAACCGTTCTGGTTGCTGCTACAAGCGTTTTATCAAATGATTTTGGAGGCGGAGGGGCTCTGACAGCCACACTGGAAACAGGTCCTTCGAATGGACAATTGTTGTTCAATTCCGACGGGACGTTCACCTATCTCCCCGACCTCGATTTCGCAGGACAAGATTCTTTTACCTATCGAGCGTCGGGCGGCTTGGCGCCGGTCATCTTCAACGTCGACCCGTCCCGATCCTCCGCCAACATCAACTCCTCGCTCGGTGTCTCCGGCATCGGTAGTGATAGCTCCAGCGACTCCTCGAAATTTTCGGGGACGTTGCGGGCGAATCTTTCCCCCTCTTCACTGCCATATAATGAGATCCAGATCGATGATCTCAATCTGCGTCTGGATGACGATCTCAGATTTCGTTTTCGCTTCGCGTTCGGACTTGCCGGCGTGGATGCCGATATCGACGGCGGAGCGGTATCCGTTTTGATGAATACTCCAGGCAGTCCCTCCGCTGTTGATTCCAATGGAGGATTCAATCAAACCGGCAATGAGCTTAGAATCGTTGGCACCGCGACGGTAAATGGAACGGGGCTTGCGTCCGGAGCGGTTCCCTCGGGTCCTCAAAATCTCGACACGCCCGTACCAAATGTTGATTTAACGGGTACAATCGTAGAAAATGGAGGAACTCTCACCCTGACCATCCCTCTCAATTTCAGTGGCTCCTTCGACTTCGACGGCAACAGCCTCGAACTCGCTATCAGCGGCACAGTTGTTGCCACCGCTCCTCTTCCATCTCCGACTGGAGGAGAACAGTCGGCACCGACCAACGTAACATTGAACGTCATTGACGACAATGATGCTCCGCTTCTGGGAGAGGATGTCTACTACGTAGACAAGAATGGCTTTCTCGAAGTGAGTGCAGGAAACGGTGGCGTAGATACCTTGATCACGAAAGAATCAATATGGAAATATCTCGACAATGGCTCCGATCAAGGGACAGCGTGGAGAGCCGCCGATTTTGATGACAACACGTGGACCTCCGGAGCCGGAGAACTGGGTTTTGGGGATGGCGATGAAGGCGGGGGAATAAATCCGGGACAGGTAACTTACTATTTCCGCAAAGAATTCACGGTAAGTAATTCAAGAGATGTCAGCTCGCTCTTTGTTGATCTTCTTCGTGATGATGGCGCGGTTGTTTATCTCAATGGAATTGAAGTGGCCCGGAGCAACCTCCCCTCCCCGTCCAACTACCTGACTCTTGCCGCCACGACGGTGGGAGAAGAGGAAGAGTCGAAGTATCTGCGATATGAGATCGATCCCCTAGCGCTGATTGACGGGACAAATGTGCTGGCGGTGGAAGTCCACCAATCTTCGTTGACAAGCACTGATCTCAGTTTTGATCTAAGTTTGACGAGACAACGGACGGCAGGGCTCTTGACGAACGATTCCGACAAAGAAGGCAATCCCCTTCAGGCCGGGGAAGTTTCGCAGTCAGCAAACGGCACAGCCGTCATTCAAGCAGACGGCGCTTTTACCTACCTCCCAAATCCGGGATTTACGGGAGAGGCGGGCTTTCTCTACGAGGCCGGTTCGAGCGGGAATGTTCCCTCGGTATTCCTGCCTAGAGGCGCGAGGTGGCGCTACCTCGACGACGGTTCGGATCAGGGAACGATCTGGCGGAACGCGGACTTTGATGACAGCAACTGGAGTTCCGGCTTCTCGGAAATGGGCTACGGCGATGGAGATGAACTCACTGAAATCGGCTTTGGCGGCGATAGCTCCAACAGGTTTGCCACAACCTACTTCCGCAACGAATTCTTTCTCCAAGATGTCGCAACGACGGGTTTGCAATTCCTGATAAAGAGAGATGATGCAGCCGCTATTTACCTCAATGGAGCGGAGATTTATCGGGATAGCAATCTGGCCGCAGGGGCAACCTTCTCCGACTATGCTCTGTCGCAAATTGGAAACGAGCAGGAGTTTGCAACCGTTTTGGTCCCACCGGGACAACTTGTCGAGGGACGAAATGTCGTCGCTGTTGAGATTCACCAGGCAAATGGAACGAGCTCCGATCTGAGCTTTGATTTTGAAATTCGCGCGGAAGTTCCCGCTGTAACTTTGGTCGATCAAAAAAGAGTCTGGAACTATCTCGATGATGGCTCCGATCAGGGCACTGAATGGAGAGGCCCCAATTTCGAAGACCGCGTATGGTCGACCGGACCGGCACCTCTGGGTTACGGGAATGGCAACCAAGCCACCTCGCTTTCATTTGGGAGTGATTCTAATAATAAGCACGAGACGACTTATTTTCGAACGAGCTTTGAGGTAGCAGACGAGAGTCTGGTAAAAGGATTGCTCCTGCGCTTGCTCATGGACGATGGCATGGCGGTCTACTTAAACGGGGTCGAAGTTTATCAAAAGAACTTGGCCACGAATGCACCCTTCGACGCTCTCGCCACCGCGACTGTTTCTGATTTCGAGGAATTGTATTACGAACCGGTAAGCCTCGATCCTTCCGCTCTCGTTACCGGAAAAAACATCCTTGCGGTGGAGGTCCATCAGGCTTCTCTTACCAGTTCTGATCTTGTTTTTGATTTGGAATTAAGCGCGACCGTCTCCTCGGTCATCCAGCGTGGCCGGGTCGTCGTTCTGGAAAGCGAAGCTCCTGCGGATTCTGACAACGACGGAATGTTGGATTCCTACGAAAGGACCTTTGGGTTGATTGTCGGAATTGATGACTCGGCGTTGGATCCCGACCGGGACGGTCACAGCAATCTTCAAGAATCGTGGGCATACACCGGGCCCTTCGATCCAAATTCACGATTGCGGATCACCGAGATCACAATTTCGAATGGTATGGTTGACCTCGATTTCACCACGGTTGCCGGAATCGTCTATCGACTCGAGGCTTCAACAAATCTTGCAGACTGGTCTCCTGTTGACGGAGTCTCCCTTACTGCCGTCACGACGAACTGGACTTTCTCTCTTCCGAAACCAGCCGAAGAAACCTACTGGCGAGTGGTAACCGGACCATAGGAATTCCACTCCCCCTCTTCCCCGGACTTGAAATCTTTACTTCAGCGGTAGCGTTTGATTCGCTCAGTGCCCATGGAGCTGCCGCCGGAATCAGCAGACTTGAGCCAAATCGAGATCTTCCTGAGAAGATTACAGCAAGCAGAGAAATGAAGAATTCCCGGTTACAACCCACAATTTGAAAGCCTTGCGCCCAAGCTTTTTAACATCATGACGAAAATGATTAATGACCTTTACGATTTATAAAACGAAAAAAATAATGAGTGAACTGATTAGAAAATATATTGAACAGTTCCTCAAGTCAGAACACCCCATGGATTGGATGCAAAATTTTGGGGAAGATAAAATCCGTGAAATGTTGGAACTTAGAAACGGTCGGGAAATTGTTTTTGTCCCGGCTCCGGGTTGGCCACTGGTAGATGCCGGGGAGTTGGTTTACAAAAAATGAAGGTTGAACCAAGTATGTTTGGAAGTTGACCCCATAAGGGCCATTCACGTTGCCCTTAGTGCAATTGGCCCAAATTTCTGAACCATCCGGCCAAGTCCCCACTTTGAATTTGGTGGGGCAGTCCGCCCCAAACTCGCATTCAAAATTTTCACCTGTAAATTCTTTTTATTTGTAAGCAGAAAACCAAAGTTGTTTTTTGCTCACCCTGACAGAAGCCAACCCACAGAAAGTTTCATCTTCCCGGTGAATGCGGGGGTGAGTTTCTTTGAAACCGTTTGCCCCCTTTAAAATGCTTTCAAGTCCTGCAATGCATCATCAAGGCAGCAAAATTGTAATCAAAGCTCTCACCGACTCAAAAAGAGATCGACGCCGCTTTATTCAATTTCAGTTCGATCTCTACAAAGGAGACCCTTTGTGGGTCCCCCCGTTGATCCGCGACGAACTCAACTCTCTGGACTCCCAGACCAATCCAGGACTGGAAGGCTGCGAACTCCGCCTGTGGCTGGCTCTTCGCGATGGCGTCACCGAAGGTCGCATTGCCGGAGTAATCAATCATCGGGACAATGAAATCCGAGAAATTAAAGCGGCGCGTTTCTGTCTCCTCGATTTTATTGATGATGTCGAAGTTGCCCAAAGCCTGCTAAATACCGTCGAATCCTGGGCGTCAAAGCATGGCATGAAGCTCGTCGAAGGCCCTCTCGGACTGACAACCTTTGAACGTTCCGCCGTCCTTATCGAAGGATTCGACCGCCTTCCCACCGTAGTCTCATCCTACAACTTCCTCTACTACGCGAGGCACATCGAAACCTGCGGCTTTACCAAGGAAATTGACTACCTCGAGCACCGCTTCCAACTCCCCTCCGAGCTCGATCCGAAGTATCAAAAGGTTGCGCAATACGTTCTTAAGAAAAAGGGCCTCCATATCATTGAAAAAGAATCCCGTCGCGAATTGCGACCTCTTGGAAGAGGAATATTCCAATTAATTAACGCAGCCTATTCGGATCTCTTCGAATTCACCACGATGGGCGATCAGGAAATCGACACGCTCATCAAAAAGTTTTTCAACTTCATCGACCCCCGATTCGTTAAGCTGGTTGTCAACGAGGACGAAACCATTGTCGCCGTGGGGGTTGCCATGCCCTCCTACTCGGAACTACTTCAAACCTTACGAGGAAAGCTATGGCGCCTTCCCATTGCCGTGCTTCGAAATCAACTCAAAGGCAGTAGCAACACCCTGGACCTCTACCTTGTCGCAGTCGCACCCGAGTTCCGAAACGCCGGCTTAAATGCGATCGTAATGCAATCGATGCACCAGACCGCCGTCGCAGCCGGCCTGAAATGGGTCGAGACCAATGGCGAACTCGAAACCAACACCCGGGTGCTCTCGATGTGGAAAGACATCGACCACGAAACCCACAAGCGAAGGCGCATTTTCTCTAAGAATCTGCAACCAAATAGATCTGGGAAATAGGCACCTGTAATCCACGCTTCCTCGCGAACGCAATTCGCTTCAGAATCACTAAACCTGAGATCGTCAACGCGGATCAGGAGGAACTTCCTCAACAACTGTGAGACCACAGTAGTGGCAACGCAGATTCAGCATTAACACGAAGAGCGCACCTTTAATAACCACAAGAATACTTTTTACTAATTCTCGATAATCCTGAAAAAGACCCGGTCCGGACGAACATCTCCCAGAGACGCCGGATTCTTGAACAAACCAGAGGAAGTCAACTCACCGCCAGACAGGATACTATCATCGACATCAGAGCTGAAGTCGACCAAGTCAAGAGACCAATAGAGCCCGTATGTCTTACCTGGCGAAGAAGTCCACGTAAGGTTAAATCGATCAGTCTCGTTATCGTAGAAAATATCGGTAATACTCACCTCCTTCGTCTTACTGAAAAGCGCTACTCCAATCGAAGGGAGATCCTCGGAACGAGCACCGTCTTTCTCGATCAGAAATTGTCTTGAACCACCGTTCTCGACACCGAAGACCTCGAAGTAGGCACCGCCACCGCGCTCAAAGAATCCGACTTCGATCGGATAGCTTCCTGCGGTAAGGGTAATCTCTCCAACAGTATTGCTATTACCGGTCGGCAGATCAGCGGCGATCCGGGCACCGGCCTCGTCGATCACCGAACTACCGGTTTCATTTTCCACCAGGCTTGTGAACGTCTGACCGGGAATCCTGAGATAACCACCGTCATCACCCTGAAAACCAATGTGATAAGTTCCGTCGGTCGGAATCACGAGATTGCCGGTATAGATACAACCAAAGTCGTTGTCATCTGCAGCCGTTGCGATTGCAAACGAAATATCTCCGTCAAAGCGACCGGGACCACCAAAACCAGGATCGTTGAAGTTAATCGCGGCGACGTTTGGTGTCACGACGGGAGTCAGTGCCACGTTGTCGATGACGCTCTGTAGCTCCGTTAAGTTGGTAAGATTAGCGTCATCACCCCCGTTGGGATTCGGAGACATCGTGAAATCCGTACCCTCAACCAATCCGGGACCATACTCCGTTGTCTCGACTCCGGAGGAATCGAAGCCGGGGACCCCAAAGGTCCCACCTGGCACGGTCATGCCGATAGGCAACCAATCAATGCTGTCGCTATCCTCAGCGAAGCGTCCCTTGGCGATGTAGATCTCGCCGTGATCGCCGCCACCAAACTCCCACCACATATACTCGATCCGATAGATGCCGGCTTCGATGGTAGCAACAGCTCGGGTATCGCTATCCCCGGTTGGTGCCGGATGGATGATCGAGTCGCGGGAAAATGTATCGATTTGGCCATTTCCGAACACCTCGTCGAACTCCCAACCGTGGACTCTAATCGCAAAGCCGTCGTCGGAGTGGGTTCCGATCGTATATGTCCCGGCCTCTTCAATGATCATGTTGGCAACCCCATACATGGCGAAGTTATCAGCTGGCAAACCGGCCGTTACCGCATCGGGGTGATAGGGTAAATCCGGAGTCACGAAACCAGCGCTGCCTGTGCTGTGGTTCATCATCGACTCAGAAGTATCGACAAAAGTCCCAGTAAAGACATCAGCGTCAGCGGCAGCCTGTTTGACTAGGTTCAGCGCCGAAGTCATGGTCGGTAATGTAAGATCATTCCAAATGTAGCGGACACCCCAGTTGCCATCGACGGACTCATCATCAGCTCCGGCGAGCTCCTCCTTAAACGGGAACGCAGGTTCGACAACTCCTATGGTTCCGGTGAGGCCAATGCTTTGCGCCAAATTGTCTGTCCCTGAGAAGACATAGTTCAGGTTACCACCCACGACGAAGAGAGGATCTTGGTCGTGACGAATTGTGTTCACTCCCCCTTGGGTGGTTACCGTGAGACCCGCCGACACGTCAGTGCCATTGAGGGTCAAGGTAGCCGAAGCAGGATCGAGGATACTGGATCCTAGATTTGGAACTTCAAACTCAACGAAATCGAGCCCAAACTTGGGAGTAACTACCGGACCTGCGACGGTGAAACTATCATCACGGGCGATCGCCTGACCGAAGGTGTCTTGGGCGGTGAACTGAAATGGAATCGCTGTGTCGAAGACAAACTGCGGTGACTGGTTATGTCGAATGGTGGTGATATCTCCCACTTTATTTACGATGAGGCTTCCAGCGACATCGTTGCCGCTAATGACCAGGCCGATCGTAGCTGGGTCGAGCACACTCGTCCCAAGGTCGATGACGTCAATTTCAAAGAAATCATAACCCGAGCGAATCTCCGTCACTTGTGCTTTGTTGGCACCAGTTACTTCAACGTAAAGATTGTCCATATGATGGTGGGCGCGCGATCCGCCAGTGCGACCACCGAGCACGACCTGTCCGGGTGAGGGCGTCCAGTTCACAAACTCACTGAACACTTCATTCCCCTTCCAACTGATGGAGAGTCTCCCAGTATCGAGGCTGATCTCAATAGGTGACCAGCCGAGTAGGGTGTCATCGCTCTCGCCTTGTGGACCAAGCGGCCCCGTCTGGAGCGAAGTAATGTCGTCGACAGCGCCATTTTGGGTTCCAAGTGGGATTTCCCGAAGAATCGTATTATCGAGGCGGATGCTCAATCCGATCGTGTCGCTACCACCACTGAACCACTCATCGAAACCGATGGCGAGACCTGTGGTCGAACCCTCCTCCGGAAGGTTCCCTGCACCGGTCGGAGACGCAGCATAACCTGTCCCAGTCCCAATGAGCGGGTCGTTGGGCCGCACGAGGTTAAAACTAAAACCGTCGGCAGGTTTGATGGTTCCTCCGCCAACGCGGAGATCAGCGCGAATTTTGAAACCACTAATGGGCAGACCTCCCGTCGGATCCTCGAACACAATCGATCCCCTTTGATTCACAAGGTTACTCGTAATCTCAATATATTTGTCACCTGCAATCGTATCCTCATCCTTGCCGCCGAGTGTGGGCAACCCGAGCAGGTTAGTTGTGGCGGCGTTGATGTCAGTCACTTTGGCGACCCCGAAAGTGTTCAAGATTGGATTGTCATTAAAGTCCGTATCGATGACAATGGTCTGACTATTCGTAACGGAAGGCGCCATACATAGGGAAAGGCACAGGAGCGTCCCTTTCGCGAAGGGCAGAGATCTCTCGGTTGGTATCTTCATTGCTGTGTATTCGTTTCATCCAAAGTGTTAGCCAACAAGCCACATCAAATTATGCGGGTTAAATTCCGGCAGCGCAATGGATCCCCAATCAATACGATTGAGTACATTCGGTGTAAACAATGAATTCGAACCTTAATTCACCTAAATTCATATTCAGGGTCCTACAAAGCCAATATCACTGTCGAATCAAACATCATTTTGGACTTCTCAAAACCATGATTGAGGCCGGCTACAAATAGTCTTTTCACATGGTGTCCACGATTAGCAAAGCGTGACAATCGACCGGTCTTCGCATAGTTCAGTCCCGTGTTGACTCAACTACATCTCGACCGCTGGGCCGATGTTCTCGTTCGGCATGCGACCAAAGTCAACCCGGGAAACATCGTTCGTATCGAAGCCCAATCGGCCGCCGAGCCTCTCCTTGAGGCCGTTCACCGTAAAGTTATCGAAGCAGGTGGACATCCCGTTTTGAACTGCCGACCGGATTTTCTTGGTGAAGCCTTCTACGAACTTGCCAACGACGAACAACTCGATTGGGCCAATCCCTTCACGCTACACGAAGCGCAAATAATTGACGCATCAATCAACATTAACGCGAACACCAACCTTCGATCGCTGGACAAGTTTGATACCGCGATCACTCAAAGAGCTGCTCGTTCGCAAAAAGAGTCGCGCGAACTCTTTTTCCAACGTGCCGCAGTTGCAGACGATCCCTCCATCGACTCCGAACTTGCTCCCCTGCTCTGGTCCACCACCCTTTTCCCGACCAATGCCTACGCCCAAGACGCCGGGATGAGCCTAAGCGATTATAGTGACTTCGTAGTCCGCGCCGGCCAACTCAATCAAGAAGATCCCGTCTCATTCTGGGAAAGCCTGGACCGTTGGCAGTGCGAGCTTGCCAAAAAACTTATGACCGGAAGCGAGCTTCACTTCGAAACTCCTGCCGGAACCGATCTCAAAGTTAACTCCGCTGGAATGCGCTGGCTCTCCAGCCCAGGCCGAAAGAATTTCCCCGACGGTGAAGTCTACTCCGGCCCGAATTTGGATGCCGAAAACGGCGGCGCGGAGGGCGTGGTGTTTTTCGATAACCGCTGTGTTTACCAAGGCCACTCCGTTCGTAACGCGCGGATCGTCATGGAAAAAGGTCGCGCGACCGAGGTCACCGCCGAAGAAGGCGAGGATTTCCTAATCGCCATGCTCGACCAAGATGAAGGTGCACGCCGAATCGGCGAGGTTGCCTTCGGAACCAACCGCGCCATCACCCAACCCACCGGCCAAATTCTCTACGACGAAAAGATGGGCGGCTCCTTCCACCTCGCCTTCGGGGCCGGCTATCCCGAAACAGGCAACGCCAATAAGAGCGCCCTCCACTGGGACCTCATTGCCTCACTCACCAAAGGCTCGCTCGTCACCCTCGACGGCAAGCCTTTCTGCGTCGACGGACGCTTCTTCGACATGCCGCCGGAAGTCAACTGGATCTAAGGCATGGCGCGCTCCTCCCGCCGACTCGCGACGACAAAACAACAAAACCATCAAAGAAGCACCCAACGGTCAGCGCTCACGCCAAAATGTCATGCACGACATGGCCATGGACATCGGTGAGGCGGAAATCGCGACCCGAGTAGCGGTAGGTTAGGTCTTCGTGATTGATCCCCATAAGGTGGAGGATGGTAGCATGGAGATCGTGAACGTGGACTTTGTTTTCCATCGCTGCGAAGCCGAACTCGTCGGTGGAACCGTAGGTCATACCTCCTTTGACTCCGCCCCCTGCGAGCCAGACTGAGAAACCATGGTGGTTGTGGTCACGTCCGTTACCGCCTTCGGAAACCGGAGTGCGGCCGAACTCGCCTCCCCAGAGAACGAGAGTATCTTCAAGGAGGCCACGTGATTTAAGATCACGAAGTAAGGCTGCAATTGCCTGGTCACTTTTCTGGCCCTTGTCGCGATGACCTTTTTCGATATTGCCATGGTCGTCCCATGGTTGTCCGTTTCCGTAGTAAACCTGAACCATGCGGACTCCCCGTTCCACCAAGCGACGGGCCGTGAGACAGGAATCTGCAAACTGGCCTTCGCCATAAAGTTCCCGTGTGGCCTTGGTTTCTTTGGTGATGTCAAAAGCTTCCGGCGCCTCTGTCTGCATTTTAAAGGCAACTTCCAGCGACTGGATCCGGGATTCAAGTTGATCGTCACCGGATCGTTGCCCCACATGAAGATCATTGAGCTGATTGATCAAGTCAAGCTGTTGGCGCTGGGTTCCGGGAGTGAGATGCTTGTTGTTGATGTGATCGACTATCTTCTTTGGATCGAGTTTACCGATGTGACATCCCTGATAAATCCCGGGAAGAAATCCATTACTCCAGAGTTGCGGACCGACCACGGGTTTTCCAGGACAGAGAACAACGAAGCCCGGCAGATCCTGATTTTCGACACCCAGACCATAACAAAGCCATGACCCCATACTCGGGCGAACCGGCTGGGTGTTTCCGGAGTTCATCATGAGCAAAGACGGCTCATGATTTGGGACATCGGTATGCATCGAGCGAATAACACAGATGTCGTCAATACATTTGGCCACCTCCGGGAAAATCTCGCTGACTGGAATTCCGGATTCTCCCGACTGCTTAAACTTGAAAGGCGATTTGAAAAGCCCGCCAGTACGCCTCTCAGTCTTGCGCTCGGCTCCCGGAGGACGTTGGCCATGGTGTTTTTCCAAATCAGGCTTGGGATCAAAGGTATCCACCTGAGACGGCCCGCCATTCATGAAAAGATGAATGATTCGCTTCGCTTTAGGTTTGAAATGCGGCGACTTGGGAACGAGCGGGCTTTCCGATGCTAACAAACCCTGGTCCGATAGCACCCCTGCCAACCCGATCGATGCAAATCCCCCACCCGCTCGTCGCAGGATATCCCGGCGGCTCATACTTGCTTGGTGTAAGATCTGGTCTTGCATTTTAATCGAGATACATCAGTTCATTACTCGCGAGGAGCGCCTGACAATACTGCTCCCAACGGGAAAGTTTATCGGCCTTTTCCTTCTCAGCTTCAAGGTAGGATTTCGCCACCTCCAATTCCGCCTCCGAGGGAGAACGCCCGAAGGCAAGTTGATAAGCGTGTTCCACCTGCTTCACGATATCAGCATGCTTCTGCGTGACCTGCTTCGCAAAGGCTTTGGCCTGCTCGATGATGAAATCACTATTAAGAACGAAAAGTTGTTGCTGAGGCACGGTCGTCTCGGTGCGGGTCGCTGCGGAGACATTGGCATCGGGAAAATCAAAGATCCGCAACATCCCATCGAGTTGATGGCGGCTAATGCTCGCGTAGACCGTTCGGCGAGTGTTGTTGTTCTTAAGGTCGAAAGTTGGACCTCCCATTTCTGGATCAAGCTTTCCGGAAATCGCGAGCAAGGCATCCCGCCAAGCTTCGACTTCAAGGCGACGTCGATCAAACCTCCAGCGGTAAAGATTATCACCATCCAGTTCTTCGTTCCGGGAATCTCGTTCGCTGGAAAGTTGATAGGTTGCCGATCTCAAAATCTCACGATGTAACCATTTCAGAGACCATCCGTTCTCAATGAACTTTACTGCCAGCCAGTCGAGCAATTCCGGATGAGTCGGGGCTTCGCCCAGAAGACCAAAGTTACTTGAAGTGGAAACGAGTCCTCTCCCAAAATGCCACTGCCAAACCCGATTTACGATCACCCTGGCGGTGAGTGGATTTTCCGGAGAAGTTATCGCTTCAGCAAGATCGAGGCGGGTATAGGAGAGCTTTTTAGCTTCCTCCGGATCAGTCGGCCGCGGCTCATCATTGAGAATCTCAAGAGATCCTCGGGCGACCCAATCTCCTTTGCTCGCAGGGTTGCCGCGAATGTATACCTGCATCGCCTTCCCTCCCCCCTGAATCGCATGGGCCACCGGATACTTTGGCAGGCCATTTTTACGAAGCCCTTCAAATTCCGCCTTCTTTGAATCTGCCTCTTTCTTCTGCACCTCGTTCAGAAACTTATTATAAACGTCATTATCGGAGGCATAGAAGGGAGCGTGTCCGTCATACCAAATATTTTTGAGCAGACGCTTTTGGTCATTTTCCATCTTGCCCATCACCTTGTTGAGCCGATCCTCCTCATTCCGGGCTTTCGCCAACTCCCCGGCTTTTTCGACTTCAATTTTAGAAAACGCTTCTGCCGCCTTGATTACTTTTACATGTAGTTGCTCAGCCAGCTTCACGATTTCTTGCGGAACCTTGAGCGATTCAATGGTTGGCTTCTCCTCAAGCTTCACCTTGTGCTCATGCCATCCCTCAAGCTCCGGCAATCGCTTCGAGAGATCGCTCTTTCGGTTTACCGCCACAACATCGCGGAAACGTTTAGCAAAGTGAGGATGAAGCCCTCTCTTTATGGCATACTCCTCATCTGAAAAACGAACCCCCTCGGATTTCAGAACATTCATCCTCCAACCTTCCTGAAGATACCGACTCACCTGATTCAGTTTTCCCCGCCCTTGGTTCCTACCCATTCCTCTCAAGTCACCGCGATACTTCGACTCCAGATCCTTGATGACTTTTTGTTCCTCGTTGTAGGCCTTCACCGCGTCTTCTTCGACCAAGGGAATCTCCGTATATCGGCGACCATTGAAGATTCCGGCCAAAGCGTAATAGTCCTTGGTTGGGATGGGATCAAATTTGTGGTCATGACAACGTGCACACGAAACAGTCAGACCAAGAAATCCCCGGGTGAGAGTATCGATGGTGTCATCAAGTTCATCCGCTTCGGCCTGGGCCTTGTCGGAGTTCTTATAATATTGCGCGCCCAGCCCAAGGAAGCCCAAGCCGGAATACTTTCGGAAACGGTCTTCCGACTCGTCCTCGATCAAGTCGCCCGCCAGCTGATATTTCACGAACTGATCGAAGGGAAGATCTTCGTTCAACATCCGGATCACCCAATCACGATATTGGTGGGCGTTTGCCCGCTTCTTCACCCCAAAAGTATGAGCCTGATCTTCTGCATACCGGGCAACATCGAGCCAATGCCTCCCCCATCGCTCGCCATAGTGAGGGGACTCCAAAAGAGAATCCACCAGCGTATCTAGGGCGACATCGTGATCTTTTTCGGAAGCTTTGAGAAATTCGTCAGCCTGCTCGGGCGTGGGTGGCAAGCCCAATAGGTTAAAGTATATCCGCCGAACCAAAACCCGGGGAGAGGCCGAGGCAACGGGACTCAGATCCCGGGCTTCCAACTGGTGTAAAATAAATTGATCAATTTCCGACTTGGCCCACTTTGTATTCTTTACCTCGGGAGGGCCCGACATTTGCGGAGCCTTGAAAGCCCAGTGATTCGAGGCATCGATCGTCGTGCTCTTGAGCTCAGTCGACGCATGCTCCCGGGGATCAGCAGCCCCCGATTCAATCCATTTGGTGAAGTCCGCGATGATTTCATCCGGAAGCTTACCTTTGGGCGGCATTTCCAATTCCTCCTGCCGGAGCGCCTTCAACAAGAGACTCCCCGAAACATCCCCTGGCACGACCGCAGGTCCCGTGTCACCACCTTTTCGAATCCCCTCCTTGGTGTCGAGAAGAAGCCCGCCTTTTTGTTTCCCGCTATTGGCCGCCTCCACCGAGTGACATTCATAGCATTTATTGACCAAAACAGGACGAATCTTAGACTCAAAAAAGTCAAACTCCCCCTCTACTGCCGACGCGGAAATCCCGCTTGTGAACAACAAGGCGAGGGTCTGAGTGCGAAACTTCGATAGCAACACGTGAATCAGGTATACAACCGATTTTTCCTACGTTCGAGTCATCTAGTCTCTTGCAGATGACTTTAGATTCTCCAGTTTACCTTCTTCCCCAGTCGACAGTGGCTTCGTCGCCCTTCCACAACAACTCCTGAGATACGCCGACGAAATGGATTCCTTGCCGCTGTCTGGTTTACCGAGTCCCCAGTCCTTCATATCTTCCGGGGACCAACCGGATCTTCGATTACGCAGGGTCCATGAATCTGCTCATCTTTCTGGTTTGCGTCGAGCGCGTCCTGCTCCAGTCGTGCCGCCAATTCCTGCCCATCTGCTGTGGGATCAGCTCCATACGTGTTCAGCCCAAATTCGCCATTGGACTGGTCAAATACTTTGGTTCGAAGAATGCAGGCCCCGCGCCACCTGCTGCGTGAACGAAACTCGTCCCTCTTTCCAAACCACCCATTCTCTCTCCGGGGCTGGCTATTTTGATCTGCGACTGAAGTTCAAGGATGGACCTTGAGGCAAGTAGCCAGTTCATAAAAAGGCCTCTTCTCCCCGTTAGCTTTCCCTCAACGGCAAGCTTGAACAAAACCACAAAAAGCATCATCCGGGAAATCCACAGAGCGATTCACAGGTAGTTCATAGAGCTTGAGTTGCTGATCGACGAAAGCTGAAGCACTCCGTAGGTTTCTCCAATGAGGTCCTCACACATTCCCTCCGCCGCTTCGGCGGTTACCACCGGAATCTTCCGCGTCAGCCTTTTGCTGGCCTCGTGTGTGCCGGTTGCCCAGGCGGAGTTCATTGCCTACAACGACATCGCCTCTGGACCGGCCACTCATCCCAACACGACATTGTATGCGCCCAATGCAACCAGCAGCGGGTTGATGAAGGACATCGATACCGGTGCGAACACCTCGGCCACTCTCACTGTGACCCAATCTGGCGTGAACTATGAAAGTTCCACGGCTATTCCCTCTGTGGGGACTGATGCCGATGATATCTTCGGCGGCTTCGTCGATTTCAGCAGTGGCAACCCGCACAGTCTTGCGGTCAATGGGACCGACTTCTTTGCCTATACCTTCTCCGGATTGGATGCGGCCAGCAAGTATGAGTTTGCCGGCACGGCCTGCCGCGGCAATTACAACGAACGATGGACACTCGTGCGCATCACAGGAGCGGAGGCCTTCACTGCCACGCACAGCTCGGGCCTCGGAATCGTCACCGCTGGTTTAGCCGCCAACGAGGTGGCTATCTGGACTGGAGCCAACCACCTCGCCAACCAAGGCTTCGTTGTGCAGTGGACCGACATCGATCCTGGAGCCGACGGAATATTTCAAGTCGAGTCGCGCCAATACACTGGACCGACGCCTGGTGTAGGCACGGGCACCGCCGGAGGCTCAAAAGGCTACGCGCTCAATGCCGTCCGACTCAAAGAATCATTCATTGTCGGCCAACCGACTATTATCAACACTCCGGCCTCAAGCATCACGACCTCCGGCGCAACGATCGGCGGCGAGGTCACAGACATCGGTGTGGATACACCGAACGTCACCCTCTACTGGGGCGATGACGATGCCGGCGGTCTTGCGGCGAATTGGGATCAATCAATCAGCCTTGGCGCCAACACCGGAACCTTCAACCATGTGCTGAGTGGTCTCAACCCCGCCCAGGATTATTATTTCCGGGCCTTCGCTCAGAACACCGCCGCCGGAGTCTGGGCCTCGCCAACACAAACTTTTCAAACCCTCGCCCTGCCTCCGGTGATCGAAAATATCGCTGCCACAAACCTTCTCGGCACCAGCTCGGAAATCGGAGCTAATGTCACCGTGACCGGAGGCAACCCGCCAGTGGTCACTCTTTTCTATGGCATGGGCGACGGCGACACGAATCCCGGGAACTGGACTAACTCACTCGACTTGGGCGAGCAAGCGGGCTCGGCGAGCAGTCCTATTTCCGGACTCACTCCAAACACGCAATACTACTTCCGCGCTCGTGCTGTAATTCCGGAGGGACGGCTTGGACCGGCTCAACGGCCACATTTACCACTCCTCAAGTGACGCTTGCGCAGCTCACAACTCAAAACGCCACTGGCGTCACCGGAATCTCCGCGGTCTTGCGCGGCGAGGTCACCGACGTGGGTTTTGATCCCCCAGCCGTAACCATTTACTACGGTCGCACCGACGGGGGTAACTCCACCGGCGCGTGGGAATCATTCGTGCAAATTGGAACCCAGGGCGGCGCTTTCAGCCACTTCGTCGGTAACCTCGCGTCCGAATCAATCTACTACTTCCGTGCGCTCGCCAGTAATGCCGCCGGCGATCAATGGACCACGCCTTCCCTCTCATTTACCACGCCGGTCTACATTCCACCGACCATCGTGATCAACGAAATCCACTACGATGAGGACGACAAAACCGTGAATGCCGAATTCATCGAATTGGTTAACGTCAGCGCTTCACCAGTCAGCCTCGTGGGCTGGGAACTCGAGGGAGGCGTCCGTTACACCTTCGGGGTCGGAGCCTCAATCCCGGCAAACGGTTTCCTCGTCATCGCCGAAGACCCGGCCACGGCACAGTCGAAATTCGGACAGGCTGAAAGCCTCGGTCCGTGGTCGGGAAGTCTGAAGAATAGCGGCGAGACGATTACCTTGAGCGATTCGAATGGTAACGAGATCGACAGAGTTGATTACAAACTTGGATTCCCGTGGCCCACCGTCGGTGATGACATCAATAACGTCAGCCCATCGATCCAACTCATTAATCCCGGGTTAGACAACGAAGTCGGGGGCACCTGGCGATCGGCCGCGCCTACGCCGGGATTACAAAATTCGACCTTCGCATCGAACGCACCGCCAAGCATCCGTCAGGTTAACTATGCCCCCATCGGCCGCGTCATGGAGACAGACAAGACAATCCTACCGGGCGAAGAGGTCCGCATCACCGCCAAGGTCACCGACCCCGATGGCGTGGAAATCGTCAGCCTCAACTACCAGCTGGTGAACCCCGGCGACTACATTGACATCGACGACCCACGTTACAATTTGGGTTGGACCAGCCTGACACTGAACGACAACGGCACCGGAGGCGACGAATTTGCTGGCGATGACATTTACTCTACTACGATCCCCGCTACACTGAACACGCATCGTCGCATGATCCGCTTCCGTATCGAAGCCGCCGACACCGAAGCCAACAACCACCAGGTGCCCTACCCCGACGACCCGGTTCCAAACTTTGCTTACTTCGTCTACGGAACGATGCCAACTTGGACCGCGAGCGATCGCCCCGGTGTCTCACCTTCGGTCACTTACGATTTTTCAACAATGGAACCGGTTGCGGTTTACCAGCTACTGACAACGAGAAGCGACCACGAAGATTCGCAACACATTCCGAGCTCGACCAGCGGAACCTACCGTGGAAGTGATTACCTCTGGGATGGCGCTCTCGTTTATGA
>Ga0115013_10000662_pt1 | contig 20461 bp, 18 predicted proteins | sample SouAtlMetagenome_2_FD_88686 | JGI IMG/M metagenome (GOLD analysis project Ga0115013, IMG submission 88686) | Marine eukaryotic phytoplankton communities from Atlantic Ocean - South Atlantic ANT15 Metagenome | ecosystem: Environmental > Aquatic > Marine > Oceanic | place: South Atlantic Ocean...
AAAAACCAATCAAAGCATCATATCCTCCTCTAGAAAGCATTAAGTCTGTAAATTTTGGTACAATTAATAAATCATTGAAAAATTGAGCTGTAACATCTACTGGATTCATTGGTGAAGCGAACGGCACGAGTTTCTTTAATTTATCTTGAGCATCTTGGGGCATAGGACCTACTGTAAGTCCTTCATCAGAAGCTGCATCTGCCATTAAAACACCACCACCACCGGATATTGTAACTAAACCTAAATTTTTACCAGCTGGAAATATTCTAGGTTTAGTAGCATAAGCTACGTCTAACATCTCTTCTGTACTTCTTACTCTATACGCTCCATGTGCTTTCAATACTTCGTCATAAATAGCATCTTCACCTGCTAATGAAGCCGTATGAGAGTTGGCTGCCGCAGCACCAACTTCTGATCTACCTACTTTCATAAAAATAACTGGTTTTTTTTCAGACCTTGCAGTATCCAATGCCTTGGTAAATTGCTCTCCATCTTTTACGCTTTCAGCGTATGCCATAATTGAATGAACATCTGGGTCTTCTGCCATTAATTGGATCGTTTCACCAACTGACAAATCAACTTCGTTGCCAGTCGTCATCCAGTATCTTATTCCTAAACCTCTTTGATGGGCCACCATGTATATGTGGCTTCCATATGCTCCTGATTGACTGGCGATTGATATTCCCCCTGGTATTGGAGTTGCTCTATCTATTGTAGAGGTGAACGTAGGATAAAAATTTGTGGCTGAATTAAATAGCCCAAGACAATTTGGGCCTATAACTCTTAAACCACTTTCTTTACTAATTTTTTTAATTTGGTTTTGATATATCTCTCCTTGACCACCAATTTCAGAAAAACCAGAAGAAAAAATTAATGCTGTTTTTGCTTTTTTTATTACTGCCTGTTCAAGAACAGACACAACTATTTGAGAAGGAACTGCAACTAAAATAAAGTCTAAATCTTCCTTTACATCTAACAAAGTCGAATAAGCTTTTATACCTTGAACGCTATCTCTGTTTGGATTAATAGGAAAAATCCCTCCAGAAAACTTTTGTTCAATCATATGAGCCAATGGACGCCCCCCAATTCTAGCTTTGTTGTCAGAGGCACCTACAATAGCTATTGATTTAGGTGACATAATTTCTTTTAAAGTAGTCATTTTTAACCTTTAAATAATAGACAAGTTCAAAACAGTGTATAATCTACATTAAATAATAAACTTGTTAAATGAAACATCAAATATAATTAGTCAGATTGTTTAAATAATCATAATGCCAAGAATTCTTGTTTTAAGTTGCTTTATACAAATGTTCTCTATGACTGGATTTGCTGTATGGCCTATTTATTTATTAGACCTTCAGTCTCTGTGGTTTTTATCAAACAGTGAAGCTGGTTGGGTCAGTGGATCATTCTATATTGGCTATGTTATAGCAACTCCATTTTTAGTAAGTTTGACTGATACATTTGACGCAAGAAAGCTTTATTGCTTTTCTTCTCTACTTGGTTGCTTAGGTTTATTATTATTTTCATTTTTAGCCAGTAACGTTTTTAACGCTTCAATCTACTGGGCTCTTGTTGGAGCAGGTCTAGCTGGTACATATATGCCTGGACTTCAAATACTTAATTCAAGACTTAACAAGATTTCTAGAGAAAAATATGTGGCTGTTTACACGTCTTTTTTTGGATTAGGTGTAGCATTTTCATTTTCAATTTTTGGTATTTTAAAAAGTTATAATGTTTCATGGGAAGATGCTTTTTTGTTTGCCTCAATTATTCTATTTTTATCTGCTTTTCCTTTATTGTTATTTTCAGGAGAAGAAATTGAAGAACGCAAAAAAAAATCATATCAAGGTATTATAAAAGTAATTGTCCCTATTTTTACTACATTTAAAAACAAAAAAGCTTTGCCTTTTATACTTGGTTATGGGGGACATACATATGAATTATTTGGTTTCAGAAGTTGGACATTTCCATGTATATTATTTCTCTCAAATTATTTTAATACAAAAGTAAGTGACGCATTCATTGCTAATTGTATTGGTTTAATGGGCTTTTTAGGTATTTTTGCATCTATATACGGCGCCAAGTACTGCATAGGAAAAGATAGAGCAAGAATAGTAAGTAAAATGGGATTATTATGTTTTGTTGGGTCAATCTTAACAGCAATTTCGTTTTGGTTTAGTTTCTGGTTAGCCCTTTTAATGCTTTTAATTTACAACGCTTTGATAGTACTTGATTCAGGTTCATTAACTACTGGGACAGTGATAAATGGTAAACCAGAGGACAGAGGGGTAAGACTGGCTCTTCATTCAATGGTTGGTTTTTTTGGTGGAGCATTGGGAGGCCCAATAATTGGATTTGTTCTAGATAATTTTGGAGGGCAAACAAGTCATTTAGCTTGGTTTTTGTCATTTTTATGCTTAGGATTAGGATCATTATTTTCAACATTATGTTTTAGATACTATTTATCAAAAGTTTAAAAAACAAATCTCACAGTATTTTATTTATAACAAGATTTAACAAGAGGAGAAAATTTCATGAACACAAAGATTTTACTTAATGAACGACCACATGGAGAACCTACTTTACAAAATTTCAAAACTGTAAAAGAAGATATTATATCCCCCAACGAGGGTGAAGTATTGTTAAAAACAATCTACATGTCATTAGATCCTTATATGCGTGGCAGAATGAATGATGCTAAAAGTTACGCAAAACCAGTTGAAATTGGTGATGTAATGGAAGCAGGAGCTTTGAGTCAAGTTATTGAAAGTAAATCAAAAGATTTTAAAGTTGGGGATTTTGTAGAAGGTCGAACTGGATGGCAAGACAACCCTACTGTAGCAGCTAATGAATTAAGATTAATTGACCCTAAAATGGCACCTCTGTCTACTTCAATTGGTGTCTTAGGTATGCCTGGAACTACTGCTTATGTAGGGATGCATAATTTTGCAAAACCTCAAAAAGGAGAAACTATTGTTGTCTCAGCTGCTTCAGGTGCTGTTGGAGCTACAGTGGGCCAAATTGCCAAAATTTATGGATGTAGAGTTGTAGGCGTAGCAGGTTCAAAAGAAAAATGTGATTTCACTAAATCAGAACTAGGATTTGATGAATGTATTAATTACAAAAATGAAGATTTTAAAGATCAACTTAAATTATCATGTCCAAATGGCGTAGATATTTATTGGGAAAATGTAGGAGGTAAGACATTTGATACTGTAATGCCACTTCTTAATGATTACGCAAGAATACCTGTTTGTGGTTTAATTTCTTTATATAATGCAACTAGTATGCCTGGTGGTGATAAGGATCGTTTACCACTGTTATTTAGACAAATTTTAACAAAAAGAATGATGATAAAAGGATTTATTGTCTTTAACCATTATGATCAAAGAGAAGAATCTATCATAGCCCTTTCAAATTGGATTAAAGAAGGAAAGATAAAATATAAAGAAGATTTTGTTGATGGCCTAGAAAACGCACCAAATGCATTCATTGGTTTATTGAATGGAAAGAATTTTGGAAAGCTTGTTGTAAAAGTAAATCCAGATCCAACAATATAATTTAATAACTTTTGATAGCCTAATTAAGGCTATCAAAATTTGCACCTTTGCTTACCAAATCTATTAGTAATTGTGGTGGAGACCAAAACCTTTTATCTTCCTCTGAAAACTTTTGAATATTAGAAAGTATTTTATCTAACCCTATCATATCAGCGTATTTCATAGGTCCACCTCGCCATTTTGGAAAACCATAACCATTTGTGTAAACAACATCTATGTCAGAAGGCCTTATGGCAATTTTTTCTTGTAAAATTTTTGTTCCCTCATAGACCATTGCTGCTATATATCTGTCTAATATCTCTTCATTTGAAAAAGTCTTGGGATTTATTCCAACTCGTTTTCTTTCATCATTACATATAATTTCTATTTCTGGGTTAGGTGTAAGAAACTCTACACCTTCCCCGTAAAGATAATAACCTTTTGAGGTTTTTTGTCCAAACCAACCTCTTTCGCATACCCTATCAGCAATTTCTACATAACGATCATCTTTGTGGCGAAATGGAGCTTTTCTTTTTCTTGTAGCCCAGCCAATATCGCCACCAGCAAGGTCTATAACTTGAAAAACACCCATTGCACATCCAAATTCTCTTAAAACTTTATCAATATGAAATGGGCTTGCTCCATCTTCTACCATATGATAAGTGCCTACCAAATATTTTGAGAGGATTCTATTACCAATAAATCCATCACATACTCCAGAACGTACTGGAACTTTCCTCATTTTTTTTGCTAACATAAATGCAGTCGCAACAGTATCATCTGAGGTTTTATCTGCTACAACAATTTCTAATAATTTCATGATATTAGCAGGGGAAAAAAAGTGAAGACCTATTACCCTGTTGGGGTCATCAACTACTTTAGCAATTTCATTTACATCTAAATAACTTGTATTAGAGGCTAATATACATTTTTTATTACATAGCTCACTTAATTTAATAAAAACTTCTTTTTTAATGTCCATATTTTCAAAAACAGCCTCTATAATCAAGTCTCTATCTTGTAAAACACTCATATCGGTATCAGCTCTAAATAATTCCATAATTTGATCTTTTTGGTCAGCTGTCATTCTGCCTAATTTAACGTTTCTTTCATAAGTGGAGTCAATTTTATCAAGTGCCTTTTTAATTGCTTCCTGATTTTGTTCAATCATGATCACTTCAAACCCTGCATTCATTGCAGCCATTGAAATACCTGTGCCCATAGTACCACCACCAATAACACCAATCTTATTTAATTCGGAAGGCTTACCTTTTTTTAACTCTGGTATTTTTGTAATCGCTCGTTCGGCAAAAAATGAATGGATTAATCCCTTTCTTTGAGGACTTTCTATACATTCTTTAAAAAGATTCCTTTCGTTTTTAATACCTTCACTAAAATCTAAGTTAAGTCCCTCTTCAACGGATTTTATGATGGCATGTGGTGAAAATAAATTTTTATATTTTTTTAAAGCATTAGCCTTAACTTTTTCTATCGTCTCTTTAACTTCTTTTGAGTTATTAATTTTATCAGTAATTTTTGAAGTTGGCCTTACAGTAAACCCTTTATCAATTAATTTTTTAGCGTATGCAATGCCGTTTTCTACAGTCTTATTATTTGTAGCAATTTCGTCTATAATACCATTATCAAATGCCTCTTCAACAGGAACATGCCTTCCTGTCAGCATCATCTCTAAAGCCATTGACACCCCACAGAGCCTAGGTAATCTCTGGGTGCCACCTGCTCCAGGTAAAATCCCCAGAAGAACTTCTGGTAATCCAACTTTAGTTTTGGGAGCTGCAATTCTATAATGAGCAGACATTGCTACTTCTAAACCACCTCCTAGCGGAGTTCCGTGAAGAGAAGCTACAACTATCTTATCTAAATTTTCAATTTTATCACAGATATCGCTCAGAATTGGAGCATCAATATTTTTTCCAAATTCCTTTATGTCTGCCCCAGCTAAAAAAGTCCTATCTGGCGCAGTAATAACAATAGCCTTAACTTTTTTTTCACTGGAAAGTTCTTCAATAGTTCGTAAGAGACCATTTCTTACATCACCACTTATTGCATTTACTGGTGGATTAGATATCTCAATGACTGCTATATCATCTAAAATATTATGTTTTACTACTGTCATTTTTACCTCTTAGATTAATGTTTTTTTTGCTTCTAGATATTCATTATTTATTCTTTCAACTAGTTTAGCTGCGGGTAAAACACTTTTAACAGCTGAAATACCCTGGCCAGAGCCCCAAATATCTTTCCAACTTTTTGGCTTTGAGGCACCTGAACTAAAATTCATCTTGCTAGAATCACTTTCTTCTAAGTTGTCTGGATCAAGTCCTTGTGCCTCAATTGAGCCTTTAAGGTAGTTGCCGTGAACACCGGTAAATAAATTTGTGTAAACAATGTCGTCAGCACTTGATTGAGTTATCATTTCTTTATACCGTTGATCTGCATTAGCTTCATTAGTCGCAATAAATGCGGAACCTATATACGCAAGATCTGCTCCCATCGCTTGTGCAGCTAATACTGCTCCACCGTTTGCTATTGAACCGGACAATAAAAGAGGACCGTCAAACCACTCCCTGATTTCTTGAATTAACGCAAAAGGTGATAAAGTTCCTGCATGACCACCTGCGCCAGCTGCTACTGCAACTAAGCCATCCGCCCCTTTTTCAATTGCTTTTTTTGCAAAAAAATTATTAATAATATCATGTAGAACTATACCACTAGCTTCGTGTGCAACTTTATTTACCTCTGGACGAGCACCAAGAGAGGTTATCCAAACAGGAGCTTTCCATTTTGCACATATATCAATGTCTTTTTCCAATCTTATATTAGATTTATGAACAATATGATTCACAGCGTAAGGTGCTGCTGGGTTATCTGGATTTTTTTGATTGTGTCTGTCCAATTCTTCATTAATTTTTTTTAACCAAATCTCTAACATATTTGGTTCCCCTTCACCTTCTCTGGCGTTCAAACAAGGAAAAGATCCAATTACTCCTGCTTTACACTGTGCGATCACAAGATCTGGATTCGAAATTATGAAAAGTGGAGAACCTATTACTGGTATTTTAAGTTTATCTAATGGAGGAAGAAGTGACAAATTTGTCTCCTGTAGTTTTATAAAAAAAATTTAATAATTATGTAACACGCTAATAATAATTTCTTCAATTATTTTAATTACATGAACTTATTTTTTTATTATAATTACTAAATAATCATAAGAACGGAGAAATAAATATGTTTTTAAATGAAACTGATTTAAGTAAATTTGATGAAGATGGTTATTTATTTTTTCCAGAAATGTTCAATAAAGATGAAGCATCTCTCCTAAAAGAAGAAGCTGAGAAAGTATATAAAGAAGATAGAAAAGAAGTTTGGAAAGAAAGTTCCGGAGTAGCAAGAACAGCATTTGCTGCACATAAATATAATGAAGCTTTTAAAAGATTAGGGGCTCACCCAAGATTAATTGACCCCGTTTCTCAAGTTCTAGAGGGTGATATTTATATGCATCAATTTAAGTTAAATGCAAAAGCTGCATTTGATGGAGCAGTCTGGCAATGGCATCAAGATTATGGGACATGGAAAAGAGATGATGGAATGCCAGAGCCTCGAGCAATGAATATAGCAGTTTTTTTAGATGACGTAACCGCAGCCAATGGACCACTATTATTTATACCAGGAAGTCATAAATCAGGTATTATAGATGCAGGTCATGATCTAGAAACAACAAGTTACCCTTTATGGACTTTAGATAATGAAAAAGTTCTTGAATTAGCTGAAAGAGGAGGTTGTGTCGCACCTACTGGGCCTGCTGGAAGTATGCTTATGTTCTCTTCACTATTAGTGCATGCTAGTCCCCCAAATATCTCTCCATTTGGAAGAAGCATTGTATACCTCTCATTATGTCATGTTGACAATCATATACAAAAATTTAAGCGTGATGAATGGATAGCTCACAGAGATTTTACACCTATTTCAAAACTCAGTGATGACTGTTTAAATGAGTTAGTAAGACAAAATGTTAACGCCGCCTAATAAAAATTAATCTCTGAATAAAGGATTATTAGATTTGTTCTCTATAAACTCTGTTGCAAATTTTAGAGATGTCGCTATAGGCCCTAAAATGAAAAAAAATGTATTATTCAGATGTGCTAAGTTAAGTACTCTAAATAAAGAGGATATTATTACTTTTGAAACATTAAACCCATATGCTGTGGTTGATTTCAGAGACCCAAAAGAAATAAATAAAGCTCCAGATAATTTGTCAAAAGGATTAATTGATAAATATATCAGTCTTCCAATATCCGCTAGCACATTGGGTAGAATGGTGGCTCAAAAAAGTGTCGAAGGTGACACTATGAAAACTTATGAAAAGGTTATGGAAGAGAGTTATAAATTATACGTAAACAATCATCAGCATGTGTGGAAAGAATTTCTTAATATTTTACTGAATTCTAACAATAAACCTGTCATTTTTCATTGCTCAGCTGGTAAAGACAGAACTGGAATAGCGAGTTTTATTATTCAAAGAATATTAAATAATTCTATGGAACTAATTTACAAAAACTATTTACTATCAAATCAACTGTTAACCACACAAGCTGCAACAGCTGAACAGACAACATCTTCTAGTAATGATGATCTTCTTGTAACAGAAACAATGTTAAATGTTTTAAGTAAAGTTAAAAAAACATATCTATTATCAGCCATTAACGAAATAGAAAATAAATATCAAACTTTAGAAAATTACATTATTGAAGGACTAAATTTTGATAAAAATAAAATTGATCAACTAAAAAGGCAATATTCCATTTAAAAGGTAGAAAATGTTTTTACAACAAGCAATATCTAAAAGAATTGATAATAACAATCCTGTAAAAGTTGCCCTAATAGGAGCTGGTAAGTTTGGTTCAATGTTTTTAAGTCAAGTTCCAAGCACTCCTGGATTGGAGGTATTAGTTATTGCGGATCTGAAACCTGAGAATGCTATAAAAGCTTGCAAAAATGTAGGCTGGAGTGATGATTTAATTAATAAAACAAAATTTGTTGATAAAGGTATTGATGCTATTAAATTAAACGAAGTTGAAGTAGTTATTGAGGCAACAGGGTTTCCTGCTGCAGGTATTGAACATGCAAGGCAAGCTTTTCATAATGGCAAACATATTATAATGGTCAACGTTGAGGCAGATGTGTTGGCTGGTGCTGCTTTAGTCAAAGAAGCTAATTCAGCAGGAGTTGTTTATTCAATGGCTTATGGAGATCAACCTGCTCTAACTGCTGAAATAGTTGAATGGGCAAGAGCTTCTGGCTTTAATGTTACTAGCGCAGGTAAAGGAACCAGATATCAACCAATATATCATAAATCATCACCTGACACGGTATGGGATTATTATGGCTTAACTCATGAAGAGGCAAAAAAAGCAGGAATGAACCCTAAAATGTTTAACTCATTTTTGGATGGAACTAAATCTGGATTAGAAATGGCTGCTATTGCTAATGCCTGTGATCTTGAAGTCCCAACTAATGGTCTATTATTTCCTCCATGTGGAATGGATGATCTTGCAAATATTTTAAAACCTATAAAATCTGGTGGTTTATTAGAAAAAAATGGTCAAGTTGAAGTAGTGTCTTCACTTGAGAGAGATGGTCGACCCGTATTTAAAGATCTACGATGGGGGGTTTTTGCTGTTTTAGAAGCTCCAAATGAATATGCTGCTTCTTGTTTCAAACAATATGGAATGAATACTGACGATTCAGGCAAATTTTCTGCAATGTATAAGCCTTTTCACCTTATTGGAATGGAGCTTAATATATCAGTATTTTCAGCTGCATTATTATTTCAACCAACAGGACAAACACAAAAATTCACAGGTGACGTTGTTTCAACAACTAAGAAAATTTTAAAAAAAGGTGAGATACTTGACGGCGAAGGGGGAGCAACTGTATGGGGTAAACTTGTACCATCAAAATTATCGTTATCTATGGAAGCACTTCCCATTGGTTTGGCTCATGGAATTAAGCTCAAAAATGAAATTAAAGAAAATGAAATAATCACATGGAATGATGTTGAATTTTCCCCTAATGACCCGGCCATTTCATACAGAAGGTCAATGGAAATTGACTTTAAAAACTCATAGGTTTATCTGGTCCTTTATCTAAACGCCATACAAAACCAGAATTTCCTTCATATGGAAAAAATTTTCTTAAAAGTGGGTCATGACCAGGTATTACTAATTCATCCTTTGAAGCTAGCTTCCTAATAACTTTAAAACCATTTAGCATCTCTTCAAGATCTACAACAATAGGAAAAGGTTTACCTGTAAGAAAATTTTCATAAAAATGGGTGGCATCTGATGCCAAACATAGGTAACCATTTTCAGTCTTAACTCTTACTGATTGTAGACCTCTTGAATGCCCTCCAATGAGGTGAGTAGTCACTCCAGGTTGAATTGCTCCAATTCCATTATAAAATATGACTTTACCAGAAAAAACATTTTTAACCATCTGGCATACATGCTCACCTGTGAAAGGCATTTTAATTGTTTCGTGGCACATACAAGGTCCAGTTGCATATGCCATTTCTGTTTCTTGCAAATGAAACTTTGCATTGGGAAATTCAATTAATCCACCCGCATGGTCATAATGCAAATGTGTTATAATAACATCTGTTACTTGAGTAGCATCTATATTAATTGCTTTAAGTGCCTCAGATGGTGATCTTTCAATTGGCCTGTTTCTTCTTTTGGCTTCTTCATAATCATAACCAGTGTCAACGATAATAATATCTTTGCCTGATTTTAGGACCCATATGAAATAATCAATTGTATGAGCTTCGTGGGAATGATCATCAAATATAAAACTTTCTTTTCTAGTTCTATCTGTTCGTTCTGCATATTTTAAAGCATACACTTCCCATTGTTTCTCTAAAACTGTATCCACTTTAATTTCTCCTTTAACAATCAAACTTCTTCTAGTCTATCGGTGGCTGGAGGAGGTGTTGGGCTAATATTAGATATTAAATTGTATGTTTCTTTATCTAAAGAAATTTCTATTGATTCGAGTGATGGTTTTAATTGTTTTAAGTTTCTTGCACTTATAATAGGTGCAGTAATAGCGTCATTATAAGAAACCCAAGCAACAGCCAAAGCAATTGGATCATAATCTAAGTCATTGGCTAAATTCTGAAGTGAACTCGCTGCTTCATACATCCAATTTTGGCCGTATCTTTTTTTATATTTATGATTATCATGCAACCTACCCAAACTGTTTTTGTTAGATAAATCGTCTGTACTGTACTTACCAGTAAGAAGACCACCACCTAATGGGCTATAGCTAATAACACCAATATTTTCAGATTTTGCCATAGGAAGGATTTCAACTTCAGCTTGTCTTTTAACTAAGTTATACATAGGTTGAATTATATCGACTGACGGAAATCCATTTTTTTGTCCAATTAATTTAGCTTTCATCACCTGCCAAGCTGAAAAATTTGAAACCCCTAATTGAAAAAATTTTTTTTCCTCTTTTAACCTTTGGAGTGTTTCAAAAGTTTCTTCTAATGGGATATTATCGTCCCAATGATGTAGGAAAAAAACATCTACATAATCTTGATTTAATCTTTTAAGACTTTGCTCTAATTGTGATCTTATGTTTTCACCACTAGACCCTCCTACTGATCCAGCCTTAGTAACTAAAATTATCTTATCTCTATCTTCTTTGATAAAATTACCCAGAATTATTTCAGATTTACCACCAGTGTATACAAAAGCAGTATCAAAAAAATTTATACCGTTTTCACGACAAGCTTCATACATTTCTTGACTATCTTTTTCGTTTGCCCCATCTCCAAATTGCATAGTACCAAAACAAAGGGAAGAATTTTTTAATTTGTTGGGGCCAAATTCCATTTCAATTTTCATAAAACTAAACCTTAATAATAATTTTTAAATTTTTTCATCCAAGACAATCCTTCTTCAGTAGTTGTCTTTGGTTTGTATTCAGCACCAATTATACTATTAAATCCAGTTTTATATATTTCTGGTATAATATAAGAAAAGTCTAATTCTCCAATATCTGGCTCTGCTCGATCTTGTACCGATGCTATTTGAACATGACCAATAAAAGGTAGATGGTCTTTAAACCTTTTGAGAACATCACCTTGATTTATTTGAATATGGTAAAAATCAAACATAATTTTAACAGAATCTGACCCAACTAATTCGCAAATTTCTCTAGCTTGTTCTACTTTAGTTAAAAAATATCCAGGATTATCATTTAAGTTTAATGGCTCAATGACTAAACTTATACCACTCCCATTAACTAAATCCTTAGCAAATTTTAAATTATCAATAAAAGTTACAAGAGATTTTGTTGATAAATCAGTTATACCAGCCATTGCATGAATATTTTTTGATTGAATAACTTTTGCATATTCAAAAGCTTGAAGAATAGCTTCTTTTGCTTCAGAAATTCTAGATGGTACAGCTAGTAAACCATTATCTCCTTCTTCTACATTTCCTTTAATAGTATTTATACCCATGACGGGTAAATTTACTTCATCTAAAGCTTGTTTGACATGTTTAGCTTCATGTTGATATGGAAATTGGAATTCAACTGCGTCAAACCCGTGCTCTTTTGCTTTATATATAGCATCTATCTGAGAAACTTCATTCCAAAGCAGACCTAAATTAGCAGAAAATTTATACATTATTTCAATCCCATTCTACATTAAATTTTTTTACTAATGAATTAATTTGAGCATTGTCTAATGCTTTTGCATCTACTCCTTTTAAAATTAAAGCTAATTTTGCAGTAGCCTCTAATTCTTCAATAGCATTTACTGAAGATTCCAAATCTTTTCCTGACACAACTGGACCATGATTTGCTAACAACACTGCAGATCTTTTACCCGCAAGCCCTCTGATAGCGTCTCCCATAGCAGGGTCACCAGGTACAAAGAATGGAAGTAATTTAACTTTACCTAATAACATTATTGAATAAGGAGTATAAGACGGTAAAACACTATCCTCATCAATTCCTGGCAACATAGATAAAGCAACAGAATGAGTTGAGTGAAGATGGACAACAGCTCCGGATTTCAGTCCTCTTGTTTCATAAAAAGCTTTATGAAGTGGTAATTCTTTTGTAGGAGTCAAAGATCCTATAAATTGTCCAGACTTTGTAACTTTTACTATGTCATTTGGATCGAGTCTTCCAAATGAGGAGCCTGAAGGTGTAACTAAGATATCATCATCTTCTAAACGAACTGAAATATTACCTGTTGATCCGTGTGTAATACCTCTTTGAAACATCGATGACGCCAAAATGCAGATTTGTTCTCTTAATTTATTTTCGTTCATTTTAGTAACCAAATAATTGATATAATACACCAATAGATAAGCCTATGATCACATGACTGCCAATGGCTAGAGAACAGGCTAAAAAGGGCGATGGCGTTTTAAAACCAAGAAAACCTTTACCAAGAACTGGCATGAAAAAAAACCAAGGTACTACAACACTTACCAAGCCAAAAATAATACCATTTAAAATAGAAGCGATGCATATTCCATATTTTAATAACATAAAGAAAAATATCGAGTACATAATTGCTACTGTGTAGTGAACAGCCCAACCAATCTTTAATTCATTATTAATTGGAGGTTCTTCTTCAATTAAAGGGTTATAAATTTTTCCTTTTGAAATTAATAGAATATACCACCTTCCAACAATAGCCCAATCAGATGGATTAATTCCGAACATGAGCTTTAAAAACCTTTGCCATACATCCATCGCAAAACATGAAAAAACTCCTATAATTACAATATGAAATATTTCCATTTAAAGCCCTTTAATAATTAAATTTCTCTAGCAATGAACACTTTAACAATATAAAATAATATAAGTGTTTAAAATAAATTTATCTATCATAATTTATTATTTGATGAATCTTTGAATGTAAAAAAAGGAGAGTTTACTTATGGCTGATTTTAATGGACAAACTGCAGTTGTTACTGGAGGAGCTCAAGGCATTGGTTTTGCAACCGCGAAAAAATTTATTAATGATGGCTGTGAAGTTATGATTTGGGATATAGATGAAAAAATAGGTTTGGAAGCTGCAAAAAAATTGAATTGTCATTTTTTAAAAGTCGACCAGACAGACAATGACGCAGTTAGAGAGGCCACAGAAAAAACCCTTAATCAAATTAATAAAATTGATATTCTTGTTTGCAGCGCAGGTATAGCTGGACCAACTTATTCTACTTGGGATTATCCTGTGGAGGAATGGTCGAGGGTATTTAATGTAAATGTTAACGGTGTATTTTATTGTAACAAACATGTAGTAAAGACAATGCGCGAAAAAGGCTATGGCAGAATTATCAATATAGCCTCAATTGCAGGAAAAGAAGGTAATCCAAATGCTTCTGCTTATTCAGCATCTAAAGCAGCGGTTATAGGTTTAACAAAATCTCTTGGTAAAGAAACTGCTGATAAAGATATAGCTGTCAACTGCATTACTCCAGCAACTGCTAAAACAAGAATTCTTGATCAAGTATCACAAGAGTTTATTGACTACATGATTTCTAAAATACCAAGAAATAGATTTGTAACGGTTGAAGAAGTTGCCTCATTAATTTCTTTTCTAGCAAGTAAAGAAAATAGTTTCACAACAGCTGGGGTTTTTGACATTTCAGGTGGAAGAGCAACCTATTAGAATTGGTGAGGATTTCAAGGAGATCCTCTGCACCTAAATTCTAAACCTATATACAATGAAAATGTATTGGTTAGAACAAGTACAATAAAATGGGGAGTTTATTGAACATTTACTTAATAATATTCAATTTTAACAATGGAACTTAAATTCTTCTAAAGAAATAATAAAGAGGAAAATACGCTTAAATTTTATACATAAATAATTAGCTTTGCTTGGTTTGACTAATAATTAGTCATTTATATTTCGGAATTCAATTCCATAATCGCAGACAGTATTACTACAGCAAACAAAGCTATTCCCATGCCCCTATTTACCCAAACTTGCTTATTTGCTGCTAAAGACCATTTCTTCAGACTTATTCCTAGCCATAACCAAAATAAATGTATCGGTATCCAAATGGAATTAACAATAATAAATTTAGTCATTATTTCTAAATTATATGAACTCATTCCAAGAGACAAAACTACAAACAAATGTCCTTGGACAACATAAGCTTTAGGATTTACAAATTGTAAGAAAATACCTTCATATAATTTTGGGGCTTTTTTACTTTGCTTAAAGCCAGTTTTATTTTCAGAAGTAGCTATACGCCATGAGAGAAATGATAAGTAAGATAAAGATAAAAATAAGAAAGTTATTTCAACACCTTCAATCTCAAATAAAAATTGTTTAAAACCCAAAACTACTAGTAATGCAACTCCATTAGTTCCAAAGAATAATCCAATTAGGTACAACATTCCAACTCGCCAGCCAAACCCTGCACCAACACCAGCTAAGGAAAGTACACCGGGGCCAGGTGTGACCATCATTAAAAAACTAATAACTATGTAAGCAATCATTTTATTTTATGGAAATTTTATCCATACCTAAAAATACTTGGGATTAATCTAAAGATTGGTAATGATACCAAATGTTAAAATATTGGCAATATTATAAAAACAACTTTCCTGGGTTCATTATTTTGTTTGGATCAAAAGCGTTTTTAACTTTTTTCATAACATCTACAGCATTGCCTAGTTCTTTTAGCATATATTTACGTTTTCCTTGGCCAACACCATGTTCTCCTGTACATGTTCCATCCATTCTTATTGCTCTTTCTGAAATTCTTATCAAAAAACTATCAAGTTTATCTAATTCCAACTGACTTGTTTTATCAATCAATAAAGCAACATGAAAGTTTCCGTCACCAGCATGACTTACTATTGGACCAATTAAACCATTCTTTTCCATATCTTCAATTGTTTCTGTTATGCAATCAGATAATTTAGATATCGGCACACAGACATCTGTAGAATAGATTTCAGCATCCGGCCTAACAGCCCTGCAAGACCAATAAGCATCATGCCTAGCTTTCCATAATTTATTTCTATCTTCATTATTAGAGGTCCATTCAAAATCATTTCCGCCAAAATCTGAAGCTATTTCACCAAACAATTCTGATTGCTCTTCTACAGACTTCTCACTGCCATGAAATTCTAATAATAACAAAGGTGCTTCAGGAAGATTTGTTTTAGAATAATTATTTACTGCTTTTACTTGAGCGACGTCTAAAAACTCTATTCTTGCTACTGGAATGCCCGCTTGTACTGTCATTATAACTGCGTCGGTTGCATTTTTGACTGATGGGAAACTTACTCTTCCACCTGCAATAACTTCTGGAATTCCATAGAGTTTCAATGTTATTTCCGTTGTAATTCCTAATGTTCCTTCAGACCCTACCATTAATCTGGTCAAATCATAGCCTGCAGAACTTTTTCTAGCTTTATTTGCAGTTTTAATTATTTGACCATTTGGCGTTACCACCTCAAGAGCAATAACGTTATCTTTCATTGTTCCATAACGAACTGCATTCGTTCCTGACGCTCTAGTGGCAGTCATTCCACCAAGTGAAGCATTTGCACCGGGGTCAATTGGAAAAAATAATCCTGTATCCCTCAAATGAGTATTTAGCTGTTCTCTTGTAACCCCAGGTTGGACTACAACAAGGAGATCTTCTTGGTGTACTGTTAAAATTTTATTCATATTATTCATATCAATAGATATCCCTCCATATGGAGCATTTAGATGCCCTTCAAATGAAGAACCAACACCAAAAGGAATTACAGGACATTTAAACTTATTACAAATTTCAACAACTTTTTGAACATCTTCCTTACTTTCAGCAAAAACTACACCATCAGGTAATTCTGATTCATGAATTGTCATTGTATGAGTATGTTGTTCAAGTATACTTTTACTGCTAGAGAATTGTTGCCCAAATTCCTCTTGAATTTTTTGGACACACAATTTTATGCTTTCTTTATCGTAATCCTTATCAGACCATACAGAAATGTTACCATCCATTATAAAAACCTTTTCAGTATTCTTCTTAAATGTTTATAAAATTTTTCCTGGATTCATAATACCCTTAGGATCAATTTCTTCTTTTATCAATTTCATAAAATCAACAGTGGGACCTAATTCATCAACTAAATACTGTTTTTTACCCTGCCCTACGCCATGTTCTCCTGTACATGTTCCATCCATACTTATTGCTCTATGGGCTAATCTTTCTAAAAAACCATTTGCCACATTAATTTCCTTTTGTATTTTGGGATCAATCAAAAGTTGTACATGAAAATTACCATCGCCAACGTGGCCAACAATGGGTCCAAAAAGATTATTTGTTTCCAAATCTTCTATTGTCTCAGAAATACACTCAGACAATCTTGATATTGGAACACATACATCGGTAGCTATATAATCAGCATCTGGCCTACAAGCTTTGACTGCATAATAAACATCATGCCTTGCCTTCCATAATTTATTTCTTTCTTCAATATTTGCATTCCACTCAAAATTATCTCCACCAAAATCTTTAGAAATCTCATTGAATAACTCAGATTGCTCTTTTACAGAGGATTTGCTCCCATGAAACTCCAATAATAACAATGGTGACTCAGGTAAATTTAATTTTGAATAATTATTTACAGCCTTAACTTGTGCAACATCTAATAATTCTATTCTTGCAACTGGTATACCAGCTTGTATGGTCATTATTACAGCATCCGTTGCATCTTTGACAGAAGGGAAAGTACATCTACCAGCTCCAATTTCTTCAGGAATACCATAAAGTTTAAGGGTGACTTCTGTAATAACTCCTAGAGTTCCTTCAGATCCAACAATTAGCCTTGTTAAATCATAACCGGCAGAACTTTTTCTAGCTCTACTGGCTGTTTTAATTATTTCTCCATTAGGCATAACAACTTCAAGTGAAATAACATTATCTTTCATTGTCCCGTAACGTACGGCGTTTGTTCCAGATGCTCTTGTTGATGCCATACCGCCTATTGAAGCATTAGCACCAGGATCAATAGGAAAAAACAAACCAGTATCTCTTAGGTATGTATTTAATTGCTCTCTAGTTACACCAGGTTGTACAACTACGGTTGAATCTTCTGGATGTACTTCAATTATATTATTCATATTGTTCATATCTATTGAAACACCTCCAAAGTTGGCGTTAAGATGTCCTTCAAGAGAAGAGCCTACCCCGAAAGGTATTATAGGACATCCATGTTCTTGGCATATCTTTACAGTTTTTTGAACATCTTCTTTATTATAAGCAAACACCACACCATCAGGTAATTCTGGTTTATGAACAGTTGTTGTGCTTGTATGCTGTTCACGAACTGATTTAGAAATTGAAAATTGTTGTCCAAATTCCTTTTGAAGAGCTTCAATAGCATTATCGGTATTGTAAACAAATTTTTGGTAAAAAGAGTTGTTTTTTGTGTCTAAAATTGTCACTAATTAACCTCATTATATCATTCTTTATTATTTAAATTAATATATTTCAAAATAAAGATTGAGTAAATTATTACATGTTAATGGAAATTATACATATCAAAATTTTAACTCTTTTTTAAGGAACTTTATAAAAGAATGTATAAAAAAGCTATTTTTTTAGGTGAATGCATGGTTGAGCTTAATGGTGACATATCTTCATTAGGTATTAAAAGTTCAAATATGAAAGTTAACTTTGGTGGGGATACTTATAATTCTGCGGTTTATTTTTCAAGATTAGTAAAAAATAAAATCAACACTTATTACTCAACAGCGCTTGGAAATGACAACTTTTCTAAAAAAATGATTTTAAGATTCAAAAAAGAAAATATTAAATGTGATTATATTAGAACTGACGGAGACAATCCTCCAGGTATGTATTCTATTGAAATCAACAAAAATGGAGAAAGAAGTTTTACCTATTGGAGAGATCATTCACCCTCAAAATATATTTTTTTAGGACTAAAAGGAAAGAAACTTATAAAAGAAATTAAAAATGCAGAAGTTTTTTATTATACCGGCATTTCTGCTGGTATTCTTGATGATGGGCAAAAAAAGGATCTAATGAATATTGGATCAACTGCTTCAATATGCGGATTTGACTTTAATTACAGATCTCAGTTACATAATAATAAGCACGAATCACAAATATTATTAAATAAGATTAATGATAATGTAGATGTTCACTTTGTATCTTTTGATGACGCTAAAGAATTATTTAATATTAAAACCCCAATTGAAGTTTTTGAAATTTTTCGTAATACTAATAATCTAATTTTAGTAAGGTATCAGAACTCAATTATATTTAGGAATAATCAACAAGAAATAAAAACTGTTAAAGTTCCTCATGGTGAAGTAATTGATACTACTGCAGCAGGTGACGCTTTTAATGGATCTTTCCTTGCTTTATTAAATAATAAAAATATTTCCATAGAAAATAATATATTAATATCTCATTCAGTTACAAGAGAAGTGATAAAACATAGAGGTGCTATTATTTCTAAGAAAAAAATGCCAAAAATAAAACTTTAAAAGAGGAACATACAAAAATGGACAAAAATTTACTTATTATGACAGAAATGCCTCAGTATTTTGTTAGCCTGGCAGATAAAAATTTCAACACTTTTAAACTATGGACAAAAGAAAATGAAGATCATTATTTGTCTGAAATTAAAACAGAAGTTGATGCTATTGCTGTTATGGGAGGTTATAAGATTACACCTGAATTAATGAAAGGGATGCCAAATTTAAAAATAATAGCTTGCTATGGTGTTGGTTACGATGCAATCGATATAAATTGCGCTAAAAGCCTAGGCATAAAAGTTACTAATACTCCAGAAGTACTAAATGACGAAGTGGCAGATACTGCAATTGCACTAATGCTATGCGTCTACAAAAAAATTGTAGCTGCGGATAATTTTGCTAGAAATAATTCTTGGGCCAAGGGAGAGTTTCCATTAACAAAAAAGTTTACTGGTACTAAATTAGGTATTGTTGGAATGGGCAGAATTGGAAAAGCAATAGCAAAAAGAGCTGAGGCTTTTGATTGCGAAATTTCTTATCATTCTAGAAATAAGAAAGATGTGAAATATAAATATTATAGTGACTTAGATGCACTAGCTAAAGACGTAGATACTTTATGTGTAATTACTCCAGGTGGCAAAGAAACAGAAAAATTAATCAATAAAGAAATTTTAAGTTCCCTTGGAAAAAATGGTGTTCTTGTAAATGTAGCTAGAGGCTCAGTTATTGATCAAGATGAGCTTATTCACTTCCTTGAAAATAATCTTATTTTAGCTGCAGGGTTGGATGTTTATATTAATGAACCAAATATTCCTTCAGAATTAATAAATCTTGAAAATACTGTTTTGTTACCTCATATCGCTTCAGGGACAGTTGAAACTAGAAACGCCATGGGTCAATTAGTATTTGATAATATTGAAAATTATTTTCAAAATAAACCTCTTATATCAGAAGTTACTTAAGATTTTTTTAGTTTTGAGGTAGTTTTATCCCAGCGTTTCGAGCGTATATTTTTGCAACTGCAGCATCATCTTCTTGACCTAAACCAGATCCGGCCGCAGAAATAAATTGTTGTAGCGCAGCCGCAGTCAATAGAGCTGCAAAGTTTGAATTTTTAGCTATATCCAAAACTATGCCTAAATCTTTTGGCCAGATGTTGATTGATGATTTTGGGGAATAATCATTATCTATAATATGAGGAGCTCTATTCTCAAGCATCCAAGAGGTACCCGCACATTTTGAAATAACTTCTAAAAATCTCTTTGGCTCAATTCCTTGCGTTATACCAAATGTAATAGCTTCAGCCATTGCTGCAATATGAACTCCAGCTAACATTTGATTTACAGAT
>Ga0115013_10000663_pt1 | contig 20436 bp, 21 predicted proteins | sample SouAtlMetagenome_2_FD_88686 | JGI IMG/M metagenome (GOLD analysis project Ga0115013, IMG submission 88686) | Marine eukaryotic phytoplankton communities from Atlantic Ocean - South Atlantic ANT15 Metagenome | ecosystem: Environmental > Aquatic > Marine > Oceanic | place: South Atlantic Ocean...
AATTAAAGAGTGAAGCCGATGATTTTTATTTAACTATCTTACAAAATTTAATGGGAGAAGATGGAATAAAAAATCTAGCAGTAAGATCTATCCTGCCTTCTTTTAATAATCATATACTTTTAATGGGGAGGGAAATGGGAATTCCTTTTGGTATTAGGTTTGATGAAAAGTTTTATTGTACCCTTCATCATTTAGGAACTGAAATTAGTCCAAAGACATTAAGCACAGGTGAAAAGAAGAAAGTAGATTTTGTAATTATTATGGCATTAATGAAAATGATTAAAGTTAGGTTCCCATCTTTAAATATTTTATTTTTAGATGAAATATTTTCTTCAATAGATTCCGATGGTGTATATCATATAATTAATATCTTACATGATACAATACAAGATATAGGTCTTAATACTTTTGTAATTAATCATACAGTACTGCCTAGTGAATATTTTGATAAAAAATTAGAAATAACTAAAGATGCAGGCTTTAGTGAATTTACAATTGAAACTATTGGATAAATATAATACAAGTAAAAATTAAAGATGACGAATGTCAGCATATAATCAAGAGTTTAATAAAGACAATACTATACTGCGTTATATTATAGTAGCTCTTTTAGCAGAACTAAAAGATAAAGTCTATTATTATAATCAAATAGATGAAGATACATTAAAGAAAATTCCAGTTCCTTTCTTTTATTCAATTACAGGAGATGGTAGATTTTTAATGGATAATTTCTTATGGGGAGCTGAAGCTGCAGGTAAAGCTATAGGTGACTATGAATCAGTACCAAGAGGTATTATACAGCTAACAGGAATATCCATAGATTCAGGTAGTCAAACAAATAAGTTTGCTAGAAGTGAGTTTGTTCAAGAATGGGAAGGTATACTAAAAAGCTTTTCGATGGAAACAAATTTTCTTCCACTTAATATGACTTTTGACTGTACCGTTGTATGTTCTTCTAATTTAGAAATGTTGAAAGTCACAGAATCTTTAATGAGTAAAATTTATAAAAATACTCTTTTTCAAATTGATCTTGGGATGATGAGAGTGGCTGGTACTTTTGCAGTACCCGAGGATTATCAACAAAACAGATTATTTGAATTTCAACTAAATGATAAAAAAGAGTGGAGTGTAACATTTCCTCTTGAGGTACAATCATTTATGCCAGTGTTTGAACAAGGTATTTTAATTCCTGAAATAAGTCTTATGACAAAGGCAGCAATTAAAGCTAATCCTAAAGCATCTGGTGTAGGTATGCTAAGACCAGGTCCTAATAATGAATTAGGTATTTATTTTGGTGGAATATTCCAAAAATTTGAATATTCTGAAGAGAGTATATTAAAGTTGCAGCCTAGTGGTATGTTAAGTAATAAAGGATATATTAATCCAGATGCTATACAAACTGGGCCTAAGTTTAATGAATCACAAATAACATCAGCTCCAATTGTACCTGAGGATCCAGAAAGCCGTATTTATAGAAATGCTAATTCAGAACCAGATGTAGAAGAATCTGGATTAGGGAGTGTTGATTCTGGTTTTGATGGATAAACAATTAATCAAAGAGACTTATAATATATAAAACAAATCAAATAGTGTAATATGGAAAACACAGTTAACGAAGGACAAACTCAAGTTTATGCCGATGGGGCAATCGATGCTCAACCTGGTGTAAATACTAATGCCCTTTACCTCAATAACCCTAAGCAACAATTATTGGATATAATTCACGTATTGTTTAGCCAAAGTGGTAGAATGTCAGATATTGACAATGATGGTAAAATTGACCATAGTGGATCTATGACAGATCAACAGGTTATGACAATCTTAGTAGGAATGGGAATTCCGCAACAGATGGCGATGAGTGGTATTGCTAAATATCGTGAAATGCATAAAGATCAATCAAATATATACACTGAAAATAATAATCAAAAAAATCATAACAAAATGAAATTTACATTAACAGACCTATACGAAAACGTTATGGATAGCATTAATGGATTAAAGGCAATGGATAATGATAATTCCAGAGTTTCGTATTCTGTTAAGGAATCTTTAACTATTTTGGAAGAAGCATTAACTGCATTCCCAATGAAATTAAAAAATGCAGATCTTTCTGCAATAAGTGAAGAATTAGAAAACTCGGTTAGCCCAGATCTTAAATTCAGTATTGCAAGAAATCTATATTCTAAATTAGCTCAGTCAACCTGGTTAAATCCAGTTTCTGAATTAAGAAATTATATAATGGAATCATACAACAATTCTAAATGGCATTTTAGAATTAGCGAATCTATTGCAAGAACATCAGACCAAAAAGGAAAATTAATGGAATCATTTAATGCTGATTTAGTTTCTTTGTTAAATGAATCAGATGTAAAATCTAAATTTTCTGTGGTTGCTGCAAAACACCCATGGTCAATGGATGCTAAGGCAATCATAAATGAAATGAATGCTGAAGATAAGAAAGTTGCATCTACTGCAAACGGTAAAGTTGTATCTGTTCTTTCTCCAGTATTAGAATCTGAAGAAGGTTTAACATTCCACTTACATGGAAAGAATTATACTTATAATGGTAAAGACATTACTGAAGCTAATGTAACTGATCCAAGATTCTTTGATATTACTGAAGGATTAAATATGTTCTCAAGAAATGGAAACATTCTTTCATTACATGGAGAAAATGGTAAATCATTAGAATACAATATTGCTGAAGGTACTTTAACAATGGGTAAAGTTGATATGAGTAATTACAGTATCATTGAATTAAAAGAAGCTTTATTAGCAACTAATTTCTCTGGTTACAGAAATCAATGGCAAAATGATAAAATTTGTAAATTCTTTGAATCGGTTGATTTAATTGCAGAGATGGATAATTTTACAACTATTCAAAATCAAGAATTCTTAGATGTATTTTTAACAATGATTGGAGTGAATGAAGGAATTTATATTAATAAAGTAAATCCTGGAATGAAACTAAATGAAATGTCAAAAATTGATACTGCTTCTGAAACTGTAGAAATAGTAAAAGAATTTATTAACTTTGATGTTTCTCCAATTCTTTCTGAAAGATTAATTGCTGAAGATAATGAAAAAGCAATTGAGGAAAACAAAAGAAAAGATCTTACTGATGCAATTTCTTTCCTAGAAGAAAAGAAATCTGAGGTTGAGGCTGCTATTAAAAAGTTAGGTGAAACTGAAGAATTAACTGAAGCTCTAAATTTAATAGCTGAAGAATTAAAAGGAAAAGAAAAAGAATTAGCTGATTCATATATTTCTGAAAAAAAAACTAAAGACGACTATTTAAATGATGGTTTCGTAGAAGCATCAGTTAAAAAGAACGGACAAGGTTTAAAAAAGAGACAAGAAGTATTAGTTAATGCTGAAGAATATGCTTCTTTAGGTGATGATGATTTATTAACAATCATTGTTCCTAAAAATGGTAAAAGTATCGTACTTCCTAAAGAAGATTTAGAAGTTAAGATTTAAACTCCATATTACATTCTAGTTTAATATAATTAGAGGACCGATTGAACATTAAACAATCGGTCCTTTTTTGTATATAATAATAAATAAATCAAAGTTAATGGCAAGAAAAAGAAATTATTTAAATAATAGAGACCTCCTTGAGCAGATCGTTATATCTAAAGAACAAGGAGAGTTAACACCGAAGGCGTTAGAATTTTTGATGCTATTAGCTGATAAGTGTTCTAGAAAATTAACATATAGAAATCCAGAAGATAGGCAAGATTGTATTGCTTATGCTTATATGGATCTTTATAGATATTGGAGAAATTTTAATCCAGAAAAAAGTACTAATGCATTTGCTTATTTTACTGAAATAGCAAAAAGAGGATTTGCAAAAGGTTGGAATAAATTACATCCTAAGAAATATCATGGCACAGTTTCAATTAATGGAAGTGCTGATAGTGAAGGTATCTATACAATATAAAATGTTAAATGAGTATAAAGAAGGTAAAGCCTACTGTAAAATCAGGATTTAAACAAGGTTATTATAAACCAAAATTTCCTCAAAAGTACAGAGGAGAAGGTCCTATCATATACAGGAGTAGTTGGGAAAGAAAATTTTGTCATTGGTGCGATCATAATGAAGATGTGATTTACTGGATATCTGAACCTTTCTCTATACCTTACTTTAATCTTTTGGATAATAAATTTCATAAGTATTATCCTGACTTTTTCTTTAAAATGAAAAAGGGAGATACAACACAAGAATATGTAGTAGAGATAAAACCTAAAGCACAATTAACTAAACCAAAAGAACCTAAAAGAAAAACCGCAAAAGCAATGAAAAATTTTAAATATGCGTATGAATCGTATGTTAGAAATTTATGTAAGACTAATGCGTTAAATAAAATGGCAAAAGAAAGGAACTGTAAAGTAATGTTATTAACAGAAGATTCAAAATTATTCTAATGGCTTTAATTGGACAATTCACAGACGATTTAGATATTTACCTTACAGATTATAAAGGTAGGTCTGGTGCATCTAAACAATCAGAGTTAGATATACCTAGAGTTAGTGCCACGGCTGATGGTGTTTTAAATCCTGGCCAAATGTATTGTTTTAATTATTATACTACAGATGAAATCTTTTATGATACAAAACCATTAGTAATAGGATTAGGTGAATCTGATAATGGTCATCAATTAGGAATTAATTTACACTATATGCCTTATGAAGCTAGGATTCCTTTTTTAACTGAACTTACAGTGTCTTTACAGACTCAAATAGCATCATTAACAAAAGGAACTGCTTTAGGTAATCCTGATCAACAGAAACCTATTACAGCATTTAAGTGGGATTTTGTTAAGAGAGCTTACGGAAAGAAATATAATTTAACTTACTGCACAAGGCAGTATATAATAAAGAAAATGAAAAATCCTTATGTCTTAGGATATGAAGATTGGTATGTTGGGGCTGTTAATAATGAAAACCAATTTTATGGTGGAAATATTAACCAAGCTCAAGCATTATACTATAAGAATATATAAACTAATAATAAAAATAGATTATGGCAGGTTTTACAGATAGAAGAGGTCCTTTAAGTACTGGGAATCCAGTAAGAAGGCTTCTAAAAGATCTTTCTAATTTAGGAATGGCATATGATGATATGATCATTCGTAATTCACGTGCAGTAGGTTTTACTGAAAATCAAATGGGTTATTCATTTAATCCAATGGGATCTGATAGTGATGATATGTATGGAGCATTTGCTGCACTTTCATTAACTGATACCAATATGAAGAAAAATATTTCTTTCTTCGATACGGATTATATTAGAAAAAGAGATCAACTTAGAACATTTGCAGTACAAGATGAAATAGAAGATATCTTAGATGTATTAACAGATGAAGCAATTGTTTTTGATGAATCTAATTATATGGCTTATGCTGAATTTAATGGTCATATTGGTGAATCAATAGAAGAAGAGATTGCAGATGTATATAATAATATCTACAATTACTTTGGGTTTAATGATTCAGTAGCACCGTGGAATTATTTTAGAAAATGGTTAATTGATGGTTATCTTGCTTTTGAAATTGTTTATAATGATAAACAAACAGAGATTATAGGATTTAAAGAATTAGATCCTGTATCATTAATGCCAGGTATTGATACCGATGATGGTAAAAAAGTTTGGATCCAATATAAAGGTGAAGGTGCAAAAGAAAGGACATTATGGGATTCTCAAATAATTTATATTTCATATTCTTCAATTAATTCTCCAATGAGAATATCTTATGTTGAAAGATTAATAAGATCTTTTAACCTTTTAAGAATCATGGAACATAGTAGAATTATCTGGGCTGTATCTAATGCTTCATTCAAAACCCAATTTACAATCCCAGTTGGTGGTAAATCAAAAACCAGAGCAAAACAATCATTAGCTACTTTAATGAACTCATATCGTGAGGTTGTAGACTTTAACTTTGAGAGTGGTGAAATTCAAACCAATGGTAAACCAATGATGCCGTTTAACAAGGAGTATTGGTTACCTTCTAAAGATGGTGAATCACCAGAGATTACTACATTAGGTGGTGATGGACCAGATCTAGGAGATACTGAATCTTTAAAATACTTTTCAGATAAATTACAACTAGCTTCTAAGATTCCATTTTCTAGATTTGATAGGGAAGGTGGTAATACTTATGATATGGAGGCAAGCGGTATGTTAAGAGATGAAATTAAATTTGGTAGATTTATTTCAAGATTAAGATCAATATGGCAAGAAATATTAGTTAAGCCTGTATATCTTCAAATGTGTCTTAATCATCCTGAATTAAAAAATGATATTGCATTTAAAGCAGGATTAGGATTAAACTTTATGAAAGATAATGTTTTTGAAGAAATGAAAGAAATGGAACTCCAAACAAAACGTGTAGATTTTATTGGTAATCTAAAAACACAATTAAGTACAATGACTGCTGAAATGGAGGAAATACCATATTTTGATTTAGGATTCTTAATTAAGAGATATGGTGGATTTACACGTGATGATATTAAAGCAAATGCCCGAGCTAAAGAACGTACTGAGTTAGAAGCAGAAGGGTATTCGCAAGAAGATATAGAAAAGATTCTTTTAGGTGCAAACAAGAAGGATTTTAAACCTGAAGAGAAATCTGATGGGATGGATGAAGACCCATTGGCCGGAATCTAAAAACTATCAAGAGTTATAATATATAAATCAAATAAACTAGAAAGATGTCTAATAAGAAACTTTTAATTCTAGAAAGATCTAAGTCTAATTTAAGTATGACTAAAGATGCCGATGGCTCTGTCGTACTTGAAGGTGTATTTACTGAGATTGGAGTAAAGAATAAAAATAACCGTATTTATGAAGAAGCTGAAGTACTTCCTCATATCAATGAATTAAAGGAAAAGGTAAAAACTAACAAACTGTTAGGCGAACTTGACCACCCAAAAGATTTTGATATTAGTCTATCAAATGTTTCTCACGTTATCGAGGATTTAGATTACGATAGTGATAAGAAACAAGTTCTAGGAAGAATTAGATTATTAAATACTTCAAAAGGTAAAGAAGCTCAGGCATTAATAGAGGATGGTATTCCATTACATATTTCAAGTAGAGCAGCTGGAACAGTTGATGAGTCTGGGAAAGTTAAAATTAAAAAATTCTTTACATACGATTTAGTTGCTGATCCTGGATTTGAAAATGCAGAATTGGCCAGAGTTAATGAATCATTCGGTTTTGAAAATACTGAAGGTTTATACATTTATGAAATGGGTAACTCTGAAGATGAAATAAATAAAACAAATAAAACAGATCTAACAATGGAAAATACATCAGACAAATTTGTAACTGTTGAGGATTTTAATAAGTACACTGAATATGTAAAGAATACATTGGATAGTGTTAAAGAATCTGCAAATTCAAATAACGATGAGTTAATTGAAAAGCTAGTTAAATATACTGAGCATATTGCAGAGAAGGTAAATCAGGTTACTGATTATACTGAATACTTATCCGAAAATCTTGACAAGAGCATATCTCACTCTGACTACTTAGCAGAGAATATCGATAAAATTAAAAATTATGCTTCTTACTTAGGTGAAGAATTAGATAATTCAATTCAATACACTGAGCATGTTGCTGAACAAGCAGATAAAGGAATTGCATATTCTAATTATTTAGGTGAAAGCTTAGATAAAGGAATTAAATATTCTGAATACATCGCAGAAAAGGTTGATCAAAATATTGCTTATTCTGAATACCTTGGAGAAAATGTAGACAAGAGTATTAAATATTCTGAATACATTGCAGAAAATGTAGCTGCTGTAGATGCGGAAGCAATTAATGAGTCAACTGAAGAAACTAAAGATGAAGTAATTACTGAGTCTGTAGAAGTAAAAGAAGAAACAAAATCTTATAAAGAATCTATTAGTGAAAAATTAGAAAGTTTAATTTCTAAGGCTGAAGCTAAAAATGTTTCTGAAATGCACTTTATGAATTTCTTATCAGAATCTAAAAAGAATGAATTTGATTCTTTATCTGAAGACAAGAAAAGTTTAATAGTTGAATCAATGAATTCTGATTCTATTATGTCAACTGTACAAGCTGAAAACGTTTGGGACTCTTGTTTTGTAACTGAAAGAAAGGCAATTAACTTTATTGATGATATGCCAGAGAAATATGCTGACAAATGGAATTCTCTTTCAGAAAATAGAAAAGAACAAATTATTGCTGAATCTAAATTCCACTCTTTAGGTACTCCTTATGCTATTAATAACTTTTGGCAAACAAGAGATCTTAGAGATACTCAAATGAATTTAGAAGCAATTAATGAAAGTAAAACTGCTGCTGAGGCTGCTCAAGAAAAGAAGGAGCCATTATTAAATGAAGCATACCAAGCAGATTTAATTCAAAAAATGAAATTCAGATTAAATAGATAATCATTTAATCTAAAAGATATAATCGAATAGTCAAGAAGAAAAGGACTCAGGCGATTAGAAACGGAATATTAATAGTATTCCACAAAATGCGAAAAATAATTTTTTAAAATGTACGCAAATCAATTAATCAACGAGGCTGAGGTTCAAAAGACTTGGGGTCCTGTTATTGAGGAAAGTACTGGAATTACTGAAAAGTCTAAGTTATCTTGGATGTCTAAGTACTGCCATTACCATAACCTTAATGAGGGTGTCTACAATACTGTACACCTTAACCCGAACATGAATGTTCAAAGTATGGGTAACGTAACATTACCAGGAGATCCTGGATCAATGAACGCTTTCCCAGCACAAGCTACCGGATCTGGAGACAGACCTTTTTCTTTGTTACCACTTGCAATGCAAGTAGCTGCACAGACTGTAGGTTTAGACTTAGTTCCTGTAGTACCAATGCAAGGCCCTATGGGAGTTTTAACTTACCTAGACTTTGTATATGGTGGAGGTAGAGCATCAGGTGCACCTGTAAATGGTAACCTTGATACTATCGGTTCTCCATTATTAATCAAATTCAACGTAACTAACGACGATGGAACTGATTTTATAGTAAATGATGTATTATATGCAGATAGATTAAACTCTATAGCAGGTACTTCTACTCCAGTTTTGGCAAACTCTTGTTTTGCTTCTTACGAATTAAGTTTTGTAGGTTTATCAAGAATAGATGGGTTTCCAATATTCAGAGTAAGAGGTAATACAACTGCTCAAAAAGCTGTAACTGCTGGTGGTACTTTAGTTGCTCCATTAGGATTAACTAACAGTGGATCTAACTACGCACAAGGTGCTGAAACTGCTGCATCAACTATTTATGGTGCTATTGAAGACAATGCTAGACTATACGGATTAGCAAGAGTTGGTGGTGCTGTAAGAGCTGGTTCTGCTAGTACTGAAATGGGTGTTGGTGCAACTATTACAGTAATGGCTACTGTTGCTGCTGCATCTGGTTTAAGTTTGGTAAAAGCTTTAGAAGACCATATTTCTGGTTTCTCTGGTAATGCTTTCCAACCAACTAATGACCCTGCAACTGGTATTCCTCCATTCTCTCCTAACAATATGAACGGTGTAGATCCTTACCAAAGAGGTGTAGGTGAATCAACTGTTGATAACGTTATGGGACTTAGCTTATTCAACAAGTCTGTAGCTGCTGAAACTTTCCAAGTTGCTGCTGCTGTGACTAGAGAACAAGTTCAAGATCTGAAGCAATTCGGAATTGATGCTGTTGCTCAAGTTGAAGCTGTATTGGTAAATGAGTTAACTCAATCTATCAATAAATACATCTTGGATAGAATCTTTAGAAACGGTGTAACTAACAACGGCCAAATTGCTGCTGTAAACGGTACACAGTTATCTCAACAGTTCGACCAGGGTGGTGCTGCTACTACTGCAATTGCATTAGGACCTAACAACACTTCGAATACTATCCAAAATGCGGTAGGACTTGGTGCAAACCAAACTAACGTTCTTGGTGGTGGTAATGTACAAGGTACTTTACAGAGAAGAATCTATACTAAGATTCTTGCTGCAAGTAACTTAATTGCTACAAGAGGTAGAAGAGGACCAGCTACTTTCGCTGTAACAGGTGGAGAAATGGCTACTGCTCTTCAATCAGTTGCTGGATTCGTTGCATATCCGTTATCAAATACAGTTAATCAAGCTGGTGGATCTTTATATCCAATCGGTGCGATCGCTGGGGTAACAATTTATGTAGATCCAAACAGAGCCTTTAATGACTACACAATTGCTGTAGGAAGAAAAGGTGATGGTAACTCACCTGGTTTAGTATTCATGCCTTACTTAATGGCTGAATCAGTAGAAACAATCGCAGAAGGAACTATGGCTCCTAAAATCGCGGTTAAATCTAGATTCGCTTTAGTAGATGCTGGATTCAATCCTGAATTAATGTATTACACAATGAACTTTACGTTCACTGGTTGTTCTATTATCTAATAATAGTTTAATACTTTATATTAGAAAGCCACTCTTCGGAGTGGCTTTTTTGTTTTAATATCATTGATATATAATAAAAGATAAAAAATTAAACCATCATGGGAAAATTAAAAACATATGATCAATTTGTTAATGAAGCATTAATAGATGCAATTAAGAATCCAATCAAATGGAAGAAGATCAAAAACAATGCTAAGAAATACCAAAAGGCTAAAGTAGCACAAGCTCTTAATGATGTAGATTTTGCAAAGAAAAAAGCAAAAGGAAAGGTTAGTATGACTGCTAAACAAAAAGAAGTTTTGACTCAAGCAAATAAAGCTAAGAATTCTGCACTTAAAGATCAAGCCGATGCTATTACACAAAGAATGAATGATTTAGCAACAACTGATGGTTTAAAAAAGGTTGCTGCATTGGCAAGAACTAAATCTAATCTTGCTGCTAATAAGATAGTACTTAAGGCTGCTGATGGTGAAGAAGCTAAACAATTAAAAATTAAACAAACTGCATTATCTAAAAAAGCTGCTGAACAAGGTAAAGCTTTAGCTGATTATGAAGATACCTCATCTGATTCTAAAGATGATAATGAAGGAGAAGCATCAGCAAAATTAGAAAAAGGTATTAAGGACTTTCAATCTAATATGGATGCTGCTCAAGAAACTAAGAAAAAAGCTAAAGAAGCTTTGGTTAAATTAGGAGATAAGAAAAAAGAACAAGAAAAGAAAGGTACTGGTGGTGAAGACGGTGAAAAGGCAATGGATAAAATTAATAAGGAAATCACTAAACAAGAAAGATTAGTAACTGGTGCTGATGAAGATTATGCTGAACTTAAAAAGAAAAGAGATGGCTTAAAAGATAAGTTAGCTAATTTAACTAGTGAATCTTTTGAATATGTAGCAGAATCTGTTGCTCAGAAATTTGCAAGATTAAGAAAATAATTATTAACTATGAAATGTGAATGTACTAAATGCGGTTGTGGTAAATCATGTGAATGTACATGTTGTAACTGTTAAATTAAAACCTTATGTATAAAGTTCGTAAAATAAACTTTGGATGGTATAAAAGGCGGTATGGGATTCTTCTAGAAAACCTGCCGCCTTTGAAGCAAAAATTGCTTTTAAATAACCGTCATATGAAATGGCTAGATTCTGATACTCAAGCTTTTGAAGTTATATTTAAAGTAGAGGATATGAATGGCCATGAAAAGAATGTTAATAAACCTATATGGAATCCTTTTAGAGAAACATTTACTACTCTTAAAGAATTAGAAAAAGATGCAGATCTTATTGATTGGAATTGTGGAATATGTAAAGTTCCTATTAAATCTAGAATGGATTCTAAAAAAGTAGAAAATTTTGTTTGTAGTAAATGTTCTAAGGCTCATAACTCACGGAACAAAAGTGTAGATGGTAGAATTATAGATACATCAATTAAATTTACTAAACACTGTAAACACCTCTTAAAAAAGGAACAAAGAGAGTTTATGACTTATGCTAAAAGATCATCTAAGGCTTAATCCTTGATCTATTGTAATTTTTGGAAAAATATTTAATCTACTATAAGGTGAAGCATTTAATACTGTTACACCTTTTGCTTTTAATTCAGAATCAAGTTGTTTAAATCCAGGTAAAAATTTATCAATATAAATATGGTCACCTGCCCCTCTAGTAGGATAACCGTCATGAAAGTGTGTTTGGGTTCCATCATTAGACATGTCGAATCCTAATAAGATAATTTTAGCTGCTCCTAAATGATAAGCAAGATTAATAGCAGCATATCCACTATTAAAACCATGTGCTAAAGTTTCAGGATCTTCTTCTAAACCATAAGGCTTACCTTTTCTTAATACTTGTATATCACTTGTATATTGGCTACCTGCCTTTAATGCAAACTTTAAACCTTGATAATTATCTACTTCATTTTTAAACCAAGTATAAAACCTACCATCAGTCCAATAAACAACATCTGCACCGGCATGATATATTAAGGCTTTATTAATTGCAATTGTTCTACAACCTCTTAATTTTCTAAAATCAAATCCTTTTAATGAAGGCCCACCTCCAATAATATAAATTGTTTCTCCAGAAAATATTTTAGGAACTTGTGAATACTTAACAGTTTTTACAGGCGGTTTTGCAGCATTAACTAAATTAATTGTTTTAGAAACATTAGCACGAATCATTTCATTATTTGTAGTTCTTACTGGAACAACAGGTTCATGCCTACGTTGAATATTAGTTCTATGCTCCACTGCCTGGGGCTGTTGGATAATCTTTCTTATTTTTCTTCTTACGTGATTCCTTTGCATAGCTGATCTATTTTTATATTTATTCAATGTAAACAATCTTATTTTTTTACATATAAAAATAAACAAATTCATGCGGAATATACAAAATATCTTACTTACTGAAAAGTACCGACCAACGGCATTAGAAGATTTAATAACACCTAAAAGAGTAGGTGAAAAATTAAGCAAAGGAGTTTATCAACATTTACTATTACACGGTAGTCCAGGTACTGGAAAAACATCAGCTGCTAAAGTATTGGTTAAACATTTTAAGCATCCTTATTTATACATTAATGCCTCAACTGATACTTCAGTAGATATTGTAAGAAATAGAATAACAGACTTCTGTGCTAATCGTTCAATTATGGATGAGCCAGGAAAAATGAAGGTAATTATACTTGATGAGATTGATGGTGTATCAGATCAATTCTTTAAAGCTTTAAGAGCCACAATGGATCAATTTGCAATAAATGCAAGATTCATAGCAACATGCAATTATATTAATAAAGTACCAGATCCAATTCAATCAAGATTTGAAATGATTGATTTTGATTTTTCTAAAGAAGAAGAAACTGAAATAATGAAAAGTTACATTATGAGGATTCTAAAAATCTGTAAAGAAGAAGGTATTGATATTGATAAACATGCAGCAGTTGAATTAGTGAAAAGAAAATTTCCTGATTTAAGAAATATGTTAAATCAATTACAAGGTTTTCAATCACAAGGTAAAGATAAAATAACAGTTGAAGATATAAAACAATTCAGTTCAGTCTATAAAGATATTTATGATTTAGTTATAGATGGTGAAGATCCTGTAAAGAATTATCAATATATGTTATCCAATTATGCTAATAGAACTGATGATGTATTATCTTCTTTAGGTGCTGAATTTATTGAATTCATTCAACAGGAAAGACAATCATATATTCAATTTATACCTCAAGTAGTCGTAACAGTAGCTAAATATCAATCTCAAAGACAACAAGTAATAGATCCAGCAGTATCTATGCTTGCATGTATTTATGAACTGCAATCAATATTAAATGGCGTATGAGAGCACAATTTTTAGAAAAATTAATTAAGAAATTTCCTAATCATTATCAATTAGGAGCAGCAGTTAGCAGATATTATCATTTAAGACAATCCAGACTATCTAAAGAAGAATGTGAAGAAAAAGTCTTAACTTCTACTTTCAGTAATAACTAAAATTTGTTATATTTATATTAAATAGACTATTATGAGAAAAACAGGAAGGCATACATTTGTAATTGATGGTAACTATTTTCTTTTTAGAACATTATATGTTTTACCGAGAAAATCTAAAAAGGCTGAAATGCTTGGCACTGAAGAAGATGCTAATGTATTTATGAGAAAGCTTGCAACTGACTTTGCATATCAAATCAGATTATTTGAAGGACTTATTGATAAGGTTGTATGGACCATTGATTCAAGATCATGGAGAAAGGATTTTTATCCAGAGGCAGAATATAAAGGTAATCGTAAACAAGATAGTTCAATTAACTGGGCAAACTTTTCTAAAGTTACAGAAGAGTTTACACAGCTACTTATTAAACAAGGAGTTATCTATTCTAAAGTAGATGGAGCAGAAGGTGATGATTTAATGTATGCTTGGAATACTGAATGTTTGGCAAATGATAAATCTGTTATTATGTTTACAGGTGACAGAGATTTAGTTCAGTTGGTTAACAAAAGTCAAAATAATAATACTCATACTATTTTATTTTCACCAGCTCATAAAAAATTATATACTTATCAAGGATTTTCTGAATGGCTAACAGAAGAAGAAAAAGAAGAGTCAACAGATTTATTTGATGTACTTAAAGTATCATCATCACCAGAGGCACAATCCAAAAAACTACTTTCATCAGTAATTTCTAAAAAGAAAGTTTCAGTTGTAGAAGTAGATCCAGAAGAGTTCCGTTTCCGCAAGGTTCTTACTGGTGACTCTGGTGATAATGTTCCTCCTGCATATTGGCATATATCAACACCTAAAAATGGAAAACCTAGAAGGTACGGTATTAGTGAAAATAAAGCTACATCTATTATACATGAATTTAAAGAAAAACATGGTTCATTATCTCATATGTATTTGTATGATGAAGGTTATATTACTGATTTGGCTAATATCTTAATTAGGCATATGAAAGCTAAACATATGAGCAGAGAGCAAATCATTGCAAATCTAAAATCTAATGTTAATCTTATGGTTCTTAGTTCACATACTATCCCAGAAGGTATATTAGATGAAATGTTTCAATCAGTAGAATCTCAAATAAATATTAATGAATTAGTATTGCCTAATGTTTCAACAATGAAAAAATTAGTAGCTGGGACTAAATATGATACAGATGATAACAGTGCAATTAAATCTGCTATCTTTAAAGGTGATAAAGATGAAGACAGTAATGACTTTTCATTTATAACAAACAAAAAAACAAAAGGCAAAATATTTTAATATGACAATTAAGTATAAGATATTTTTATGTTTACTTACTCATCACAGAGTTGATAAATTAACACGACTAGTAAAGTCAGTTAAAAATCTTGAACCTCATCCTTTACTTGAAGTAGAACCTGTAATTGTTGTTAATACTTTAAATGATAACTTTTATCAAGAAGTATTAGATGCTGATTTTGGATTTAAAGTTGTTAGAACTGAAAGTAATGGAAAACCTGGTAAAGGTAAAAATTCGTGTAGAAAATTATTCTTAGAGAGTGATGCTGATTTTCTATCTCAAATAGACGGAGATGATTGGTTATATCCAACCTTTATAAGATCTATGTATCAACATATTGAACATTATCCTAATATAGATGCTGTAGGATTGCATCCTTTAGATATTGTAGATCATATTCAACGAGGAGGACATATGTTCCCAGTTGGAGACCAAGGTCAATATTGGGGTTGTGTATGGGGTGTATCATTATGTGCACGCGAAAATCATGGTGCAGGTGTAGGTCATTGGGTTAATGAAGAACACCCTAGTAATTATGATAGAATTTTATTGCAGAGTAAATTAAGTGCAAAAGAAATGATGGATGAAGATATACCTAATGGTGAAGATCATTTATATTCTATACAATTACTTAAATTACACCAAGAAAGAAAAATAAGATATTTTATAACAATGTCCAGTGATTTATATGTTAGTGAAGGAACTATGGATGATAACATTCAAAAGGAATTTCCATTTGCTCCTCACATCCAAACTATGAAGGATAAAATGTTAACTTACGTTAAACCGGAAAGATCAAGCCAAGAAGAGCTCCCTGTAATTTTTAATGAACTTTTAATGTTTCAACCAGAAAAACAGGCTTTTATTGAAGAAAGTTTTAATTGGGATAAAATATAAAACAAACTTACTAACTTATCATATAAATAATAAAAGGTAATGAAATTATTTGATTACATAAAGGTCTTATTTGGTAAAGACCAGCAATGGAAGAAATTAAAAGGTTATGATAAATCTAAAAATTCATTTATGACAAATAGATTTATGAGTATTAAATTTCCTATCCAAGCAAATATGTTTAATGCATTGAAAATTGATCCTATAGGACAAGCAGAAGCATGGAGAATGGTTGCATCAAAATTCAATAGAGTACCTGGTTTTATTTATACAAAAACAAAAGCTTCTAAAAAGGTAAAGAAATGGGATCCAGACCCTAAAGCGTTAGAGATGTATTTAAAGATTAATGAAATAGGTGAACGTGATTTTAATGAAGCAATGAAGCATATGCCATCTGAAATTAAAAATGCAATAAGCGTATTAGAAAAACAGATGAGTAATGATGTTAGTTGATAATAGATTTGAATTAGAAATACCTACGCATATTGCATTTACTTTATATAAGAATGATTACATTGATAACTTAATTATTTCTAAAGTAAAGAAAGAATGCAGAAATGAATCTAAAAAGAAGAATGAATTTATTGTATCTTTAGAAGGATTCCAGAATGCAATAAATTCTTCTGCATTTTTAAGAGCTGAATTAAAGAAAACTATTGGCCAGGATTTATTACCTAATCCTAATTTTAAACCTAATTCTATTTTCTTTTTGCAATCTATAATTAATAGATTACCTAATCTTAATAAAATTACTTTTAAAATATCCGATGAAAAAATATTTTCTAGGTTAGTTAAAGTAGATGGTGGTAGAGAAATTGTAAGTTTTCATTTTAATATTATTGAAGGTACTTTTGATCTAACTAAAATTTTAGATAGAGTACAATTAGATACTTTTAATAAAAGATTCATGGATGTAGGAATTATGAAAAATAGGTATTTAGAAAGAGTCTCATATTTTTACATAAAAGCCACAGTTCTATTTGATATACTTTCAGAAATGGATGAACGTAAAGTTTTTGATGCTTTTGAAATTATAACTTCTGTAGATCCAAAGATAGAAGAAGATGATCCAATACTTTTAGTTAAGACTGACTATACACCGTATTAGAACATGAATATATAAACAAATTATGTTTGTATATGAAAAAAATCATTAATTGGGTAAGTGGCCTTTTAAAAGATGAAAAAGGTACCCCATCATCAAAAAGATTTATTGGTATTATCGCTGGTTTATCTTTATGTGCAGCACTATTCATTAATCTTTATACTGAAACTCCAGTAGAACCTACTATTGTTAATGCAGTAGCAGCAATATGTATTGGTGGTTTAGGTTTGGCTTCTGCCGATAAGATTTTTGGAAAGAAGAAACCTATTGGAGAAGAGCAACAAATAAATTCATAACATGGCAGTAACAGGATCCAGTACAAATGCTAATGGCGACCAGTTATTAGTTAGTTTAAAAACACCTTATGAAAATGTAACCGAAGTATTAGGATTTACAGATTCTATCACCGGTGAAACTACCTCTTGTTTTTATAACAAAGATTTTAGGTGGGGTGTTGATGGTGTTACTTATTCAGATTGGGTTCCTTTAACCGATGTTAATTTACAGGCATTAGTTTTAAATCCTGCTAAACCTTTTTGGATTCAATATAGATATACACAACAAGGAGATTGTACATTAACTTTTAATTCTATAGCTTTAGAAATTGTAACTGATGGCGGTGTAATATGTAAAATACCTCAAATAGATTGCGGTGGGGTTGACGGTTGCTCAGGAGCATTAAACTTAGCTTTTGATTGTTGTGGATCAGGCTGGGATCCTTATGACATATCTAGAGCTGGTCAAATGTATACTCAACTTTCAGCAATGGCAAGTAATTTATTTGGCTTCTGTGTTGATTATTATAAAACTAAAGCTGATCAAAGAAGTAGAGATGTTATTTTAAAAGAATATTCTTTATTTGATGTTATCAAGGAAGGTGAAATAAAAATCATGGTTCCTGATAATGAATTACCAACTAGAGATATAAACTTTAATCCATTAATGATGGATTTTCCAGTTCAATTTGAAATTCATATTGTAAAATCTGCATTTGAAGCTGTATTTGGAATTGGTGCTAAACCTCAGATGAGGGACTATTTATATTTTAAACAATTTATGAATAGAATGTATGAGGTTGATGCCGTTGCACAATCTGATGATTTTATGTATACAGGAGCTTATTGGAGAGTAAGTCTAGTTACATATCAACAAAGAACAAATGTTGGCTTTGAAGATACTGCTGAAGGTGATGCTGCTGAAGCTTCAACCGAAGCCTTAGTTTCAAATGTAGAAGAAAAGTTTAGAGTTGAAAGAGAAAATGAATTTAAAGATGTTAGGAAGCCTAATGAGTATAATACTATAGGTAGCCAAGCAAATGATTATGTAAGAAGAGCTTTAAATAAGAAAATGACAATCACTGAAGAAAATGTTTATAATCAGTGGACTATCATTTCTAAATACCATTATGCTCTAGGTACATTAGCTGATAAAACAGTAGGTGTTAAATACCGATATACAGAAGGTTGGGCTGATACGGATAATAGAGCATTTACATTTTGGTTTAGGCCTCAATATAATAAACCTATAGGTAAGAATGTATTAATAACACAAATAAGTAATAATGCAGGTAATCCTATGCTAACTACCCCAGGATTACCTTTGGGTGCTGAAGAAATAAAAGCAGGTGATTGGATTGTTATTAAAGGTACTAATTCATATAATGGAATTCAACCAGTTAAATCAGTAGATCAAGCAACTGCAACGATAACTTTAGATATACCTTTTATAGATAGCAATATTACTAATACTGCTAAATTTAATAAAGAGGTAAGTAATACATTCTTAGTTTATGAAAATGAATTACTCCCACCAACAACTTATGTTGCATTTACATATACTACCAATTGGTTTATAATTAAATTAAATGATGTTTATTACAGATATGATTTATCCCAAAAATCTGTATCTTTCTTAAAGGGAGAGTGGTATGCAGCTGTAATTAATTTAAATAACCTAGCTAAACAATTATCACTGTTCTTATATAATACTCCAGAAGTAACAGGATCTATTAATCCTGATAGGTCAGCTGACTTAACTAACATTTATACAAATACTCAAACAGTACCGGCAATTTCAGTTCCTAATGATTTGGCATGGATGTTATTAGGTAGTAAAACTGATTTAACAAATATAAGAATATGGAGTGAACCGATAGAGGAAGAATTACAAGAATTAATCTTAAGTCAATATGTAGTAAAAGATTCTCACTTAGCTTTAGTATTAGATAATGCTTCACCAGAATTATTACTTCCAACTGCTACTAACCCAAGGTAACTTGGAATATATATTATAAATTTAGAGTATAATGAAAGATTCATCGAAAGAAAAATTTCGTGATAGTTTAGGAGATCTGTTAAATGATTTACCTGAAGAAGTAGAAGGGTTAGCTGATAACTCAGAAGAATTACAACCTGTAAGAGTAGACAGCGGCCAAGGTGCAGCATTAATAAAAGCTAGAGGAAAGGCTGAAAAGGTAATGAATAGTTTATTAACTTTTTATTTAAGTGAAGAGATTATTGCAGAACATGAATATATCAGAGCAAAGGCTCAATTAGATGAATCTGCACTATCTATGTTAATAAGACAGATGCAAAATAGTGAAACAGCTATTACCTTATTAATGGAAACAATACATGAAGGTGATGTATCACCAAGAATGTTTGAAGTATTAAGTGATTTACAAAGAACTCTTTTAGATATTATTAAAAGCCAAACAATGTACATGGTAGCAATTGAAGAGAATGCTAAAAAGATATCTCGTGATGTTGATGTTTATCATAGTACTGAAAGTTCAACCTCCAATAAACAAAGTGGTATTAAATCTCGTGGGACGAAAGATTTAATGAGAGCTTTACAAGACACAATTAAAGAAGAAGATATAGAAGATGTCGATAGCGATGAAAATGAAGAATGATTACTTGTTAATTCAAGAAATCAAACAAAAAGAAATTACAACCCCCAGTGGATTGATAATCCCACCACCTAAACATAATCGTAAAGCAAGAGTTATTGAGAGTGGTAGTGATTTAGTCAAACCAGGTGATGTAATTTTAAAAAATATGGGTAAAGGTACAATGATAACTTTAAATGATATAGAATTTGAAACTATTCATATAAATCAAATCTTTGCCATTATAGAAGAAGATGCCAAGACCGCAAGCTGAATCCGCAGGATTTGAATTTAAGATTGATAAAGGTGCTGAATCATTTGCTTGGACAAGTGATAAGGTAGAACAACTTATGCTTGC